>Ga0308309_10000916_pt1 | contig 17642 bp, 18 predicted proteins | sample HubBroMetageWFT5_FD_192491 | JGI IMG/M metagenome (GOLD analysis project Ga0308309, IMG submission 192491) | Warmed and freeze-thawed soil microbial communities from the Hubbard Brook experimental Forest, New Hampshire - Hubbard Brook CCASE Soil... | ecosystem: Environmental > Terrestrial >...
TAGCCGTAAAGAATCCGGTATAGGAGTTGGCCCCTGTAATCAAGCCAACGTTTCCATCGCTCGAGCTGATAAGGGCCGCGGAAACCCGCGTCCGATCGTCCGCCGAGTGTCCCATGTACTCCAACCCGAGTTGGTTGTCTCCGATCTGCCCGAAGATATTGTTGTCGCCCTGTGGGATGAAGTGATAGGTCTGGTAAATACCGCCGTTAGCCGTCAACGTCAGGATGCGCTTTTCGGAAAGGAGGTTGTCCAGTTCGAATTTGCCCAGCTTTACGTTGAGCCAGGAGCTGCCGAACAGATTGTCTAAACGGCCCATTACCGTCTCAAAGTGAAAACTTGCGGTATTGTCGGAGGAAGGCAGCACGTAAAACGAGAAATTCTTTTCCAGGGTACCGCCGGTGTGGAAGTCGAGTCCGCTCAGGTCAAAGCCTGAACTTTCGACCCTCGCGACGCCGTTGTTTTGACCAGTTCCTTCGTCCACTGCCACTTTGCCGGTGCTTACCCGGTGCCAGATCGGCGTGATGCGGAAGGTGACTGGCCAGTAGGAGGGATTCTGCCAGATCGGGGCATCCCGATCGTTCATCAGCTGATAGCCGTTGTCTTTGAACTTTTGTCCAAAGTAATTCAGCATCGGCCAGGATTCGTGGCACGCCGAACAACGTAGGCCATACTTGCGGGCGAACGCGGGCAACGCATGAGCATCCTGGAAGCAGCCAAAGACAAGAATCAGCAGTAGCCAGCTACCCGCAAGACTTCTCCGGAACGAAATCATCTAGTCCTCCTAAGGGCAAATCACAAAGGCAAAACTACCGGCGAATCACTCGAACACGCTGAGTATCCTCTCGAATCTAACAATCACGTTGTCGGTTAAAGGTCGCGCGGAAAACGGTTTTGTTGGTCTGGTGACACGAAGAGGAAAGAATCCGCAATGCGGCAAAGACAAGCACAGCAGGTGCGGTCATCTCGTCCCCCTGACAATACGTACAAGTCAAGACAGCGAAAACTACCTGTGAAGTGCGCGTGGACGCACTAATTATCACGTTCGTTAGAGCAGTGTCAAGAAAAAATAAGAAAATCTAATCTTGGGAATCAGGAAAACCGATCAGGCGACTGAGGAAACCGCAGGGTTGGCGATCAGAATCCTGGCGACCGTGGCCGCCATTTTTTTCGCTCCCGGGAATTCATGCCCGAGCAGCACAGGCCGCACAAAGCCGAACACGAGGCCGAGCATTCCGACTGCCTGCGCCAGGGCCTCCACGGAGTCTTGCGTTAGGGTGACACAAGACTCGTAACTCTTTAGGCGCTCCGAGATCGCTTTGGCCCGCGCTGAAATAAGTGTCCTATTCATGACATTTCCCACGGAAGGATCAACAATCGCGCGAGGGATGAATACACGGAGGAAATCACGGTTCTCCCACATGCGCTCGACTTCCCGATCGACCAGTTGCAGAAATTCATCCGCGAGGGTGGAAGCCGGCCGCAGTTGCCCGCCGAAGTCCAACCCTTCTTTTGAAATACGATGTTCGATCATGGCCGCGAGCAGGCCAGCCTTGCCTTTGAAGTAACGGTGGATTAAGCCTTCCGCACAGCCGGCCGAGGCGGCAATTTCGCGGGTGGTCGTTACTTCATAACCTTTGGATGCGAACAGTCCCAGGGCAGCCCGAATGAGCGCCTGTTTCTTAGCGGCACGATCCCGCGTCCGTTTCGGACGGGTTCCGTTCCCGCTTCCAGCTAGACCGAGCTTAAGCCGCCCCTTCGCTTGCCCCTTGCGCCTTGTTATTCTGTCCATACCTCGTGAGCCTCAAACCAACGCATTGCCAGCGACGGTACCATTGCTTCCAAAATCGAATGTGATAAGTTCGTCTATATTTTGTAAAAAGATTGTAAAGAATTTGTCACGCGGCCGACTTTGGAGGTCACGACATTCGAAAAGTTGACAGTCCACCGCAGTCAAGAGTATGAGAGCTAGAAATTAGTGACTGCGCTAGTCGACCGCCGAAAGATTTGAGAGACACGGGCCAGCAGTTGGAGTGCATGCGGAAAATTGATAAAAGACCAGGAATTTCCAGTTCCATACACGCCACGGGGCATCTACTCGCTCGAAGCCGGCGTGCGATGCTCGGCCTCAGGGTGGCTCTGCTCTCGGTTTTCTGTCTAACCTTTGCCGTTGCCCCGGTTCATAGTCGTGAACATAAGAAGCACGAAGATTTTGGCATGGGCCTTTCCACGGAGGTTGCAGCGCCAGAGCGCGAGGTGATAGAGGCGGTCGAGGCCATTGTCGACAACGGAATCATCCAGGGCAGCTTCGAGTACAACAAGGACAAGTACATCGATAAGGCGAATGCGGCCACCTCCTCGTCGTTGTTTCCAGAATGGACAGAACCGGGCACGGTTTTTTACAAGGTGCGTACCAAGGTTTTGGCGCCCGCCAATTTCAAGGAAACCAGGGACGAGGGCACGCTGGCGGTGCGCTATGTGGTGCAGAGTAAAGACGCGGGCAAAACTATTTTGCGCATCGACGCGGTCTTTGTCGAAGATTTTCGCCGCACCTCTCATCCCTCGGATGGCAGCGTGGAAAGCGCCGAGTTCAGAGACATCCAGGACCACGTTGATGCGCTCGAATTGCAGAAGACCCAAGCTCAGCAGGGCGAAAAACATCGGCAGGAAGAACTAGCCAGGCAGGCGCTCGAACGCAAGAGTGAAGAGAATGAAACTCTCGCCCTTGCCGCCGCTCAAACCTCCGTACAAAGCTTGGAACAGCATGTCCAGGATCTCCGGCGCCAGGCAGAACGCGTAATTAAAGCCCCGGGTGGCCAACTCAAATCCGCTCCCTTCCACACTGCGTCGATTTTGAAGCCCCTCGATGCCGGCACTGAAGTTGTGATTGTGGTGTCCACTCCGTACTGGTTCGGCGTGGAAACCGAGGACGGGCAGCACGGTTGGGTTCATCGCGACCAGCTGGAGCCTCTGCCGTGAGGCCAACGCATCGCACGACAGTTTCGACGCGAGCATCGTTTCTTCTCTGTTGCGTCGCTTTTACGATCGTACTGGCTCCCTCGATCCATGCCCAAAGCGCCCCCTACGAGCGAACGTTTGTGCAATCGAAGACCGTGGTAGAGAGAGCTCTCAAAGACCTGCAGTCTGCGGCCTCGGGACGGTTGCCTGTGCTGGATGGTTTCACGCGTCCTGGCGATCGTCCCTTGGATCGCTTCCAGCGCGGTTTTTATCAATGCGCGATACAAGTGACTTCCACACCATCGGGCGGAGCCCTGGTACGAGTCAGCGCCAAGATTACCGCCTGGTACGCGGATCCTGATTCATCGAAGTCCGCTTACCAGGTGCTGCCTTCCAATGGCCGCCTCGAGACCGATCTCCTTGACCGCCTCCAGGATGCTCTCGGCGGCCAAGCATCGTCTGGGACCCCGACAACTGGAGCTCCGACAACTGGGACCGCGGCGACTGGGACCGCAAAACCTCCCGTGGCCTCGGCGCCTTCGCAGCCCAAGAACAAGGCCGCTGCATCCGTGCCCGATATCTCAGCGCCAATGCCAAATACTGGAACTTCGGCGGCTCCGATGGCGAGCTCGAAGGGTTCCACAACAGCTGCTAACTCACGTTTCAAACTGGGGAATCGTGTCAACTCGGATATTGCTGCCTCGTTAGCTACGCAGAAGGCGGTGGCCGACAAGCACATGGAAGAACTTACCAAAGAAGCCAAGGGTCTGGAGGAAATTCTCCGCAACCAGGCGCACCCAAAGAATCTCGTTGCGGTCAGAAAGTCGAGCACGCCGGTTCTGGTAAGTCCGGTCGAAGGTGCCAAAGTATTGTTTCTCGCCACTGCGGAAGACGAGTTCGAGATTCTCGACATGAATGCAAACTGGGTTCACGTGCGAATCTCGGGTATCTCCCGCGGATGGATTCGCCGCTCCAGCCTCGAAGTGCCCGACACCTACGCATCCGATGCCAAGGTAGAAAATTCCCCGGCGCCGCCCAGCACTGAACAATTTCAGGTAAAGCACGAAGAAATCGCATCCTTCCCTGGGACCTGGGAGCCGCTGCGAGGACAGACCGTCAAGATCCTGACCGTGCAGAGAGCCAACGCGGGCGCATCGGACACCAGTTCGCGCGCAAAATTGGAATTCGCAAAATCCCTGCTCGAGAAGGAATACGCCGAGCTCACGCGAACTCCAACCAGCGCGGTTGGAGTGGTGCTGATTTTCGATTCCGAGGATGGCGGGTTGATAGCGGCGACCTTGCCCAGTCTCCAGCAATGGAAAGCCGGCACGCTCTCGGACCAAGCCTTCTGGCGTCGTTGTTTTTTCGATCCTCCCGAAGCATTCATTTCTCAGGCCGGGCGATAATCACTGGCTCGAAAGCCCTGAGATCAAAAATTATTTGTAATGTTTTGTAAATCGTCGCGTCGCGCATAACTTTGCAAATCGTACGCAGAGTTTTGCACCGTAACCAGCGAAATCCCGCTCCAGAAACGGATTCTGCTTGACACTGACATTCATGAGTGAAAAAATCCGTCTCGCTTTTCAACCGTTGGTTTGACATCTCCGGAACGGAGATGGTTTTGCTGCAAGGCCGGGATTGGACGAGCTCATTCATTCTGGCCCCTGATGACAGCCGAGCTGTTCGCAGACGTACAGCGCCGGACAGGACCAGTGGGAGCAACTGCCTTTGCCAGAAACACCCGAGGTTGCGAGTTCCGGTGTTCACTTCAGCTAACTCAACTTAAAAACGGAGGAGATAGAGCAATGCGCAAGAAAATGCTATTGACGTTGACCTTGCTGGCCCTCGCCAGCGTGACCGCCCTTGCCGCCAACAAAGATGGAATTGTTACGACCAAGGACGGAAGGATGACGATTGCCACGAAGCCGACCAAGTCGGTTACGCGAACCCAGCCGAATGACGAAGGCCTGGTATCGATTTACGGCAACATCGGCAGGGCATATCCGAAGGGTGCCTACTGGTGCTGTGAAGGTTTCACGATCACGGGCCCGACTGCTATTTCCGGATTCCCTGAATTCTGGAGCGCGGCCGCATTCACACCAACCGCCAATCACACAGTTATCAAAATTGAAGTCGCAGTTGGTTATGTTGAAGGGACCAACGGACTTGTGCTGGCCCTCTATAACGACGCCAGCGGCGTACCGGGCACGCTCATCAAAGCTTTTTCCGTGTCGAGTCTGCCCAACTTCGGTAGCTGCTGCACGGTCGAAGCGGTGACAGATAAGGCCGGCATTGCGGTCACGGGAGGCACCCAATACTGGGTCGTTCTGAAGACCAACAGTAAAGAATCCAACACCTATGCCGCTTGGAATGTCAACGACACCGATCAGGTGGACCCGGCCCCGGCCGCCCAATACTGTTCACAGGATAAAGGCGGCTCGTGTTCCAACAACGACGTGTGGACCGCTTTTCAATCCCAACCAGGGCTGGCCTTTGCTGTGTTGGGAAAGTAAGCGTTCCGATAATGCTTACATGTAAATTGTGATTTAAGAAATTGAGCAAACTCAATCCGCCGGCGTCCGGTATTTCAAGCACTGGACGCCGGCGGTTCTTTTCTAAGCGACGAAAGTCATGAGTTGCGAGGAGTAGTTTCCGTTTTCTGATGCCTTGCGCAGAAAGTTGCAACTGTGTCTCAGGAATGTCCTGCCAGGGGCCGATTCTCCTTGACTTCATCCTTAGCCTATGTCAGATTTTTCTCCGCTCGCAGCTCTCAACTTTCCACCGTGTCCTGCAGGTGGAAAGCTGATTCTAGCCACGGGGTAGGACCCGGAATTTACAGATTGTTAAATACCGGAGAAAGATTCCAGTAAGGATACTGCGGCAAGGCAGTGCAGACGCCACGGATCCGAACCGGGGTTTCAACTAAACCTGAACCGAACCCAAAAAAACGGAGGAGATAATGGTTAAGTCACCAATCGCACGCATATTACTCTGCCTGGCCGTATTGGCGCTCATTGGCGTCACCGCGCTGGCTTTGGGGACCAAGCAGAACTTCACCACGATCGACAACGGCAGAAAAGCAATCGCAACGAAAGGCCCATCCGTCGTTACGCCAAGGGACGTCAGGTCGGACGCGGGTCTCAAAACCATCGCCGGCAACATCAGCACCTATCCGTACGGCGTATTTTTCTGCTGCTTTGGCAATACCATCTCTGGCGGCGGGTCGGGCTTTCTCAGTACTCAATTCTGGGAAGCCATTCCGTTCACGCCGACGGCCGATGCCACTGTAACTCGCTTGGAGGCTTCGGTTGGCACATTTGGCGGGGTAGACGCAGGTGCATTTCAGATTCAACTCCTTGCTGACAACAACAACTCACCTGGAGACCCCATCAAGACGTTCGATGTCAAGACTGAGCCTACCTATGGATCTTGCTGCACTCTCGACGTAGGCAACGACAAGGCTGGCATTTCCGTCACGAAGGGTACGCAATATTGGATTGCCATTACCACTTCCAAAAAACAGACTGCCTTCGCGGGTGGCTGGGCTTTCAACAGCACTGACATGAGATCGCACGAGGTCGCAAGCTGGTGCTCACCAACAGACACATACTGCAGCGACGGCGGAAAGTGGACGGTCGGTCAGAGCGGCGATCCGCTACCCGCCTATGCCGTCTTAGGGAACTGAGACTCCCGCAGACCGATTTTGATTTGAATCGGATTACGTAGCCGCGAGCAATATCGTCCGCCGGCGTTAGAGCCTCTAAGAAGGCAAAGCGCCGGCGGTTTTTCTTGCAGCCGATGATTGCGTGAGGATTGGGTGTTCAAGGGCAGCCAGCACTAACGCGGATTCGCAGGGGATCAAAAAAGATTGGAGGCGCGGGTCGGAATCGAACCGACGCATAAAGGTTTTGCAGACCTCTCCCTTACCACTTGGGTACCGCGCCCTATGTCCTAAATTAGCTTGATATGCCGTAAAAGTCTACCCATCCAAAACTGGAGCACTCATTCGTGCTCTCATACAGGAAGCTCGGCTACTTGGGTTTTCCCAGCCACGAATATTGCCAGGCAGCTGAGACGCTCTGATAGTTGCCGCCGAACCGGATGTAGGTGCCATTGTTGTAGCCCGAACTTCAGAGACTGGTGTTTCGTGATCGGAATCGAGACGGTACCGCCTAGGCGCGAGTTCGACTCCTGCGTGAGCGGATTTTGAACCCCGTTAATACTGGTCTTCCCGCCGAACCAGTAATTCCCGTCAAGAGAAGCCCAGAGCCGCGGCTTGAAGTCGTAGCTTAGGTGCCCTTCAAAGGCACCAATGGGAGCTTGCGATTGCGACCGCGTGCCTGGGTAGAAGCTGTTGTGCGACCAGAAGTCGTTGTTCGTGGTGAAGAGCGACACTCCCATGTAGCCGTCGAGCACCCATTTCGCCAGCGTTGCGAATATACAAACTCTGGTTTGAAGCCCCAGCGATTTGCGTCCCAGTTGATCAGCTTGGTGGGATCGTATTGTCCGGTCGATATTGCCGTCGTAGAGCGCCCAGGTCAGGATGATCGCATTGGAATGCAGAGGAGTAATGACATAGGCGCGCGGAGCCAGGTCTTGAGCTTGACTGGTCTCTCTTCCTCGGAATTGTCGCAATCGTGGACGCGATTGCCCCGGAGGATAGATGCGTCCGAATTGTCGCACAACTATCAGTCTTGCCAGTTCAAGAATCCCGTCTCGGCGTGTAGGCTGCACTTAAATTCTTTACCGGAGTGTCCCTATGCGAAACAGATTATTGCCGATGCTGATACTGTTCCTGGTTGAGTTTGCGGCGTCGCAGGCCGTGCAGCAAAGCCGGACGCTCATCATAAACGGCCAGTCCGGACAAGTCTCGGTGCTGCAGATGAACGGACGATCCTTCGTCGACCTCGAAGCCCTGGCCCAACTCGCGAATGGCACCCTGGGCTTTCATGGCGATCAGATCGTGTTGAGCCTTCCCGCCCCCGCCGCGAGCGTTCCAGCAAAGGCCGCATCGGCCAGCCAGCCTTCCAATTCCGCATTCTCCAAGGACTTCATGACCGCGGGCATCGAAACCATGTCTGTGATCCGGGAATGGCGAAGTGCGCTTGCCAACGCCATCCAGAATGGCTATCCGGTGAGCGCAAACTGGGTCGAGGGCTATCGCGGAAAGGCGGCTCAAAGCCTGAGGTTGGCGTCCGTAGCGGCGTCAACCGATTCGGACCAGCAGGCTCTTCAACTACTCACCAACGAGCTGGACAACATGCAAAAGTGGAGCGATAAGATTCTGAAAGCTCGCAAAGACATGGACGCAGCGAAATACATGGACCCAGACGCGCTGAACAACGATCCCCTGTTCCAGAAAATCCTGAATTGCGCGCACTCACTGGCCGCGATGTCGGCCAGCGGCCAATTTCAGGATGATGGATCCTGTCATTAGAATGCGCTTGGGAGAATGTGCTTGGGAAGATGGTCTGTGGCTACTGGAAGCAAGAAATCTGGAGCGGGAGACGGGATTTGAACCCGCGACTTCGACCTTGGCAAGGTCGCACTCTACCACTGAGTTACTCCCGCTCGGCAGTATCGATTATAAACAAGCGGCAACCTAGCGGCAACGGCAACCTCCGAACACAGACGGCCGCGACTGGAAATGAATAACCAGTTCTCTCGGTGTCTCTGTGATGAACCTTGCCTTTGACTAATACGCACACCCGGTCTTGGGCTTCTGCATCACTTCGTTGGACTTGGCCGTGATCTGGTTTCGCACGTCCCAGAGGTCCTTGTAGAAAAGGTGCTCCATCCTTTGATGAAGAACCTCGACCGGCGTACCCATCGTGCCAATCACGCCGCCTCCAATGATCCTCTGCGCCAGCTTGAGATGATGAAAGCGAAAGAGGTGTATGCGTTCGTCAAAATCCAGCAGGCATTCCGCCACGTCATGCAAACCAAAGAATTCGTCATGCCGCCGGTAAAGGTCATCCACGCTGAGATTCGCTTTGCGTAGCTGGGCATGGAACACTTCGCCCAGCCGCGGGCCCACATGAAGCATCGAAAGAAATCCCGGCGAATCCAGCCCGCTGCCGTGTCCTAATCCCGCGCGGATAATGTGATAGTCATAGGGCGTGATCGTTTCCAGCACGTGCAGCATCGAGATCGGATAATCGAGCATGTGGTTAGCGCGCCGAATCAGCCGGGCCGCATTCGCGAAGTCGCCTTCTTCGATATGCGTGCGTGCCCGTCCCAGTTCCCACGCAACCCCCTTCAGCAGCAACTCCGAAGCCTGATGCACAACCTGAAACGTCATCTCATCTTTATGCAGAAACTCTTCAGGAAGCTTTTGCAGCGATAGCAGTTCATCGGTGCGCAGGTAACGCTCATAGTCGGAAGCGCCCTTCCCCGGCAGAATCGGTTTTTTCAAATCATCCATGCTGCTTGTCTCCAGATGGCGAGCCAATCGGCTCGCATGGCGGAGTATTCTTCGCCCCCGTCCACTGCGGATCCTTTTCCGGGCTCACGATCTCGCCGTCGCGCATGTGAATAATACGATCTCCGTAGCTCGCGGCCTCCGGGTTGTGGGTAATCATGAGCACGGTCTGCCCCAGTTCGCGATTCGAATGCCGCAGCATGTCCAACACGATGACCGAGTTTTTCGAATCCAGGTTGCCCGTAGGCTCGTCGGCCAGCACGATCGCGGGCTTGTTGATCAGTGCCCGCGCCAGCGCAACCCGTTGCTGCTCGCCTCCAGACAGCTCGGACGGCCGGTGCGGAAGCCTTTTCTCCAATCCCAGCAAGCCCACGATTTTGTCGAAGTACGCGGCATCGCGATTCCCGTTCGCCCCGGCAATGTCTATCGCAATATTGATGTTCGAACGCGCATCGAGCGTAGGCAGCAGGTTGAATTTCTGGAATACGAATCCGATCTTGCGTTTGCGCATTCGCGTGCGTTCCGCATCGGAAAGTTGCGCGAAGTCGTCTCCGTCGATGACGATGCGCCCCGAGTCGGCCCGAGCCAGTCCGCCCAGAAGATAAAAAAGCGTGGACTTGCCGCTACCCGAAGGGCCGACCACACTCACAAACTCACCCTTGTCGACGCTAAAGGAAATCCCGCGCAGCGCGGGCACTTGAACCTTGCCCACGCGGTACGTCTTGTGCACATCCACGGCTTCGATAAGAACAGACATCCAAATAATCGATATTACACGAAGCCGCCCGTGTCGCGTTGCGCACGCAGGTTAAGAGTGCCCGTCCACGCAGGGCTGCACTACTTGTGTCGATGCAAAACTTCACCGGATATTCGATTGAATGCGATGATCGTGCGATGGACTCTGCGGAGTCAATGGCTTGAAAATCGAGAAAGGTTACCGGGAACCTGTACCGCTTACAACTTGACGGGCTCGTAGGTTGTTAGGGCGCGAACCGACTGAATGAGTGTAATGGCAATTTTGCAGCGTGCCTTGGTGTATAGTCGGATTCAGAAGTTGCGATCGAGGTTGGGTGTGACTACAGGTCCCCGCCACCCGCGAATGGCCTTGCTTCTTTTGATTGCTCCTCTGTTGCTAGCGACTTCTCTCGCTGCCCAACAACGAGAAGATAAGCAGGCAGCAATCTCACTGACAGTAGAGCCATCCCAGATAACTTTGAATACCGGGGAAACACAAAGATTCTCCGCCAAGCTTAAGGGTGCGCCACCCACAACCGTAATAAATTGGGCAGTGAGGGAGCGCGGAGGAGACATAGGCCAGGACGGGGTTTTCACCGCCAGAGTCATAGGCATTTATCACGTAGTTGCGTTGGCAACGAGGGGTGACATCGTCCTAAGGGCAGCTGACGCGAAGGTAACTGTAGTAGTGCAGTATGACGGACCGGTCACATTCTAGCGCGCACCTGTCGGAGTCCTTTACGAGATTGCTTTTAGCCTCTTCCGGGCGTCGGCCCGATGTCGCGCTCGACGAATTTCGTGAGGTTGATCGGCTGACGGTCGCCGTTTTGGAATATCCACCCGCTCACCGGATCCACTCACTCGCTATAAGAAAGCCAGATATAAGATACTTTCCCGTTCCGCATCCCGAACCGAGCCAAGCTGAGATCTCCGGCAGTAGCACCCGCGCCGTATACCAACTCTTTGTCGCCTGCATCTGGCAGCGGGTCCCCTTTCTTGTAACCTTTAATGAGTTCTTTGTAGATTTTCGAATCCAGTTTTTCTTCTCGTGTTGGCTTTCCGTACGCGTTTAAGACATCCTGCTCTGAGCTCCCGAGCCCGATTCCTTGTGGAGTCTTCCATGCATTCAACTCGTCCTTAGCAAATGCAACCGGCATGTTCGCGCAAATTGGAAAATCGGCAAGCAAGATGGCATCCACTGTGGGCGGCACTGCCTCAGCGGATCGCAGGTACAGGAAGACTTTTTGTTCCGGGGATTCGTAACAGTACGGCGCGAATTCCGAGCTTCTTGCCGGTTGTGGTCCCAGTTTCTTCAACACGTCGCTGACCCGCGTGTCCCGGTCAACGCAATAAAGCCCCAGACACTTTGGCCCGAAGTATTTTTGTCCACTGGCCAGGCCGGCGGAGAACAATGCCGCGCCCAACACAATCGCTTTAAGAACAATATTCCGATTCATTGATAAATTTCACCACCGAGTCACCGAGAACATCTTCAATTCTATAGCGCGAGAATCAATAAATCTCTGTGTCTCTGTGGTGAATGGAAAATCAGGCGGCGCTGCTGCGAGGAGGAGATTGCACAACCTGCGGTTGCGCGCGCTTCGGGCCGCGCTTCCGAATCAGCAACAATCGAATACGCTCCAGCAACTCGGCCGGCGCGTACATTCCTTTGGGTAGAAAAACATCGGCCCGGCTGTCCCGATCGTAGATTTTGACTTTGCCCGAAAGAAGAATTACCGGAGTCTGTGGCGAGAGGCTTTTGATCTCGTCGATCAGCTTGGTTCCATCCAGGCCGGGCATGATGAGATCAGTCAACACCAGGTCGACTCCACCCTTCTTAAACCGCTCCAGCGCGTCCTCGCCGCAGTTGCAGGTGACCACCCGGTAGCCCCGGGTTTCCAGCATCACTTTGCGGATGGAGAGCGATTGTTCGTTATCGTCGACGCAGAGGATCGTTCTTTTTGGTTTCATTCTTTGTTTCCGAAATGGCGAACCGGGCAAACCGCGCGCCGGAGGAGATCCGAAAACTTTCTTGACAGAGATTTCAGAGCGAGATGAATCCTAAAGCTGAAGCTGAAAGATGTAAAGTGCCGCCGATGCTAATGGGAGTTCGGTCCCATTGAAAAATTCCTCCACTTGTGCATGGCATCATTTTTCCTGCACATTCGCGCACGCCGCTCTCACAAAGTAACTTCTCCGCGCAGCACCTCGATAACATTTCCACCGACCCGCACATTAACCACTCTGTCATCCTTGCGCGAAGCGCGAACAAAAATTCGGCTGGGCCGTTTCATCTCGAGTCCCTGCTCGATCAATACGCGCTCCTCGGGCTTGGCGACGCCGTGGGCGACCATCCATGCCGCGGCGCATCCCGCCGCTGAGCCAGTCGCTGGGTCCTCGCCGTTATAAAACATCATGCGGGCGTGCAGCCGGGCCGTCGGATCAACGGTCTCGCGACTGACAAAGTAGAAAAACTTTCCCCCGGAACGCCGCAAATATTCGTCGGCGCCCTTCGTGTCGAGATGCAGATTGCGGATGATTTCCAGTCCGCGTATCGGCACAATCGCAAAGGGCATGCCCGTCGAGATCGTCTCGATGGGCAAGGATGGATCGATATCGCCATCCCGGAATCCACACGCGCGCACCACCGCCTCGCGATCATGACGCTCGCCGAACTTAGGATCGACTTGCGTCATCTCGCCAAATACTGGTTGCCCCGGCTTCTCTTCGAATTGAATCGGAACCTTTCCCACATTGAGATCCAGCGCAATCTCCCGCGCACCCGTCGACCCGCGCAACTGAAATGCAGTTCCGAGCGTCGGATGACCAGCGAACGGCAACTCTTCCTGTACCGTGAAGATTCGCACCCGCACTCCACGTTCGCGTTCGACTGACGTTTCACGCGGCAGGACGAACGTTGTCTCAGAAAGATTCATCTCCCGCGCCAGGGCCTGCATTTCCTCGTCGCTCAACCCCCGCCCATCAGTAAAAACCGCCACAGAATTGCCCTCAAGACGCTGTGATGTGAACACGTCCAACTGCACGAAGGGAAGCCGCCGAAGTTCCGTTGCCATGTTGATTATTGTAGCGCCGAGGACTAGCCACAGTCTTTGGTGCGCCAGGTTGTCCTTTGTGTACCTTCGTGTCCTTTGTGGTGATTGAATTTTATATCGCGCCCGTTTGACTGAATTTTCGCCGCCGCGTATCCTCAAAAATGTATGCGTATCTGCTCCACGCCCCGCCCGATGTGTTGTTGTACGCGGACCCCGGCGTGTGGGTAGTGCGGTCCAGGTTTTCTCACACCCACCCGGAGAACTGAGGTGGGTTTCGTTTTATGCCTAGAAACCACGTTTTGGAGACTGCGGCCAGTCCCGATTAACCCTATTCACGAAGGAGAGATTATGAGCACCGAAACCTTAACCGAAAACATGGCGAAAACCCTCCGCATCAATGACACCGCTCCAAACTTCACCGCCGAGACCACGCAAGGCACAATCAACTTTCACGAGTGGATCGGTGACGGCTGGGCGGTCCTGTTTTCACATCCCAAAGACTTCACTCCGGTGTGCACCACCGAACTCGGCTACATGGCCGGACTTCAGCCAGAATTCGCCAAACGAAATACAAAGATCATTGGACTGAGCGTCGACCCGGTGACCAATCACAGCAGGTGGGCAGCCGATATCGAGGAGACGCAAGGCCACAAGGTGAACTATCCAATGATCGGTGACACCGATCTTAAGATAGCGAAACTCTACAGCATGTTGCCCGCCGAAAGCGGGCACACCTCCGAGGGCCGCACCGCCGCGGACAACGCCACCGTGCGCACGGTATTCGTCATCGGCCCCGACAAGAAGATCAAGCTGATGCTCATCTATCCTATGAGCACCGGCCGCAACTTCGACGAAGTGTTGCGCGTCCTCGACTCGCTGCAGCTCACCGCTAAGCACAAAATCTCTACTCCGGTGAATTGGAAACCAGGCGACGACGTGATCATTAGCGGATCAGTTTCGAACGAGGAAGCGCAAAAGCAATATCCCGGAGGCTGGAAGTCGCCCAAACCGTATCTGCGAATCGTCCCCCAGCCGAAGTAACCTGTCGCCGTGGATTGGCCCGGATGAACGCGGATCAGTTTCTAATTCTGATCCGTGAAATCCGTGCTGATCCGTGGCCGCTTTTCAGTTCTTCGATTCCAACATGACGTTCCGCAACGCCTGATTGATTCGCGTCTGGTAGCCGGGCCCGTGCTTCTTGAACCAGGCCAGCACATCAGCGTCGATGCGCAGCGTGACGGGTTTCTTGATCGGCCGGTACAAACTGCCGACCTCTGCAATCAGATCATGCGTTCGCTTCCCCTCGGGGGCCGAAGCCTTTAGCGTGCCGATCTTCCGGCCTTTCGCAACCCTAGTCTGCCGTATCATTTACCTCTATACGTATATAACTGCCCATATGAATTTGCCACTACAAAATGTTCCACGTGGAACACTTCGAAGCGAGCAAAGGTTCAAGCCCTATGCAGCCAATGCGCTTCGCAGCTAACATAGAAGCCGCGTCGCGGAAGCGCATGCGGTCCGGTGATCGTCCCGGTCTTCAAAACCGGCGGGCGGCAGGTTTTCCTGTCACTGGTGGGTTCGACTCCCACTCGCTTCCGCCATGGTTTAACAACTTGGAGGGCAACAAATCGCAGCCGACCACTTGCACAGCCATTAAGTAGTGCACGCCTGGGCGACTACGTATCCGGAGTGCGAGGGGTTTGCTTTCACATGATTGTCGAGGTCCTTGCCGGTGAGGGGACTGTTTGTACCGGGGTGACAGGGGCCAAAATATCCCGATTTGCCATGCGTCGGATGGCTGCAGTAGAGTTGGCTCCCCGGGGCGCTGGACGAGGCATCGGGCGCCAAGGCAAACAACAAAGCGAGGAACATCGAAGCACACAGCACGCAGACGAGTCTCACTGTTTTCCCTCCTAAGCGTAGTCGTTTGGAATATTACTCTCGCGTTGGTTTATCGTAAACGCTCGTGGCATTAGTTATTCTTCCAACCTATGGCTCCTGCAGCTCACGATGCTTCGCATTTGTTTGTAGAGATTGGCGCTGCCATCGTGCTGCTTGCAATTCTTGCGCGGCTGGCGAACCGATGGTGTTTCTCCGCTATTCCTCTATACCTTCTGGCTGGTCTCGCTTTCGGCGATGGCGGCCTGGCTCCGCTTCCGCTTAGCCGGGGCTTCATAGGAACCGGGGCCGAGATTGGTGTGCTTTTACTGCTGTTCATGCTGGGGCTGGAATATAGCGGAGAAGACTTGAAAAAGAATCTCCGCGTTGGGCTGCCCGCAGGCATCGTGGATCTGCTTTTGAATTTCACACCAGGGCTCGCGACCGGGCTTCTTCTACGATGGAAGCCACTGGCCGCGGTCTTGCTCGGAGGCATCACTTACATTTCGTCTTCCGGAGTGATTGCCAAGGTGCTGGAGGAACTGCGACGGATCAACAATCAAGAGACGCCGATGGTTCTAGCCATGCTCGTGCTCGAAGATTTGGCGATGGCCGTCTACTTGCCTTTGGTAGGAGTGTTGCTGGTCGGAGGCGGGCCGGCAAAGATTGCGATCTCGGTTTCGGTTGCGGTCACGGTGGTCCTGCTCGTGCTCTTTGTCGCGCTGAGATATGGACAGCAGTTGAGCCGGTTTCTCTCTCACGAGTCGGATGAGATCATTCTGCTCACGACGTTTGGGACTGTGCTGCTCGTAGCTGGTTTGGCGGAGCGCTTCCGGGTGTCGGCGGCGATCGGTGCGTTTCTGGTCGGTATCGCTCTATCCGGACCAATCGCGGAGCAGTCGCATCGACTTCTGGCTCCGCTTCGCGACTTGTTCGCGGCGACTTTCTTTTTCTTCTTCGGTCTGCAGATCGATCCCGCTACATTGCCTGCAGCGCTACCGGTCGCTCTGGGATTGGGTGCGGTCACAGCGGCCACAAAAGTTGCCACCGGATATTGGGCAGCGAAGCGAGCCGGAGCCGACAAGCAGGGAAGTCTGCGAGCGGGAATGGCGCTGGTCGCACGAGGAGAGTTCTCGATTGTGATTGCGGGTCTGGGCGCGGGGCTCGAACCAAGCCTGGGGCCGCTCGCCGCCGCTTACGTGCTATTTCTGGCGATTCTCGGTCCGGTTCTGGCGCGGCTCGCGAAGTAACGACAACGCGCAGTTTCATAGTGGAACACGAACGCACTTCTTCCGAATCATTTCGTCAGATTGGTATTGATAATTCTTAATTTTCTGATATTCTCGGCTCGATTCGGGACTCTGTGAACGGCGGGACGACCCTCGGACTTCCCTCGCCTGTGCGACTCCTGTCGCGATCTATTCCCAGCCGGTCTGTTTCCCCCGAACGAAGGAGCAGTTGTGAGTTCCGCAGGAAAATATAACGTCGTTACTGGCAGTGAACGTAAGCCGGTCCGTGGTGCGCGCCTGATTCACAACGCCCATCCGGACCAGGTCGTCGAAGTCTCAATACGACTGCGCTCGAAATCGGAGGCCAAGCATAAACAGTTAAGGAGTGATCTGGAAAAGCCCGGTTTCAAGCACATGTCACGCACCGATTTTGAGAATACCTACGGCGCCGATCCCGCCGATCTCGAAAAGATCAAGAAGTTTGCTCAGGAATTCAACCTCAAGATTCACGAAACTGGCACGGAACTCGCGCGCCGGACTGTAATTCTGTCAGGAACCGTAAGCAATCTGCAAAAAGCGTTTAACGTGGAACTGAAAGAGTACAGCCACCCGAAGGGAAATTTCCGCGGCCGTACGGGCCCCATCAGTGTGCCCGCGGATTATGCGGATATTGTCAAAGGCGTCTTTGGTCTCGACAACCGGCCTCAGGCGGAACCGCATTTCAGACGGTTGCCCCAGACTCCCGGAATCAAGAGTCACGCCGCCACGGCCTCGCATGATCCCAATGAAGTAGCGAAAATCTATGACTACCCGACGGGAGATGGAACAGGCCAATGCATCGGGATCATTGAGTTGGGTGGAGGGTTTCAGCTGGATGACCTGAGCAACTATTTTGGCTCGCTCAATCTCAATGTGCCGCAAGTCATCTCGGTGTCTGTGGATGGAGGCAGCAACAGCCCAAGCACTCCGGACAGCGCTGATGGTGAAGTGATGCTCGACATTGAAGTGGCGGGCGCGATTGCTCCGGCGGCGAAGATCGTGGTCTATTTTGCACCGAACACGGATCAAGGTTTTCTGGACGCGATCACCACGGCAGCCCACGACAGCAGCAATCAACCGTCGGTCATTTCGATCAGCTGGGGTTCAGCCGAGTCGCAATGGACAGCGCAGTCGCTCACTAACTATGACGAAGCTTTCCAGGCGGCTGCCGCCATGGGCGTAACCGTCTGCGTGGCCTCGGGCGATAACGGCTCGTCCGACGGAGTGAATGACGGCAATAACCATGTCGATTTTCCGGCCTCCGATTCGTTCGTAGTGGGCTGTGGTGGCACTACACTGCAAGCTTCGAATGAACAAATCGTCAACGAAACA
>Ga0308309_10000917_pt1 | contig 17608 bp, 16 predicted proteins | sample HubBroMetageWFT5_FD_192491 | JGI IMG/M metagenome (GOLD analysis project Ga0308309, IMG submission 192491) | Warmed and freeze-thawed soil microbial communities from the Hubbard Brook experimental Forest, New Hampshire - Hubbard Brook CCASE Soil... | ecosystem: Environmental > Terrestrial >...
GTCCTCCTGCTGCCCGTTCTCGAGCAGCGCGATGATCGTCCGCCCGACGGCGACGGCGGTCCCGTTCAGGGTGTGGACGTGCTCGGGGCGACCCTCGCCGGGCCGGTAGCGGATGCCGAGCCGGCGGGCCTGGTAGTCGGTGGTGTCAGACGTCGAGGTCAGCTCGCGGTACCGGCCCTGGCCCGGCAGCCAGGCCTCGCAGTCGAACTTCTTGGCCGCCGAGGCGCCGAGGTCGTTGACCGCGATCGCCACCACGCGGAAGGGGATGTCGAGCTGGGAAAGGATCCATTCCTCGATCGACAGCAGCCGCTCGTGCTCGGCCGGTCCCTCGGAGGGCTCGACGAAGCTGAACATCTCGACCTTGTCGAATTGGTGCACGCGGAAGATCCCGCGGGTGTCCTTGCCGGCGGCTCCGGCCTCGCGCCGGAAGCAGGTCGAGAAGCCGGCGTAGCGGGCGGGCAGCTCGTCCTGGCTCAGGATCTCGTCGTCGTGGAGCGAAGCCAGCGCCACCTCGGAGGTGCCGACCAGGTAGAGGTCGTCCTCGGGCAGCCGGTAGATCTGCTGCTCGGTGTCGGGCAGGAACCCCGTCCCGTACAGCGCCCGCTCGCGCACGAGCACCGGCGGGATCACGGGCACGAAGCCCTCGCTCCGCAGCTTCTCGAGCGCGAACCGCACGAGCGCGAACTCGACCATCACGAGGTCTCCGAGCAGGTAGGCGAACCGCGACCCCGACAGGCGCGCGGCCCGCTCCATGTCGATCCGGTTGCCGGCGAGCTCGAGGTGGTCCTTCCCGGTGGCCCCGGCGCTTCCGACCTCGTACAGCACGGTGTCTTCGTCGGGCGCCTCTTCGGCGGGTAGGTTCGGGAGCGACGCGAGCACGGCATCTCGCTCGGCGCGGATGGCGGCCTCCTCGTCGCTCAGCTCGCGGCCGCGCGCGGCCAGCGCCGCGAGCTGCTCGCGCTCCTCAGGCGTGGGTGGGCCCTTGCGGCCCTTGCTGGCGAGGTTCTGTTCGGCGCGCAACTCCTCGAGCTCGGTCGTCGCCGCGCGCCAGCGTTGGTCGAGCTCGAGGAGGAGGTCGACGCCCGCCGCCGCTTCCGGGCCGCGCCGGCTCAGCGCCCCGCGGACGGCGTCCGGATCGCGGCGGATCAGCTGGATGTCGAGAACGTGCCCCTCCTAGTTCGCGGAGCGTCGCCTGCGATCAGGGCTTCTTCTTGACGACCGTCCCGGAGGTGGTGATCACCCACCAAAATCCTCCGTTCAGGTTGACGTCCTGGCCGGCCGCAGTGCCCGGCGCCGAGTCGGCGACGTAGGTGTAGAGGGGCCAACCGTGGTAGGTGACGACCTTGCCGCCGCTGGGATCGGGGGCCGCGCCGAGCAGCGACGTCTTCACACCTCCGGTGCCGACGGCTCGAGCGCCGGCGGGAAGGAACTCGGGTGGCCACACTGCCGCGCATCCGCCCGTGCAGGTCACCTTCGTGGCGTTATCGGGCGCGAACACGTAGAGCGTGTGCCCGGCGCTGTTGACGAGTATCGCGCCGAGACCGGCGACTGTCCGAGACCCAATCGTCACCGTCTTGCCGGGCGCGGTGGTGGACTTCGAGGTGGAAGTCGGCTTCGGGGTCGTGCTCGTCCCGGTGACCGTGCCCGGAGACGGTCCGGTGTTGGTCGTGGCCGGGGTGGCCGGGGTCAGCGCCGCCTCGACCGTCCCGACCGGGACCTGATGGCACGGCACGGCCCCGGGGACCTTGGGCGCCTTGGTGCCCGAGTAGGTCGCGACGAACTCCGCCACCGCTTGGGCCTGCGCGCCGACGACGATGTTCTGGGGCATGATCGCCCCCGAGAACCCGCCGTTCTGAATCGCGTACAGGACCCGCGCCACCGGCCGCTCGCAGCGGATGTCGAAGTTCGGGCCGTTGTTCTCCTGCGCGGTCCGCACGTTCGCGGCCGATCCGTGGGTGGCGGCATAGGACAGCGTGTGGCATCCCGAGCAGCGCTGGTTGAACAGGACCGCGCCCTGATGCAGCACCGGCTGCGACTTGGGGACCGAGATCTTCTCCGTTCCGCACGCGCTCGATAGGACCGCCGCCGCGAGCAACGCCCCCGTTAAAAGCACCTTTGCGGGTCGCCTCATCCGGGGCGGGATCATACGGAACCGAGCAGGAGCCGCGACGCCCGTGCCGAAGCTGTGTGCCATCCCGGCGCCGGCACGAACGACGTTCGCCTCGCCAATCCCCCAAGGCGCGATCGTCCTCAACGGCGGCAACCGGCCGGCGCCGGGTTCCGCCTTCGAGCCGCTATAACGGGCGGAGATGACGGCGGTTCCCGACCCGGAGCTGTTCCGCGAGGTCTTCGGACGGTTCGCCACCGGCGTGGCGGTGATCACGAGCGCGGCCTCGGAGGCCTCGGGAGGCATGACCGCGAACGCGCTGTGCTCACTCTCGCTCGACCCGCTGCTGGCGCTGGTGTGCTTCGAGAACAACGCCCGCACGCTGCCGATCGTCCGCGAGGCCGGCCGATTCGGCGTCAACGTGCTGAGCGCCGACCAGGAAGACGTGGCCGAGGTGTTCGCCTCGAAGCTCCCCGAGGCGGAGAAGCTCGAGGTGGTCGCCCACCGCCTCCGGGACGGCGTCCCGATCATCGAGGGCGCGCTGTCGTGGGCGGTGTGCACGCTCCGCGAGCTGATCGCCGGCGGCGATCACACGATCGCGATCGGCGAGGTCGTGTCGATGGGCCTCGGCGACGGCGATCCGTTGCTGTGGTACGGCGGGCGCTATCACGGCGTGGGGTTAGTGGCCGAACGGTAGTAACGGGCCTCGCTTCGCTCGGCGTCCGTGGGGCCGTTCCGCCCGGCGTCCGTGCCGGGCGGGCGCGACCGCAGCCGGACGAGGCTTACCAGGCGGTCGCGGCGACGGCCCCGCTCGGCATCCATGCCTCGCAGACGGGGCCTGCCGCGCCACATCCGACGGACGCCGGCGAAGCCGGCCCCAAAATCAGTGCGTCATCGCCGCGCGCGCGAGAAGCACCAGATTCACCAGCGCGGCCAGCGCCATCACCCCGAGCTCGCGGCGCATGATCGTGACGACGATCCCCTGCTGCTCGGCCTCGGGCAGCTCGCCGACGTCCTTTGCGGACTCGAACCCGCCCTTGTCGAGCACCATCTGCGCCGTCGAGACCCGGAGCTGCTCGGCGATGAACGACACGAACAGCGGCAGGACGCCGTAGAGGGTGTGGAGCCCGGGGGACTTGTGGCCGAGGAGGATCAGGATCCCACCGAGGGCGGCCTCGATCACGATCGCGGCCTGGGAGGCCCGGAGCAGCCGCCAGAACCAGACGCTGTTCCGGACCCGCAACCAGCACCACGCTCCCCACGCGCCGGCGACTCCGGAGAGCACGATTGTGATGACGCCGACGACGAGGTGAACCTGCTTCATTAGCTAGCCGCAATCATCACTAAGTAACACATTGTTACAAGGTACGGGGTGGCGGTGATATAACGGTCTGCCGTGCTTCGCGATTATCTGCCCGCGCTGGTCTTCCTCATCTTGGGCGCGCTGATCGGCTTGTTGTTTGCGACGCTGAATCTGATCATCGGCCGACGGGTACCGAATCGCTCCAAGGAAGAGCCGTACGAGTGCGGACTCCCGTCCGAGGTACAGCGCGGGTTCCGGTTCGGAATCAGCTTCTATCTGGTCGCGATGCTGTTCATCCTGTTCGACATCGAGGTCATCTTCCTATACCCGATCGCGGTGCAGCTCCGGGCGTTCGGGGACTTCGCGCTGTTCGAGACCGGCACGTTCGTCGTCCTATTGATGCTCGCGTTCGTGTACGTGTGGCGGCGAGGAGCGCTCGCATGGAAATAAAGCGCGAGCCGCTGACCGATCTGCGCGTCCGCCAGCTCAAGGCGCGGGACATGCTCCGTGGCAACCTCCCCGACGAGGACCTCGAGCGGTACGTCGAGGAACGGGTGCTTACGACCACGGTCGACCGCGCGGTCGCGTGGGCGCAGGGCAACTCGCTCTACCCGCTCACGTTCGGACTCGCCTGCTGCGCGATGGAGCAGATCCACATCGTCGCCGCGCGTGTCGATATCGCCCGCTTCGGCTTTGAGGCATTTCGCGCGTCGCCGCGTCAGGCCGACCTGATCATCCTCTCCGGCCGGGTGTCGATCAAGATGGCGCCGGTGATCAGGCGGATCTGGGACCAGATGCTTGAGCCCAAGTGGGCGATCTCGATGGGCGCCTGCTGCTCCTCGATGGGCGTCTTCAACAATTACGCGCTCGTGCCCGCGGACAAGTTCATGCCGATCGCGGTGCACGTCCCCGGGTGCCCGCCGCGTCCGGAGGCGCTGATGCACGGCATCCTCAAGCTGCGGGACAAGATCCAAGGCAACGCTCCGGACGGCTGGCGCGAGCGCTACGACGCGGACGGCACCGAGGAGGTGCTGCCAAACGGGGACGCCCAGGCCAGCGCCGACATCAGCATCTTCAAGGCGGGAGACACCGCCGGTGCCTGACGCGACGGAGCTCGAGCTGACGGCCCAGGAGCTCCGTGACGCCGATAGCGAGTCCGTCCTCGACACCGAGTTTTACCGCGGCCGCGCCGTGCTGGTGGCCAACCCGACGAAGATCAGAGCGGTGCTCGAGCACCTGAGAGGCAAGGGCTACACGTTCCTCGCGAGCCTCCACGGCGTCGACTACTACCCCGACGAGCCGCGCCTCGGAGTGCTCTACGAAATGCTCGACCGCACCCGTGTCGACCGGATCGCGGTCAAGGCCCGGGTCAGCACTGACCATGCGCGGATCGAGTCGGTCGTCGACATGTTCCCCGGAGCCAATTTCCCCGAGCGCGAGGTCTACGACATGTTCGGGGTGGTGTTCGACGGTCACCCTGACATGCGCCGGATCCTGATGCCCGAGGATTACGAAGGCCATCCCCAGCGCCGCGACTTTCCCGTCGGGGGGGAGCCGGTCCTGTTCACCTACAACGAGGAACAGAGCTACGGGAAGTACGTATGACTCTCACGGGCTCAGGCGACACCGAACCGCAGACCACCCTCACTGAGGATTACCGCAAGCGGGAGGAGTCGATCACGCTCTCGAGCTCACCCGCCGGCACGGGCGAGACCCACGAGCTGCTCACTCTCAACATCGGGCCGCACCACCCGTCGACCCACGGCGTGCTGCGACTGCTCGCGACGCTCGAAGGCGAGGTCGTGCGCGACATCAAGCCGATCGTCGGCTACGTCCACACCGGGATCGAGAAGACCGCAGAGGACAAGGCGTACTGGAAGGTGATCCCGGTGGTCGAGCGGATGGACTACCTGGGTTACTACTTCAACGCGATGGCCTTTTGCGGCGCCGTCGAGACACTGCTCGGGCTCGAGGTGCCGCTGCGTGCTCAGTACCTCCGTGTGATTCACCTCGAGCTCAACCGGATCGCCTCCCATCTGGTCTGGCTCGGTACGAGCGCGCTCGACATCGGCGCGATCTCGATGTTCTGGTACTGCTTCCGGGAGCGGGAGCTAATCCTCGACCTGTTCGAGATGTCCTCGGGGCAGCGGATGCACACTCGGTACTTCCAGGTCGGTGGCGTGATGGAAGACATCCCGCGTGGCTTTGAGGAGAAGCTTCGGCAGTTCCTCAAGATCATGCCGCCGCGGGCGGACCAGTACGCCGACCTGTTCGAGAAGAACCAGATCCTGCTGGAGCGGTTGCGCGGGACGGGCATCGTCGACCGGCAGACGCTGATCGAGCTGAACGTCACCGGACCCCTGCTGCGGGCGGCCGGCGACCCCTGGGACCTGCGGAAGGCGCACCCGTACTCGAGCTACGACAAGTTCGACTTCAAGATCCCCGTCGGTACGGTCGGCGACAACTACGACCGCTTCCGGGTTCGTCACGCCGAGATCTACCAGTCGGTCAAGATCATCGAGCAGGCCATCGACGGGCTGCCCGAGGGTGAGCACATCACCCCCGACCGGAAGGTCGCGCTACCGCCACGGCACGAGCTGGCGACAAGCATGGAGGCGCTGATCCACCACTTCAAGCTCGTGACCGAGGGCTTCCGGGTACCGCCGGGCGAGGCCTACTACCCGATCGAGGGACCGCGTGGCGAGCTCGGCTGCTTCGTGCGGTCCGACGGCTCCGCCAAGCCGGCACGCGTGCACATGCGCGACCCGAGCTTCGTGAATCTCCAGGCGCTCGCGCCGATGGTCAAGGACAGCTACATCGCCGACCTGATCGCGACGCTGGCGATGCTCGACCCGATCCTCGGGGGAATCGATAGGTGAGCGCCACGGGCTCACGGCGTCCGGTTCCGCGGTTCGGCCACGGGTCGCGCGTCCCCGGTTGGGACGACGCCGTCGACCTCACGAAACCGCCCGCGACCATCCCCGACCCGGCGCTCACCCCCGTTCCGCCCGGTCTCAAGGAGACGATCGAGGCGGCGATGGCCAAGTACCCCGACCGGCGCTCGGCCGCGATTCCGGCCCTGCACGCCGCCCAGGAGGTGTACGGCTGGTGCTCGCCCGAGGCGATCGACCAGGTGGCCTCGGTGATGGAGCTCACGCCGGCATACCTAACTTCGGTGGCGACGTTCTACGACATGTTCTCGACGGTGCCCAAGCCGCGCAACGACGTGTATGTGTGCACGAACATCTCGTGCTCGCTGCTCGGCGCCGACGAGTTCTTCGAGGCGATGCTCGCCGCGGCGGAGGGCGACCCCGACGTCGACGTCCGGTCGTTCGAATGCCTGGGCGCGTGCGACATCGCGCCGATGGCGTCGGTGAACGGCGAATATGTCGGGCCGCTCGACCTGGCCGACGCCGAACGGATCGTCGAGGACCTGCGGACCGGCGGCCCCGTGCTCGAGCACAAGCAGCTTCGCTACCGGCGCTCTGCCGACCCCGGGGTGGCCGAAGAGGAGACGGACTTCGGTCCCCCAGATCGGGACGAGACGCCGATGTCGGATACTGCCGGCCTCGGCCCCGAGGGCGACGCCGAGGATCGGCCGGGCCCGACCGCCGCGATCGAGATGACCACCGAACAACTGGCCGACCACCCGGAGCCGGAGAAGGCCACCGACGAGGGGGAACACCCGGCCGGGCAGGCTCCCGGCGACGGCGACGAGGGCAGTCCGCGGGCGACGGAGGAAGGCCGATGAAGCTGCTGTTCGATCGCATCGACGAGCCCGGCCTGAACACCCTCCCGGTGTACGAGCGGCGCGGCGGCTATCAGTCGCTGCGCAAGGCACTCGACATGACGCCCGAGGAGGTCACGAGCCAGCTGATGGACTCGGGCATCCGCGGGCGCGGGGGGGCCGGATTCCCGACCGGGCGCAAGATCTCGTTCCTGCCCCACGGTGACATGGACAAGTACCTCGTCTGCAACGCCGACGAATCCGAGCCGGGGACTTTCAAGGACCGGGAACTCATGCAGAAGAACCCGCACATGCTGATCGAGGGCATCATGATCGCGGCGTACGCGGCGGGGACCAGTCGCACGTTCATCTACATCCGGGGCGAGTACGCGCTGCAGGCCGACATCCTCGAGGCCGCGATCGCCGAGGCCGAGGCAGCCGGCTACATCGGCGAGCGCATCCTCGGCTCAGAGCACTCCGCCTCGCTCGTGCTGCATCGCGGCGCCGGCGCGTACATCTGCGGCGAGGAGACGGGCCTGCTCGACTCGCTCGAGGGCAAGCGCGGCAACCCGCGGCTGAAGCCGCCGTTCCCCGCGATCGAGGGCCTGTATCACGGGCCGACGTTGATCAACAACGTCGAGACCCTGGCCACCGTGCCGGCCATCATCCGGATGGGCGGCGAGGAGTACGCAAAGCTCGGGACCGAGACCTCGACCGGCACCAAGCTGGTGTCGATATCGGGCGATGTGCAGCGGCCCGGAAACTACGAGATCGAGCTCGGGATCCCGGCCCGAGAAATCATCTACGGGCTGGGCGGCGGCCCACTGGAGGGGCGGGAGATCAAGTTCTGGTTCCCGGGCGGCTCGAGCTCTCCGGTCCTGACCAGGGATGACCTCGACATCTCGTTCGACTACGACAGCCTCGCGAAGGCCGGCAGCATGCTTGGCACGGCCTCGATCATCATCGTCGACGACTCGCACACCGTGCTCGAGGTCGCGCTGAAGGTGGCCAAGTTCTACGCGCACGAGTCGTGCGGGAAGTGCGTGCCGTGCCGGGAGGGCACGAACTGGACGGTCAAGATGCTCCAGCGAATCGAGTCGGGAGAGGCAACCCCGATGGATCTCGACATCATGGCGTCGGTGCAGGAGCAGATCATCGGCAACTGCCTGTGCGTCCTCGGCGACGCGATGGCGATGCCGATCGGCTCGATGGTCGAGAAGTTCCGCAGCGAGCTCGAGGCCGAGATCGAAGCAGCGCGGGAGCGCGCCGACGGGGCGGAGTTGGAAGACGTGGTCCCGATCGGAGTCGCCGACGAGCACGCCGGACCGTTCCCGGTCCACTGACCCCGCGGAATGCCCCGTCCCGAGCCGAACATCATCCAGCTGACGATCGATGGCCGCGAGGTGCGCGCGCCCGAGGGCATGATGCTCGTCGACGCCGCCAAGCAGGGCGACATCGAGATCCCGTACTTCTGCTACGAGCCGAAGCTCGGCGCCCCGGTCGGGGCGTGCCGGATGTGCCTGGTCGAGATCGAGGGCATCCCCAAGCTGCAGACGTCGTGCTCGACCGCGGTCAAGGACGGGATGGTCGTCCACACCCAGACCGATCGCGTGCACCATGCCCAGAACGCGATCGTCGAGTTCCTGCTCGTCAACCACCCGCTGGATTGCCCGGTGTGCGACAAGGGCGGCGAGTGCCCACTCCAGGACATCACGTTCGGCTGGGGGCTCGGCCGGTCGCGGTTCATCGAGCCCAAGCGCCACTTCGAGAAGCCGCTGGCGCTGTCGCCGGTGATCGCGATCGATCGCGAACGCTGCATCCTCTGCTACCGGTGTGTCCGGTTCTCGCAGGAGATCGCCGAGGACTACCAGCTGGTGTTCGAGAGCCGCGGGGCGCACACGTTCGTCGGCACGCACAACGGACATCCGTACGTGGCGCCGTTCAGCGGCAACATCGTGGAGCTGTGCCCGGTCGGCGCGCTGACGTCGCAGCCGTACCGCTTCCGCGCCCGCCCGTGGGACATCGAGGGCGCCGGCGGGATCTGCACGCTGTGCCCGTCGCAGTGCAACGTCGAGTTCACCGTGCGCGACGAGAAGGTGGTGCGGGTGCGCTCGCGCGACGCCACGGGCGCCGCCACCGGCGGCGGTCCCGGGGGCAACCCGGATGTGGACGATGGCTGGCTGTGCGACAAGGGCCGGTTCGCGTACCAGGCCATCCACGTCGACGAGCGGATCACCCAGCCGCTCGTGCGCGACGGCGGTTCGCTGCGCCCGGTGTCCTGGGAGCGGGCGTTTGACGCGGCGGCGGGGCTGGCTCGCCACCGCGGCGCGGTCGGGGCGCTCGTCGGCGGTCAGGCCACGAACGAAGAGGGCTTCCTGATTCAGCGCATCATGCGCGAGGCGTTGCGGTCGGGCGATCTCGACAGCCGGTCCGGCGAGCAGCTTCCCCCGGGCCTGACGCGCGCACTCGCCGCGCCGGCGCTGCAGGCCACGGTCGTGGATCTCGAGTTCGCGCACACCGTGCTGGTGCTCGGGTGCGAGCCACTCGACGACGCCCCGATCTTCGACCTGCGAATCCGCAAGGGCGTACGCCGCCACGGCGTCCGCCTGGCGATCGCGACCGACCGGCCTAGCGCGCTCGACCCGAACGCTCGGCTGTCTGTCCGCGTGGCGCCCGGCCGTGAGGCCGAGTTCCTGGCGGCGCTCGATGTGGCGCTGGAGTCCGCGGCCTCGGGTTCGGGGTACGGGTCGGCAGCCGAATCGGACGCGGCGCGTCTGGCGGAGTTCCTGCTGGATGGCGGCGAGGACATCGTGATCCTGTGGGGCGAGCGCCGCCTGGGTGCGGCCGCGCTCGGCACGCTGCTCAGCATCGCGGAGCGGCTCGGCCTCGCCGACCGCGACGGCGCGGGCCTGCTCGAGATTCCGGCCGGCGCGAATGGACGCGGCCTGCGTGAAGCCGGCGTCGTGCCCGGCACCGGCCCCGGCTACTCTCACCTCGAGGCCCCGGGGCGTGGCGCTTCCCAGATCGCTCACGGCGTGGTCGAGGGCGGCGTCACGGCGCTCTACCTGTTCCAGACCGACCCGGTCCGCGACCTGCCGAACCGGGCGTTATGGGAGGACGCTTTGCACCGCGCGGGCCTGGTGGTGGCCCACGCCTCCGTCCTGACCGCGGGGATCGCCGAGCACGCCAACGTGATCTTCCCGGCCGACTCTTACGCCGAGAAGGACGGCACGGTCGTCCATCCCGACGGCCGCATCCAGCGGATGCGGACCGCGATCGCCCATCCCGGCTCGGTCCGGTCGAGCTGGTCGGTGATCGCCGAGATCGGGCGCCGTGCTGGGCTCGATACCGGCGTGCTGACCTCGCCGATGGCGTTCGCGCAACTGGTCGAGGCGGTGCCGTTCTATCGCGGCCTGACGCTCGAGGAGGTCGGCGGGCGTGGAGTCCGGTGGGTCGAGCGCGACGCCGCGTCGGAGATGCCGGCGGGTGGCGATCAAGCGCGGACGACGGAAGCCGCCGCCGCTGCTGCATCTGCCGCCGCCTCCCGAGACGATGGCGCTGCCGACGACGGCGCCGGGACTTCCAATGGGAATCTGCGGCTCGGGACCTATCGATCGATCTGGGCCGCGCCCGAGGTCGAAGTCTCCCCCGCGCTTCAGTACACGATCCCCCGCCAGCAGGTCGAGCTCTCTCCCGAGGACGCTCGGCGGCTCGGGATCGCCAACGGAGACTCGATCGGCCTCTCGCAGAACGGGACCCGGCTGCGGGGGTGGGCGCACGTCCGCTCGGGCGTACCCGCCGGAACCGCGTTCCTCGCCGACGGGATCAGCGAGGATTCGGCCAACGCGTTCACGGAACCCGTCGTCGAGGTGCACAAGCGCTGATGCTGCCGCTCGCCGAGGTCAACTATTTCGAGCCGTGGTGGGTGCAGATCGTCAAGTCGCTGGTGATCTTCGCCGTGATCTTCGGGATTCTTCCGATCCTGATCGTGTACGAGCGCAAGCTGCTCGGCCGGTTCCAGTCGCGGTACGGCCCGAACCGCGTCGGCCCGTTCGGGCTTCTGCAGCCGCTGGCCGAGATCGTCAAGTTCGCGATGAAGGAGCCGTTCCGCACCGCGACGTCAGTCGGCGTCCTGTTCCGGATCGCGCCGGCGATCTCGATCATCACCGCGGTCGCGGCGCTCGCGATCATCCCGTGGGGCGACGTCCAGCACATCTTCGGTCAGCGGGTCGGCTTGTACGGGATCGATGTATCGATCGGTCCGCTGTACGTGTTCGCCCTGGGCGGGATCTCGTTCTACGGCGTCATGCTGGGCGGCTGGGCATCGGGCTCGAAGTACTCGTTCCTGGGTTCGATGCGTGGCGCCGCGCAGCTGATCTCCTACGAGGTGGCACAGAGCCTGTCGATCGTCGGCGTGATCATCACGGCGCAGACGCTGTCGCTGACCGGGATCGTCCATGCCCAGGAGGGGATGTGGTACTTCATTCCCCAGTTCGCGGGCTTCCTGGTCTTCCTGGTCGCGTCGTTCGCCGAGACCAACCGGGCGCCGTTCGACTTGATCGAGGCCGACTCCGAGATCATCGGCTACTTCACCGAGTACGGCGGGACCCCGTTCGTGGCCTACCTGTTCGCCGAGTACGCGAACATGATTGTCGTGTCCGGCCTCGCCGTGACCATTTTCTTCGGCGGCTGGCTGTTGCCGTTCGGGATCCACCCGCCCGGCTGGGTCGACCCGTTCGTCGTGCTGGCGAAGATCCTGATCGTCTTCAGCTTCTTCATCTGGATCCGCGCAACGCTCCCGAGGCTTCGCTATGACCAGCTGATGTCGTTCGGGTGGAAGATCCTGCTTCCGCTGGCGACCCTGAACCTGCTCGTGACCGCGGTCATCGTGGTGTCATGACCCCGTACAACGTCTCAGACGATGTGATCGAGGTGGTCCGGTCGCCTTCGCCCAGCCCCGTGGCCGGCGCGTACCGCGTGTTCGGCGAGACCCTCCGGGGGCTGAAGACGACGTTCGCGCGGATCCTCGAGGGCACGACCACGATCCAGTACCCGGAGGAGAAGACGCCCGTCTACCCGCGCTTCCGGGGACGCCACCGGCTCCACCGCTTCGAGGACACGGGCCTCGAGAAGTGCGTCGGCTGCTCGCTGTGCGCGGCGGCCTGCCCGGCCGACTGCATCCGCGTCGTTGCGGCCGAGAACACCCCTGAGAACCGCGTGTCCGCCGGCGAGCGCTACGCGGCGGTGTACGAGATCAACCTCAGTCGCTGCATCTTCTGCGGCTACTGCGAGGTGGCGTGTCCGTTCGACGCGATCACGATGGGCCACGACTACGAGATGTCCGACTACACGCGGTCGGACCTGATTTTCACCAAGGAGATGCTGCTGGCCGACGCGATCGAGCGCACGCCGCTGCGCCGGGAGGGGGAGTAGCCAGCGATGAGCGCGGTCCTGTTCTTCATCGCCGCGATCGGTGCGATCACCGGCGCGGTCGGCGTCGTGATGTTGCGCAACCCGTTCTACAGCGTGCTCGCGCTCGCCTTCCACCTGGTGTCGCTGGCCGCGCTGTTCCTCCTGCTCCGCGCCGAGTTCGTCGCCGCCGCCCAGGTGATCGTGTACGCCGGCGCGGTGATGGTCCTGTACGTGTTCGTGGTCGCCTACATCGGCGGTGGCGAGCAGCTCACGAGCGGCGGAGTGCTGCGGGTGTTGGGCCCGCTGTTCGCGCTGGCGCTCGCGATCGAGCTGTGCATCGCGATGCTGGGCGCGGGCCTGTCGGGCGTGTCCTCGAAGGGAGCCCCGTACATCCCGGGTTTCGGAACTCCCGCCCACATCGGCACCCTGTTCCTGACGACGTACCTGTACCCGTTCGAGATCGCGTCGATCCTGCTGCTGGCGGCGGCGGTGGGCGCGGTGGTGCTCGCCCGGCGCCGGCGCGGGCTCGAGCCCGATGAGGACGTCGAGGCGCGGATCGAAGCGCCGCGCCCGGCGTGGACCGGAACGATGGCCGAGGCAGGGGGCATCCGCGTGCCTGTCCAGGAGGGGTGGCCGGGTACAGCCGACGGAGAGCGCGTGGGAACAACGGGACAGCCCAACCAGGAGGGCGGCTGGTGAACATCGGCTGGTACCTGGTCGTCTCCGCGATCGTCTTCTGCATCGGCGCCGGCGGCGTGCTGGTGCGCCGCAACCCGCTCGTCGTCCTGCTCTGCCTGGAGCTGATGCTGAACGGCGCGAACCTCTCGCTGGTGGCGTTCGCGCGCATGTGGGGAAACCAGTCGGGACAGATCTTTGCCCTGATCGTGATGGTGGTGGCGGCCTGCGAGGTCACGGTCGGGCTCGGGCTGGTCGTCGCGATCTACCGCCGCAGGTTGCCGATCGACGTCGATGAGCTCAACGAGCTGAAGGGATGAGCGCCACCACTTACGGCTGGCTGGTCCTGGCATGCCCGCTCGTGGGCAGCGTGGGGCTTGGCCTCGGGTATCGGGTCTGGCCCGGCCGGGCCGCCGGCTGGATCGCCACGCTCGCGATCGCGCTCTCGTTTCTGTTCTCGGTGCTGGCCTTCATCAAGCTGCTCGGCGCCGTCCCCGACCACCGCCAGCTGACCTCGACGCTGTGGAACTACGACGTGTCCGCGGGCGTCGACGCCAAGCTCCAGATCCTTCTGGACCCGTTATCGGTGTTCATGATCCTCGTGGTCTCCGGCGTGTCGACGCTGATCCACCTGTACTCGGTCTCGTACATGACGCTCGACCGGGGCTACGTGCGCTACTTCAGCTACCTGAACTACTTCGTGTTCTCGATGCTGCTGCTGGTGCTCGCCGGCAACTTCGTGCTGCTGATCGTTGGCTGGGCGTTCGTCGGTGCCGCCTCCTACCTGCTGATCTCGTTCTGGTACCGGCGCACGACCGCGACGCGCGCCGGCATCAAGGCGTTCGTCATCAACGTCGTCGGCGATGTGGGCCTCGTGATCGCCACCTTCATCGTCTTCCAGCACGTCGGAAGCGTTCAGTTCCTGACGGTTTTCCATGGCGTGCATCAGGACTTCGCTCGGAATGGCGCGCCGATCGTGATCGCGTGCCTGCTGCTGCTCGTCGGCGCGTTCGCGAAGTCCGCCCAGGTCCCGCTCCACACCTGGCTCCCGGACGCCATGGAGGGCCCGACCCCGGTGTCGGCGCTGATCCACGCCGCGACCATGGTCACCGCCGGCGTCTACCTGATCGCACGCATGCACGTGCTGTTCGAGTGGGCCCCGACGGCGGCCGACGTCGGCGCGATCGGCGGGTGCGTGACGCTCCTGATCGCGGCCACGATCGCGCTGGTGATGACCGACATCAAGCGCGTAATCGCGTACTCGACGATGTCCCAGATCGGCTACATGATCATGGGCGTGTGCCTCGGCGCGTACTCCGCCGGCCTGTTTCACCTCATGACTCACGCTTTCTTCAAGGCGCTTCTGTTCATGGCCGCGGGCTCGGTGATCGGTGCGATGGCCGGCAACCAGTCGCTTGACCGCATGGGCGGCTTCCGGCGCGCGCTGCCGTTCACCTTCGCTTGTTTCATCATCGGCGGCCTGGCCCTGAGCGGGCTGCCCCCGTTCTCGGGGTGGCTGTCCAAAGACGACATCATCGCGTTCGTCGATCACCGTGGTGGTGCGTTCGTGATCCTCGGGATCGCGGCCTATGCGGGCGCACTGATGACCGGCGTCTACACGTTCCGGATGATCTTCCGGACGTTCCTGGGCGATCCCGTTCCCGAGGCGGTCGAGCTCGAGCACGGCCACCTCCACCACGCCGAGGTGCCGACGAATCCGATGACGGGCGAAGAGGAGGACACCGACGTCGGCTTCCCCGGTCCCGGCCACTTCATCGCCGAACGCGAGTGGCCGATGAAGATCGCGATGAGCACGCTCGCGGTGCTCGCGGTGGTCGGCGGCGTGCTCCAGATCCCCGGTGTCGACGACGCCGTCACTCGTTTTCTAGCGCCCACGTTCGCGGATTCCAAGTACTCGCACACCGAGGTGGCCAGCGCCCCCGCCTGGGTGGGCCTCGTGATCGGCGCACTCATCGCTGTCGCCGGCATCTCGATCGCCTACCGGATCTGGGTGGCCCGACCGGGCACCTCTCTGCGGCTACGGGAGCGGTTCTCGAACGTATACGTGTTCCTCTCACATAAGTGGTACTTCGATGAGATCATCGACTTCCTGATCGTGCGGCCCGTGCTGTGGACGGGCCGGCTCGTCGACACCACCGGTGAGCGCGGCGTGATCGGTGGATTCACCGACGCCACCACGGGGGCGGTGCGCGCCACGTCGGCCGCCGTGCGCCGAGGGCAGACCGGCTTCCTCCGCTACTACGCCGCGCTGATGATCGTGTGCCTAGGCGGGGTCGCCCTCTACTTCCTGATCTCGAGTACGTGAGATGACGCTCTCGATCCTCATCTGGCTGCCACTCGCGATCTCGCTAGTCGCCTGCCTGATGCCGCGCCCGCTGGTCGGTCGGTTTGCCGCCGTCGGCAGCCTAGTGACCCTGGGGATCGCGATCTCGTTCCTGGCCCGCTTCAAGCTGGGTCACGCGGGCCTTCAGTTCGTGACCGACGAGGTGTGGATCTCGGCGCTCGGGATCCACTACAAGCTCGGGCTCGACGGGCTGAACGTTGCGCTGGTGGTTTTGACAACCGTGCTGTTCAGCGCGTCGCTGGCGTGGGCGTCGTTCCGCGAGTGGCCGCGGCCGCGGAGCTTCTACTTCCACTTCGGCTTGGCCGAGAGCGCCGTGCTCGGCGCGTTCTGCGCCCAGGACCTGGCGCTGTTCATCGGGTTCTTCGACCTGATGCTGATTCCGTTCTACTTCCTCACGGGGATGTGGGGCTCGGGCGACCGGGTGCGCGCGACGACCAAGCTCGTCATCTACACCCTGGTCGGATCGTTCTTCATGCTCGCCGGCGCGGTCGCCACCGGGGTCCTGGTGTCCAACCAGACCGGCGGGTCCTTGACGTTCGTGCTCTCAGCGCTCCAGCAGGTGCACCTGTCGCACGCCTCGCAGGATTGGATCTTCCTGTGCTTCGCCGTCGCCTTCCTGGTCAAGATGCCGCTGGTCCCGTTCCACGGCTGGCTCGCCGACGGCTACAAGTCGATGCCGATCCCGGCGGTCGCGGTGTTCTCCGGCGTCGTCTCGAAGGTCGCCGCCTACGGGTTCCTGCGCATCGTGCTGCCCCTGTTCCCGTACGCGTCGGTGCACTTCCAGATGCCGATGCTGATCATCTGCCTCGTGTCGATCATGTGGGGAACGCTGGTCGCGTTCACGACGAACGATGCGCGAATGGTCGTGGCGTACTCGAGCGTGGCCCAGCTCAGCTTCATCACGCTCGGGATCTTCGCGCTGAAGCCGACCGGCGATCAGGGCGCGCTGTTGCAGATGGTCAACCACGGCCTCGTGACCGCGCCCCTGTTCTTCATCGTCGCCGCGGCGGCCACGCGGGCGGGCGGGTCGGAGGACCTGCGCGAGATGGGCGGGATCGCGTTCCGGGCGCCGGTGCTGGCCTCGCTCGCGCTGATCGTCGCTCTGGCCACACTGGCGATGCCCGGATCGTCCAACTTCATCGGCGAGTTCATGATCCTGCTCGGCGTTTTCCAGTCGAAGACCGCGGTCTCGGTGATCGCCTTCCTCGGGGTGATCGGCGCTGCCTATTACGCGCTGCGGCTGTTCATCACCGCGTTCCACAACCGGGTTGGACGTTCGGTGACGTCGCGGGATGTGGTTTTGGGTGAGGGCGTCGCGATCGTCCCGATCGTGATCGTGATCCTGGTGCTGGCGTTCTACCCGCAGTTCGGGCTGCGGCGGTCGGAGCCGTCGGTGCGCGCGGCGATCGCGTCGGCCCAGATCCAGGCCGCGTCCGGGCATGCGTTGAATGTGGCCGCGGGCCGTCCCCTGAGGGTGGCGAGCCGATGAGCGCCTTGGTATTGGCCGCGGCCCACCTCAAGGGTCCCCACATCGACTGGAAGGCGTTCTCACCGCTGCTCTGCCTCGCGGGCGGCGGCCTGGTGGTGCTGCTCGTCGGCCTGTTCCGGCCCGCGGTGGTCCGCGAGAAGGTCGTGCCGGGGTTGGCCGTGATCGCGTTTGCCTTGACGATCGCGGCGTCGATTTGGCGGTTCCACCATCCGACGTCGATCATCGCGGGGGCGCTCTCGATCGATGACCTGTCGCTCGAGCTGTTCATGCTGTTCTCGGTGGCGGGGATTGCCACGGTGCTGATGTCGTGGCGGGCCGTCGCCCCGCGCGAGTCCGGCCACGGCGAATACTTCGGGCTGCTCTTGTTCAGCGCGCTCGGGATGGCGACGTTCGTCTCGGCCCAGGACCTGATCACGCTGTTCCTTGGGATCGAGCTGCTGTCGATTCCGCTGTACATCCTGTGCGCGTCCGAGACGCGGCGCGAGGGCTCTTTGGAGTCCGGTCTCAAGTACCTGATCGTCGGCTCGGTG
>Ga0308309_10000918_pt1 | contig 17606 bp, 13 predicted proteins | sample HubBroMetageWFT5_FD_192491 | JGI IMG/M metagenome (GOLD analysis project Ga0308309, IMG submission 192491) | Warmed and freeze-thawed soil microbial communities from the Hubbard Brook experimental Forest, New Hampshire - Hubbard Brook CCASE Soil... | ecosystem: Environmental > Terrestrial >...
GCTACAACAACACCCCCAGAAAATGCCTCGGTTTCAAAACCCCTAACGAGGTATTCTTTGAACACGCTGTTGCACTTCAAACGTGAATTCATCCCCTCGCTTCGCTCGGGATGACAAGTTCAAGGGTGGAACGTCGCTCAAGGAGATACTTTGTCCGCCGCTAAAGAAGTAGTCGCAACCAAAGAAACTATCACCGCGAAGATGTCCCGCTGGGCGGCAAGCTTGGATTACAAGCACCTCTCGCAAGATGCCGTGTATCAAGCCAAACGCTTCCTGCTGGATTCCGTCGGCTGCGCCCTCGGTGGCTACCAGCAACACGATGTAAAAATTGCCCTCGAAGTGCTCGACGAAATCGCGGGCAAAGGACCGGCAACAGTAATCGGCACCGGCAAGCGCATCGATCCCGTCTCAGCCTCGCTCGCCAACGCCCTCATGATCCGCTGTATGGATTACAACGACATCTACTGGAAGCAGGATCCGTCGCACCCTTCCGACATTTTTCCGGCGGCATTAGCGTGCTGCGAGCGCACCAAGAGCAACGGAAAAGAATTGATCGTCGGCCTCGTGCTGGGACACGAATTTGAAATGCGTTTCTGCGAAGCCGCGTTCCCCGGCATCCGCGAGCGCGGCTGGCATCACGCCACCTTGACCGCCTTCGTCTCACCCTTCGTCGCCGGGCGCGCACTCCACCTCCCGTGGGAGCAGATTCAACATGCCGTAGGCATCTCGGCGAGCCGCCATGCCACGCTGGGCGCGGTAACTGCCGGCAAGCTCACCATGATGAAGAACACGGTCGATCCCATGGCCACGCAGAGTGGAGTCCTGGCCGCGCTGATGGCAGAGAAGGGCTACACCGGACCGGAGCACGTAGTCGATGGAAAAGAAGGACTGACGCATGTTTTCGGACCAGAGTGGAAGCTGAATATTCTGACCGACGGGCTCGGCGATTTGTGGCGTATCACGCAGTGTGGCATGAAGGCGTTTCCGACCGAAGCGCTGACGCATACGCCGATCTCTGCCGTACTCGACATAGTGAAGTCAAATGACTTGAAGCCGGATCAGGTGACCAGGATCCAAATTCGTTCGCTGGCCCGTGCCGCGGACATACTTTCCGATCCCAGCAAGTACGATCCCCGCAGCAAAGAGACCGCCGATCATTCGCTGCCTTACGTAATCGCAGCGGCCCTGGCGGAGCGACAGGTAACCCCGGTGCAGTTCACCATGGAAAAGATCATGGATCCGACCATTCGCGCCCAACTGCAGAAGGTCGAAGTCGTGGCCGATCCGGAGATCGAGAAAGTGTTTCCTGCATTGCAACGGGTGATCGTAAACATCACGACCACGGATGGTCGAATGTTCACCAAGCAACTCGACTATCCGAAAGGCGACCCGCGCAACCGGCTAACGGATCAAGAGGTCGAAGAGAAATTTGCCGCGCTGGCCGAAGGCGTATTGTCGCAGCGCGCCCAGCAGAAGCTGAAAGACGCCATCTGGAACCTGGAGAAGGCAGGATCAGTGAGCCAACTGATGGCCCTGATGAAAGCAGACGTGCGAGCGAAGAAACCGACCCCGCACAAGTCCGTGAGCAAGAAGAAGCGCCGGTAAATTACTTAGTTTGTCATTCCGATTTATTAAGTTTGTCATTCCGAGCGAAGCGAGGAATCTGCTTCTTGTATGCACCGGGAGTAATTCATGCCCCAGACCATCGTTGAAAAAATCGCGCAAGCCCACCTCGCCGAAGGCCCCAAGCGCCCGCTGCGCACTGGCGACTTCCTATCCATCCGCCCACATCACGTCATGACTCACGACAACACCTCAGCAGTGATGAGCAAGTTCAAAGGCATTGGCGCGAAGAAAATCCACGATCCCAAGCAACTCGTCTTCGCCCTCGATCACGATATTCAAAATAAAGACGAAGCCAACCAGAAAAAATACCGCGCCATTGAAGCGTTCGCCAAGGAACACGGCGTCGACTTCTACCCCGCGGGCTCAGGCATCGGCCATCAAATCATGGTGGAGCGAGGATACGTTGTTCCCGGCTCATTCGTAGTAGCCTCCGACTCGCACTCCAACATGTACGGCGCGCTGGGGGCGATCGGCACGCCCATCGTGCGCACTGACGCCGCCGCAGTCTGGGCCACGGGAGAATTCTGGTGGCAGATTCCGCGTTCGGTCGAGGTTGTGCTCGAAGGTAAGTTGCCCGAAGGTGCGACCGGCAAAGACATAATCATTACCTTGTGCGGCCTCTACAATCACGATGAAGTTCTGAATGCCGCCATCGAATTCAGCGGCCCCGGAGTGGCCAGCCTTTCCATGGACGCGCGCCTTTCCATCTCCAACATGACCACCGAATGGGGACCGCTGGTGGGCTGGTTTCCGGTGGATGAAGTAACGATCAAGTATCTGAAGAGCGTGCATCAGCGGCTGAAGGCCACGGGTGTGGAACGGTTTTCGGAGAAAGACATCGAAAATTGGACGAAGAATGCGCCACGACCCGATGCCGATGCTGTCTACGCGGCTCGGATCATGCTTGATCTCGGTCAGGTGACGCCACATGTATCGGGTCCCGATACAGTGCAGACCATGGCTTCTCTCGTTGAGATGGAAAAGAACAAGGTCACGATTCAGAAGGCCTACCTGCTCTCGTGCGTCAACTCGCGCCTCGAAGATCTGGATGCCGCGGCAAAAGTTCTGAGAGGCAAGAAAGTCGCACCAGGCGTGAAATTCTATTTAGGCGCAGCCAGCAAGTGGGTCCAGGAAGAGGCCGAGAAGCGCGGCATTTGGCAAACTCTGCTCGATGCCGGTGCGAATCCTCTGCCAGCAGGCTGCGGACCATGCATCGGTCTGGGAGTTGGACTGCTCGAGCCCGGCGAAGTGGGAATCTCCGCTACCAACCGCAACTTCAAAGGCCGCATGGGATCGCGCGATGCCAAGTGTTATCTCGCGAGCCCCGAGGTTGTCGCTGCTTCCGCCGTCGCGGGCTACATTCGCGGACCGCACGAAATGAGCGGTCGCGAGCCCGCGCGCAGCTATACGGCATTTGCAACAGCCGCAGCAGCAGAGAAGGTCGACATCCTTCCAGGCTTTCCAGAAAGAGTGCACGGCCGACTCGTCTTCCTCCCACAAGACAATGTGAACACCGACGCGATCTATGGAAAGGACTACACCTACCGCGACGATGTCACGAAAGAATTGATGGCGAAGGTCGTAATGGAGAACTACGATCCGCAGTTCGCGTCTCGCACTCGCGCGGGCGACGTGGTCGTCAGTGGATTCAATTTTGGAACCGGATCGAGCCGCGAACAGGCCGTAACTTGCCTCAAGGCAAAAGGCGTACCGCTGGTGATCGCGGCCAGTTTCTCGCAGACTTATCTGCGCAACGCATACAACAATGGCTTCCTGTGCGTGGAAGTGCCGGACCTTGTGAAGCGCCTACGCGGGCAGTTCGCCAATGAAATCGCGGAAAAACAAAAGACAATCATACCCGGCGAAGAAATCGACATCGACTTTACTTCCGGCGTGATCCACTGGCGCGGTGAAAAGTTCGCCTTCCCCGCGCTGGGAAGTGTTCCGCAATCACTGGTCATCGCCGAGGGGGTGGAGAACCTTGTAGCGAAGCGCCTGGGCCTGAGTTGAAGCGAGACGAACTGTAGAAACGTTGCTTGCAACGTCTCAGAGGCAAAGCCAGAAGAACTTTTTGTGCCTCTGTGTCTCTGTGGTGAAAGGTTCTTAGGAGAAACGCATTCATGGCAAAGCATACAGTAGTCACAATGCCCGGCGACGGAATCGGAAACCAAGTCCTGCCCGAGGCATTGCGAGTTTTGAAAGCCGTCAGCTTCGATGCCGAATTCATCCACGCTGACATAGGCTGGGAACGCTGGAGAAACGAAGGCAACGCACTTCCTCAACGGACGATCGATCTCTTGGCCAAGCACAAGCTCGGTCTTTTCGGAGCCATCACTTCAAAACCAAACAAAGAAGCGCAAGCGGAGCTGAAACCCGAGTTGCAGGGCAAGGGTCAGGTGTACTACAGCCCGATCGTGACCATGCGCCAGAAATTCAGCCTCGATATCTGCATGCGCCCTTGCATCGGGTTCACGGGCAATCCTCTGAACTACATTCGCAAACGCACAGACGACGACTACGACGAGCCGCAAATCGACACCACAGTATTTCGTCAAAACACAGAAGGCATGTACGCGGGCATCGAGTGGACTAACCCGCCAGAGATTGTGCGCGCCGCCCTCAACTCGCATCCCAAATTCAAAGCCTTCGCCCACGTGCCCGGCCCTGACATCGCCGTTAGTGTGCGCATCATCACTCGACCCGCCGCGCGCCGCATCGTTACCGCAGCGTTTGAGTACGCGAAAAAGCGCGGTTTCAAGGGCGTTACCATCTGCGAAAAGCCTAACGTGGTTCGCGAAACCTCGGGCATGATGGAAGAAACTGCCAAAGAAGTGGCCAAGAACTATCCGGGCATCGCGCTGTGGTCGACCAACATCGACGCGCAATTGATGTGGCTGAACAAGAATCCCGAAGATTACAACGTGATCGTAGCCTCGAACCTGTTCGGCGATATTCTCTCCGACGCTTTCGCCGGACTGGTCGGCGGACTTGGCTTCGCGGCCTCCGGCAACATCGGAGACGAAGTCGCAGTATTCGAGCCCACGCACGGTTCCGCCCCGAAGTACGCCGAACTGAATCCCCCGATCGTGAATCCAATCGCCATGATCCTCTCCGCCGTAATGATGCTCGAACACGTAGGCGAGAACGATAAAGCCAAGAGAATCAAGGATGCCATCTCGACCGTGGTGAGAGAAGGCAAAGTGCGAACCTACGACATGATGCGAATTTCGGGCGGGGCGAAATCGATCAGCCAGGGCGCCGCCTCGACAATACAAATGACAGACGCGATCCTGGGCAAGCTAGACTAATTTCAGAAAAGATTGCAGGGTTTCCTTTGTGGAACTTAGTGTCCTTTGTGGTTGATGAACTTCGATGAGCAGCGACAATAGAGCCACAACCGTGCACTCCGCCGAAGCCGGCCACCACGGCAAGGACGTACGCTCCGATTTGCACGTCGCCATTGAACCGCGCGACAGCGGCGGCCTCGAGATCACGCTCGAGTCTCGCGTTGGGCTCTACTACGGTAGCTCGATCCTGAGCCAGACCCGGCAAGTGCTCGAATCTCTCGGCGTAAAGCACGCGCGCATTTCAATTCACGATGAGGGCGCATTGCCGTTCGTTATCTCAGCGCGAATTGAAGCGGCCGTAAAACGCGCCGGCCTCGGTGGTGGGCAGAGAGCGTTGCCGGAGAAAATCGCTCGCCAAGAACCGACGACTCACGATCGCCTGCGGCGGTCGCGGCTCTATCTCCCCGGTAGCGAGCCTAAGTATTTCATCAACGCCGCATTGCACGGACCCGACGCCATCATTTTGGATCTGGAAGACTCCGTTCACCATGCCGAAAAAGATGCCGCACGAATTCTCGTGCGAAATACGTTGTGCGCTGTCGACTTCGGTAGCTGCGAGCGCATGGTGCGCATCAACCAGTTGCCGCTGGGGCTGGAAGATCTGGCAGAGATTGTTCCCGAAGCTCCCGACCTGGTGCTGATTCCGAAGGTGGAAAGGCCCGACCAAGTCGGCGAAGCAGATCGCCTGATGCGTGAACTGAAAGTCAGCAACGGCATTGATCGCGCAATCTGGCTGATGCCCATTCTTGAATCCGCTCTCGGAATCGAAAACGCATTCGCCATCGCGACGGTAACTCCGAATGTTTGCGCGCTCACCATCGGACTGGAAGACTACACCGCCGACTTGGGCGTGGTGAAAACTTTGGAGGGCCGCGAGTCGCAATACGCCCGCACCCGCGTGGTCAACGCAGCGAAAGCCGCCGGCGTCCAGGCGATCGACTCCGTTTTTAGCGATGTCGGTGATCTGGCCGGGCTGCGACAGTGGGGAGAAAGTTCTCGCGCTCTTGGATTCGAAGGCATGGGATGCATACATCCCTCGCAGATTCCGGTTGTTCATGAAGCCTTCGCGCCAACGCACGCAGAAATCGAAAAGGCGCTAAAGATCGTCGCCGCCTTCGAAGATGCACAGCAGCGTGGACTCGCGGTGGTGAGCTTAGGCTCGAAGATGATCGATCCGCCCGTAGTAGAGCGTGCCCGAAGGCTGGTAGCTAGAGCAAAAGCGATGGGCAAAGCCTAATAGATCGAATGTGGTGACGGGCGGTTTCGCCCGTCCATGCCGGGCGAAGCCCAGCGGTTAAGACAGTAAAAGGAACGGAATGAGCGAACGCATCGAACTTGCCCAGAATGCTGCCGGACGCAGCGTGCCCACGATGGTCAACGGCAAGCCGCAGATTCCATTCCTGGGCGTGGCGCAGTATCAACCGCGCGGGCGAAAGGCTGCCCCACCCATCTGCTCCAGCAAAGATTATCCCGAGAACGGCGACAAGCGCGTGGCCAACCTCGAAGCCGCTCTGCGCACTTGCGGCTTGCGCAACGGCATGGTGATCTCGAATCATCATCATCTGCGCGACGGAGACCGCGTCGCGCTGATGGCGCTCGAAGCAGCAGCAAGGATCGGCGTCAAAGATCTGATGTGGTTTCCCAGCGCCTCTTTTCCCTCGCAAAAATCTGCGATTGAGCTCATGCAATCCGGCGTCATCCATCACATCGAAGGCAGCATGAACGGGCCGCTTGGTGATTACTGCACCCAGGGCAAGATGCGCGGGATGGGCGTGTTGCGCTCCCATGGCGGGCGCTGGCAGGCCATTCAAGATGGCGAAGTACACATCGACGTCGCGGTGATTGCCGCGCCGACCGCCGATGCATTTGGCAATGCTGACGGATCGCATGGGAAATCGGCTTGCGGATCACTTGGATTTGCCCTCGCGGATTCGATGTACGCTGACCGCGTCATCGTCGTAACCGATAATCTGGTTCCGTTCCCCTGCATTCCCTGGCAGATTCAGGGCAACAATGTGGACTTCGTGGTCGAGGTCGAATCCATTGGCGATCCCACCAAGATCGTTTCGGGCACGACTCAGATTACGCGCTCGCCCGACCGCTTGCGCATCGCCGAATTTGTCGCTCGTTTCCTGCGCGCCGCCGGAATCATGCGCAACGGGTTCTCGTTCCAGGCAGGAGCGGGAGGAATTGCGCTTGCCTTTGTGGACTATCTGCGCCGCATGATGAAAGAAGACGGCGTGAGAGCCCGCTTTGTCCGCGGCGGTTCTACGAAATACCTGGTCGAACTTCTACAAGAAGGCCTGACCGACTGCATTCTCGACGGACAGACGTTTGATCTTGACGGGGTGAAGTCGATCGCCAGCGATCCGCGTCACGTGGCCACCTCGCCATTCACCTCGTACAACTATCACGGCAAAGGCAACTTTGCGTCTTTGGTTGACGCCGTCGTGTTGGGCGCGACCGAAGTGGATGTGAATTTCAATGCCAATGTGGTCACTCACTCCGATGGACGGCTGCTGCACGGGATTGGCGGCTGGCAAAATTGTTTGGCGGCAGGGTGCACCATCCTTGCGGTGCCGTCATTCCGCGACCGCATTCCCGTGATCATCGACGAAGTGACCACGCTCACCGGGCCGGGCGAACTGATTGACGTCGTGGTCGCCGAGCGCGGCATCGCGATCAATCCCCGCCGCCAGGATCTGCTCGACGCGGTGAAAGGTTCGAGCCTGCCCATCCGTCCCATTCAGGACATCAAGGCTGAAGTCGAGCGCATCTGCGGCGGCAAACCCGCCCGGCCGAAGCGGGGAGATCGCCCTGTCGCCGTGGTGAAATGGGTCGACGGCACCGTGCTCGACACCATCTGGCAATTGAGTTAGGGGGCTTCTAGCTTCTAGCTGCTGGCTTCTAACTCTCGATCTTGGCTTGGCGACGACCACTCAAATTCCCATTTCGGGACGGAGTTTACTGTTTAGTACCGGGCCCCCCTTCCCCCCTTTCTCTGCAAAATCTAGAGCGCAAACGACTTAAATTTCGACTATGTGCTAGATCTTTGAGTTTACAGGAGTTACACGCAAAATCTGGAGAACACGGGAGTTAGGGCGGGAGCCGGATACGAATCGGGTTCACTGAGACGCCTTCTTTGTGCTGCGTATCAGCATAGGTTTTGCGGAAGCGATGAAGCTCGGCGCCCCTCGACGCCGGCGTTCTTCGCAATCGCCTTCAGCTTGCGCAGGAAATGTCCGTCGGGCTTACCATTTCCATTTGCGAACACCAGGTCATGTGGCTGAGCGTTGCGCTGTCTCATTCTTTTTTTGATTTTCCAAACCAGCTTTGCCGGAATCGGAATGAATCTGTCCTTGGCAGATTTCTTCTTGCTCTTGCCCTTGAGGCGGAACTTGCGCCAGTCACGTACCGTAAATAGCAGAAATCAAAGGTCTGGCGGAGAGGGAGGGATTCGAACCCCCGATACCCTTTCGGGTATGCCGGTTTTCAAGACCGGTGCCATCAACCGCTCGGCCACCTCTCCGGAACTCCGATCTGATCAATTATCTTACATCGCCGGGCGGGACTGGTTTCACAAATGGGTTTATTCTTAGACTTAGCGCTGGGTCTTGTCAGGGTTGCGACCCACTGCTTGAGATCATGAAATCGTATCCGCAGCTTGCGTTGCTGAGTTTCCTGCCGACCGTTCTGATGGTGGTTTGGCTCGCGCCGCAATGTGCACTCGCGCAAACGCAAAACGGATCGGACACTTCGGCCAGTGACTCGAATTGGATGGCCACCACCCGGGAGCAACTGCCGAGCAGTCTCAATCCGAGCAGGACATCTGAAACTCATACCGCGTCGGGCGCCCGCACTGTTGACAATCAAAGTATCGAGACAATGGGAATGTACGGCCGCTATGCGCCTTATCTGGATCTGCAAAAGGAAACTGTCAAGGTCGATGCCAACACAGTGCGAACCGTCGAACGCGCTTTTGGCAGAGATTCCGAAGGCCGGAAATCGCTGGTTCAGGTGACGGAAGAGGAAAAGCGAACCTTGCCGGGAGGTGAGGTGAAGCTCGTGCGCACCACGTCGAATCCTGATGCCAACGGTGGCTTGCAGGTAGTGCAGCGCGAAGTTCAAGACACCAAGCAAATCAATCTCAATGTACAGGAGACCAAGAGCACGGTTTTCACGGCTTCCACGAATGGCGGTCTGGCTGCGTCCATGCAGACCACGGAACGCGACACAAAGACGGGCGACCACACGGTCGAGTTTCGCAAGGCGACTCTGTTGCCTGACTTGAATGGCGGCTGGCAGACCGGAGAAATCCGAGAAGGCACAATCAAGGGCGGCGGCAAAGATAGCACCAAAGAAGAGCGCGTGCTGCGACCGGGAGCTGACGGAAATCTGACAGTAGTCGAGCGGACGGTCAGCAAGGAATCGGAAAATGCTGCGGGCCAGAAGCGCGGCACGGTGGAAACTTATTCAAACAATCTTCCGGGAACTCCGGTCGATGGCAGCCTGCGCCTGAACCAACGGGTGACGACGGTGCATCGGAAGGGCGAAGACGGTACGCAATCTACCACGAAGCAAGTAGAGCAACGGAACCCTGCGCAGCCCAGCGATAGCCTGCAGGTTACGCGGGAGGCTATCGACATTGTGCGGCCGGGCCTCGACGGCACAACTCGGCAGACCCAAACGCTTCGATCACTCGATTCCAGCGGGGATCTCGGGGTGGTGTCCGTCGATACTCGCAAACAAGACAACGCCCCTGCGGTCCAAGTCAATATAGCGCCGGTTAATGTCGCCCCGGCAAAGACTCCTCAGGCCGCGGCCAGCCACTAACCACAATTACTTGGTGACCGTGCCGCATGCAATGCGAGCGCCGGAGTTTCCCGACGGGTCCGTCTTCATGTCATCCGCGTCGGCATGGATGACCAGCGCAGTTCCGCCATTGCTGAACAACGAGTGGCTGTTGGTGCCATCTCCAAGGACCACGTCATCGTCAGTCAGCTTGAGCTTGGCCGCGCCCTGTTCGTTGACACTGAAGTTCATCATGTCGCCGGCGTGGTGGCCGTCGGGATTCTGAAGGCCGTGCTTTTTTCCGTCGGGATTGAAGTGTGGGCCGGCTGACTTGAAGTCCGGACCATCACACTTGGCGTTCTGATGAAAGTGAATGCCGTGTCTGCCGGGCGGCAGGTCATGCAGATCAAGGTCAAGCCCTACCCCCGCGCCCTTCTCGCCGGTTCCGCTCTCCACTATCGTGACCGTGCCCACGCTCTTGCCCTGGGCATCTTTCATCTCGACCACAGTTTTGGCCGCACTGGCGAGCGACCAGAGAACGATCGTCGACGACACAGCTGCAACAAAAAATCGTTTGTGTTTCATGGACACAGATTATAACCAAGTGGTGACTGTGCATGCCATACATCGGCGTCGGGGTCATGGCGATCGTGCATCTTCGCCCCGCCGACTCCCGCGCATGATACGCCTGAATTTAGAGTGCTCCTTGCGCCGACCGTGGCGTAGAATACGGTTGGCCTGCCTCCCAAGGCCGCGTTCGCGCTCGGTTCTCCGCAGTTCGTAGTTCAGACTTCCACTGGAGGTGACCGAATGAAAGGCAACGAATTTCTACTGACAATCGCGAGTGCGCTGGCGATCTTTGGCGCCGTTCTGATGTTCGCCGGAAGTGGCATGGCGGCTGGCCCGACTGAAACGGTGCTTTACCGCTTCGAAGGCGGCCGTGACGGATCCGCGCCCTTGGCGAGCTTGATTGCTGATAAGGCCGGCAGTCTGTATGGCACTACTGAAGTCGGAGGCGCAGGAGAGTGCCAGGGCGGCTGTGGCACCGTCTACGAGCTAAGTCCTGCCTCAGGCGGTCGCTGGACCGAGACCGTCCTCTATCGCTTTACTGGAGGCGGCGACGGTGCCGGTCCCCAGGCTGGCCTGATCTTCGACGCTGCGGGTAATCTCTACGGCACGACAATTTATGGTGGCTCGTCTGACAATGGCACAATCTTCGAGTTAGCCGCGCCAGCTACGCGGGGCGGCACCTGGACTCTGAACGTGCTTCACAGCTTCGTTGGTGACACGGACGGGGATTATTGTTTGGGTAGTCTGGTTTTCGACCAGGCGGGTAACCTCTACGGCCCAACGCTTTTCGGGGGCCAATTTGGCGGTGGCACAGTCTTCCAACTCGCCGCGCCCGCCACGCAGGGCGGCAGTCGGATTCTACATGTGCTCCACAGCTTCAAAGGCACTACGGATGGCATCGATCCAGATGGCACGCTGATCATTGATAAGCAGGGTGCGCTCTACGGTACAACCAATAGTGGTACGGTCTTCAAAGAAGTGCCGCCTCTTCCGGGCCATCATGGCTGGACTTTGAAAGTGCTCTATCAGTTCAACTACGTGCTCGGACTCAGTGGGGGCGTGATCGCCGGAAAGGATGGCGCGCTGTACGGGGCGACTGCCCAAGGTGGGTCGGCCAATGAGGGTACAGTCTTCAAACTTACGCCACCGGCCACGCGTGGAGGCGCCTGGACAGCGACCACATTGTACGAGTTCATCGGAGGTAGCGACGGCGAATATCCCTTGAACAGCCTCATTGCCGACGAAGCAGGCAATCTTTACGGAACGACCCAGAGTGGAGGTTCGTCAGGCCATGGCACAGTCTTTAAGCTGACGTCCATGCATGGCGGCGCCTGGAGCAAAACTACCCTTCACAACTTCGCTGGTGGCCGCGACGGATCAGCCCCCGGGGCCGGTCTGACCTTCGGAGGGCAAGGCGTCCTCTACGGCACCACCGTTCATGGTGGCTCGAAAAATAAGGGCACAGTGTTTAAGGTATCTCCTTAGCAGAACTAAGCCCTGGATCGAAGAGGAATGGTTATCGAAGATGCGGCAGCTCACTCGGTTGCTGGTTTCGCATCTGCGAAATCGTTGTCAAAGGAAAACCGAGAGTCGTCCGCCGCCATTACATGAACAACCGCAGACCATTATGACGAGCGGGGGAGTTCTCACAACTCTTCCAATATCTTCTGTAGCTCGCGCGCAATCCGCTCAGGATCGCTTCCTGGCTCGAATTGAAGAGGCGCTCCGATCTTTATCTTCACCTGGCCGGGGCGGGTAAATTTCTTTCCTGCCTGCTTCACGTCGAACAGTCCATCAATGCGCAGGGGCACGACAGGAATTTGGAGATTGTTCGCCAACAGGCCAATGCCCGCGCGAAAGGGAAGCATTTTGCCATCGGTGGTGTGACGGCCCTCGGGAAAAACGAGCACGCTGTAGCCGCGATCCACGGATTCTCCGGCGTAGGCGAAGCTCTCGCGGAATCCCGCTTCGCGTGGCAATGGAAACAGATTCAGCAACGACACGCCGAGAGCCCACTTCACCCGGTCATAGATTTTACCGGGAAAGCTTCTTGTTGTCGGCGGAGTACGCAATATTTCGAGCGCCTCGCCTCCAGTAGCAATCGCCAGCTTGTGGCGCAGACGAGCGGGAAGAACGGTCAGCACGAAGCCTGGATCTACGTCCCCGATGTGATTGCAAACTACGAGCACCGGCCCGCGGACTCCGCGCAGATTGTCGCGACCCATAACATGAGGCCATCCCAAGAGAAAAACCGCGGGCCGCAAGAGCAGGTAATGCACCGCCAGACGGAGCCATGTGACTGGCCAGCGCTGTACCCAGCGCGGATAGTGGTAAGGCACTCGCGGCGGCAGCTTGCCCTGTAGCATGCGCTCCAGTTCTCCAACCGTGTTCACGGCCGCGAACCGGGTCTCGCTCAGATCGATTTGATATCGATCTTCGAGCGCGCTCAATAACTCCACGCGGTCGAGCGAATTGAGGTTCAGCTCGGATTCGAGAGTTGCATTTGGCGAAAGCTGGGAAGTTGGGTGCCCCGTGATTCGCCCAATCAATTCCGCCAGAGGACTCGAAGGCATCTGGTCGAAAGATTTCTGCGCCAGCTGAGCTTGCACCGCCTGCTGAATCGCGTTTCGGAGCGGCTTCTGTGTGGAAGTGCGGGGAAAGTCTTCCTCTGGCCATACGACCCAGGTGTGCATGCGCTGGTACTCGGCCAGGGATGCGTTGGCTCGCTTCACGATGGGCTCAGGATCGGCATCGCCATTTCGCAGGATGATTGCTGCGCAGGGCTCTGCGTTTCCATTACGCGGCAGTGCGATCACGACGGCATCCTTCACGTCCGGCTGGTGCCGCAGAGCGGCTTCCAGATCGTCAGGATAGACGTTCATGCCGGCCGGAGTGACGATGACATCTTTCTTTCGACCCTTGAAATAAAGGTTTCCATCCGCATCAAGTTCGCCGACGTCGCCGGTGCGATACCATCCGTCCTCACTGGCGACGGAATGCAGATCGCTTCCGTTCCAGTAACCGGCGGCGACTGCGCCTCCGCGCACCAGGATTTCTCCGTCTTGAGCGAGTTTGATTTCGCGTCCCGCCAGAACTTTTCCAATCGAACCTTTGCCCAGCCGAAAGGGATGATTCACGCTGATAAGAGAGGTGGTTTCGGTGAGGCCGTAGCCTTGAATGGCAGCGTATCCGAGGCGCCCCCAGAATTCTTCGGTGTCGCGATCAAGCGCGGCGCCGCCTGAGATGAAGGCCAAGAATTTCCATCCAAACTGTCGATGGATGCGGCGGAAGATCCACCAGCGGCGCAGAAAGTGTTTGCCTTCCGCAGCGCGAAACTGTTGCCGGAATTGTTCGCTACAGCCGTCACCTTCGAGATCGCGTTCGATTTTCTCTTTGAGGGATTGCAGCACGCGCGGCACCGCAACTAACACAGAAACGCGCTCGCGATGGATCGTCCCGATAACCTCGCCAGGCTTGAATGTGTCCTGGAAGATCACGGTGCCGCCCATCAGTTGCGGAAGGAAGATGCCAAGAAACTGTCCGAAGACATGACTGAGCGGCAACAGGCTCAAGAAGCGGACCGGGTGTACCCATCGTTCGTACTTAAGATATTTCCGGATCTCCAGTTCGAGCGGCGCAATGTTGGCGAGAACGTTGCCGAGCGTAATTACGACTCCCTTGGGCTCAGCGGTGGTGCCGGAAGTGAAGACGATTTCCAGCGTGTCCGCGGGTTCGACCTCGGCGGAAGGATAAGCCACGGGCGAGTGCGATGCCAATGCTTGGGGCAATTCTTCCAGAGTCAGCGTTGGGATCGACTGCTGCGCATGCTCCCGTGAGCACACCAGCAACCCGGCGTCGACCTGCCGATGGACACGCAGAGCAAAGTCAGGCGTCGCGACATCGTCCATGGGGACGACCACTACGCCGCGCAAGGCGCATCCTAGAAATGCTGCAACCCATTCGGCTGAGTTTGGACCCCAGAGCAGGACGCGCTCACGTTTCATAATCGCCCGAGCATCCAGTTCGCGGGCAAACTGGAAAGCGAGGTCGGCGACCTGGCGATACGACCAGCGCACGGTGCGATATCCGCGGCGCTGCACGTAGGCGGTCTCGTGTCCTCTTTGCAGAAAATGGTCGAGGTATTCGACGAGTGAGCGGCGCTCCACGTATGTGATGTTAGCGCGTCTGCAGCTTGGGTTGGTGCTGTTCGATTTTATTGAATCAGGATCGAGTCACTTCGGCTAAGTGCTTCGCGCCAGATTGTGGGGACGGGCGCGGACGCCCGTCCTCCAAGAAACCACATCCCTGCAACTGCCAGGCTTCTAGACTTACTTTTTAGGAAGGATGATGCCGTCCGGCCCGAACATGTCTGGCCGGTGGGCGGCCATGACGTTCTTGTCCTGTCCCTGGCCGAAAAGTTCGGGATGAATGTAGTAGCCGCGTTCTTCCTTCGGCTTCTCCACTTCCACCGGAATGCGATGCGCATTGGCCCAGGCATCGTGGCGGGTGCCTGTTACCTGCCATGAGACTTTCACGTAGGGCTTGTCGGTCTTGATGGTGAACTGATTGTTCTCCACTTCGGTGGCGACGATGGCCTGCGCGAATTGTCCGATCGGCGTCAACTGGTAGCGGAAGCTGCGATTCAAGCCTGGAACCACTTGGGCAATTGGATGGTGACGTTGCCTGTGGCATCGGTGGTCGCGGTGCCGTCATACATATCTTTCATGTCGGGCGATTCTACGAACGAGTGGTAGAGATACTTGTTTGCCGGATCGACTGGATCATCGATCTTGAAGGATCCGCCGGATTTCGAGAGGTTGCCGGTGACGTTGACGTCGCCCTGGAACCAACCTGCCCAAGAATATCCGCTGATTCCGTAGCCGAAAATTCCGAAGCCGCCAGCTGATCCATCCACCCCGATAACTCCGATGCTGTTGTTCGAATTGCCGATACCCTGGATAGCCGTGCCGACGTTGGTGAAGCCCGTGATGCCAAATCCGCCCACGGAACTGTCATCCGACGCGTAAATGGCATAGCCCCCGTTGGGGTTGCTGACCTGAAGCGGTGTTTCAGAGCTGGTCGCCGTGATGGACAGCGGATTGGCGAGCGTCAAGGGCGAAGCGCTCGTTCCCAGTCCAGCCATAGTGTAGTCGTGCGAAACGCTGGCGAGGCCCGCCGAGCTTTGCACGCTGCCGTCGGGGAACTTGAAGCCTCCCGACAAGCTCTGGATCGTTCCGTTGACGGTCAAAGGCGAGGATGGAGTTGTGGTCCCAATACCTACGTTGCCGCTTTTCTGGACGATGCCAGATTTCACAATCGTGTTTTTGTTTGAGAATAGCGAGATGTAGTTCGCGACCCCTCCGGGCGTGGTGACCGTCATGTTCGTTGGAGTTACAGCGTCTCCGCCGCTCTGAGCGAAGGCGGATACCGCGAGTAAGAGGACTGGAACAGCTTTCAGTAAGTGATTCATGGCGTGACTTTTCCTTTTCGTAGCAATTACGAGATTTAGAGACGAGATTGTTTTCTCCTCCACCCATGAAAGCGACATTTCGCTTGTAATCCCCTCACACACACTGAAGACTTCGTGCCAATCGGTGCACGATGCGTTCAAGATCTATTGTTGTTGTTGTTGCTTGTGTTGGGCACGAGAGGTGATTCGTGGGAATGTAGGACGGGATTGGATTACGATGCGGGGCGCGATTCGAGTAACTATTCGCGTCCCACGCCCAGGGCGTCGGCGACCCGATTGATGTAGTTGAACCAGGATGCGATCAGGGTGATCTGTAGGATTGCCTTGTCATCGAATCCCGAGGCTCGCAAGCGCTCGTGGTCGTCTTTCCAGACTTTCGTGGCGTCCTTGGTAAGTTTGACGACATAGTCCAGCATCAGGCGCTCTTGCTCGCTGATGGGGGCAGTTGTGTGGTCCTTCTTTAGCGCTTCAATCAGTGCTTCGTCCAACGTTATCCGACGCAGAAACTCTGCGTGGGACTCGATTCAATAGACGCACCGATTGGTGACAGAAACCATCGTGGTGATCATTTCGTGCTGGCGGCGGGTGAGCGGCAAATCTGGCGACATGAGCGCGCCAAAGGCCGCGAAAGCATGGTAGAGCGCTTCGGGGATCAAGCTGTGGGAAGCGACGATCTGGGAGCCTCCGCCCTCGACGGGATGGACCGGCACCGCGTACTCCTTGGGGTAGAGCAGCTTCTGGTCTTCCATGGCTTTGCGCAGATTCTCATCGGCTTCGGAGAGCGGGATGGTGCGGATCCAAGTCATAAAAACACTTGCCTCCAATTGGGGACATTGACCAAAAATTCCGGCCAGTTAACCTACATTGAGACTGCTGCACGTGCCAATAGCCGAATTGTATTACTCGGGCCTGGCAGACAGATTCATTCGCGGATTTCCCCCCGCACAGAGGATCGGGTCGATGAGCATTGTGGTCTGGAAGGTCATACGGCGGCTGCCAAGCGTTGTTACTGGCTTTGCTGTTCTTTCTGATGGCTGCGGTTTGCCGGGCTTAACGTAGATGGATTGCACCACAGAGTCACAGAGGCACAGAGAAATCACGGAAAGAAAGAGCCTGACCGTTTGAGCCGTTAATCTCACCCAAATTCTCCGCTGGGTGCCTCTGCATTCTGTGGTTTTGTGTCTCTGCTGTGAAAGATTTTGTAGTTGTGCGGCAGGAGTTGTGATAATATGAATATGAATTCATGTTCTTATTATGAATATGCGCCTGTTTCTCTCCGGCCTCGGGATCTGGATCGGTGCCACGCTTGCGTTGCGCTTGGCGGGACAGCATTTGCTTCGTCCGGGTGATTGGAAGGGAACCCTCATTCTGTTCGCTGTGAGTTTTCCGTTGATGGCTTGGCTCGTTCGTCGTCTATGCAGCCGTTCTCAACTGCCCCTGGAGCAATGGCCTGCGGGTGCAATCTCGATTGCGCTGCCCACACTCTTGCTCGATCCATTCTCCAGTGCGTTCTTTCCCGTCGTGTTGCCGAACATGGCTCCTGAGGTGGCCGGCGTTTTCGGAGGATGGATGCTTTGGTGCTGCGCGGGTGCGCTGGCAGGGGTGGTCATCCGTCCGGGGACGAGGGCATGAGTGTGCGTCCGAACCTGCTGGCCGGTGAGGACCTTCCGGCGGTACCGCAGCAAAAGCGAAGTCTGGAGAAGCGGGCACGACTGAAAGCGGCCGGGCTGGCCTTGTTTGGGGAAAAGGGTTATGAGAGCACCTCCGTAGACCAGATCGCTGGGCGGGCGAAGCTTGCAGTG
>Ga0308309_10000919_pt1 | contig 17579 bp, 11 predicted proteins | sample HubBroMetageWFT5_FD_192491 | JGI IMG/M metagenome (GOLD analysis project Ga0308309, IMG submission 192491) | Warmed and freeze-thawed soil microbial communities from the Hubbard Brook experimental Forest, New Hampshire - Hubbard Brook CCASE Soil... | ecosystem: Environmental > Terrestrial >...
GATCCTGGGTGTCCTACCTTGCGGAGCCCTCCCGCCCTCGGACTACTACAACCACATGGTGTTCGACAACAGCGTTACGCCCGACTACTACTATTACAGCAGTGGACGATCAGTGTTTCCGAGCACCGTACAGTTGCTGTCGGGAGCGCTGCCCGTCGACAGGAAGAATTTTTTCACTCCACCGAATGCCCTGCGCCTGCAATGGCGCTCTGTAGCGGGTGGAAGCTGGGAGACGGAAGTACGCGTTGTCAGTGTGCGGAACCGCCCGACGGACTACCGTGGCGACACGCTTTACCTGTGGTGCTACTCGCCCGAAGCAATCCCTGCCGCCGACTTGCCAGTTATTCAGTTGGAGGATGACGAGCATGATTTCACAGCACCGCTGAACTTGGACGGAATCACCGGCGATTTTCCCGCCAAGAAGTGGGTTCAGGTGCGGCTTCCGCTTGGCAAGTTCGCGACTGCATCCATTCGTCCTTTTCAGCCGCGCGAGCTACATAGCGTGCACTTCGGGCAGAGCGCAGCAGATGACACCCCGCGGACCTTAATCATCGATGAGATCAAAATCGACTACAGAAGCGTGGCTTCGCCAGTCGCGGCCGAGGTAAGGAGTGCTCCGCCAGCGCCGCAAAATGTGCAGGCCAAAGGCTACGACCGGCACATTGACATCAAATGGAGCCCGGTTGCAGACAATGATCTGGAAGGCTACACAATCTACCGCTCGCTCGAAGGGCACAAGTTCCAGCCTGTAGGTATTCAGAGTGCTGGCATCAACCGCTACACCGATTTCCTAGGGCGGTCAGGGGCGAAGGCCTCGTATCGGGTCAAGGCCGTCGACCGGGCTTACCGGCAGTCCGCCTTTTCTGGTGAAGCCAGCGCGTCTACCCACGAACTCTCTGATGATGAACTACTCACCATGTTGCAGGAAGCATGTTTCCGCTATTACTGGGAGGGGGATCATCCTGAAGCGGAGGCAACGGTTGAGAATATCCCAGGAGATGATCGCATCGTCCCGACTGGCGCCACCGGTTTTGGCATCATGGTTCTCGTGGTTGGAGTGGATCGCGGGTTCATTACTCGCGAGCAGGGAATTGAACGGCTCACGCGAGTCCTGGACTTCCTCGAGAAAGCTCCTCGCTACCACGGTGCATGGCCCCACTTCCTGAATGGCTACACAGCTCAGAGCATGTTGGTTTTTGGCATGTTCGACAACGGCGGCGATCTGGTGGAGACGGCGTTTCTGATGGAAGGATTGTTGGCCGCGCGCCAGTATTTCAAGGGACCAAGTGAAGATGAGCAAAGTCTCTATCGGAGAATTACCCACCTTTGGGAGACCGTCGAGTGGGACTGGTACCGGCGCTCCCCGCAAGATAACGCGTTGCTGTGGCATTGGTCTCCGCAATGGTCGTGGTACATCGATCATCGGCTCACCGGATTCAACGAAACCATGATCACCTACCTCCTGGCCATTGCCTCGCCGACGCATGCCGTTCCGGCTGAACTCTATTACACGGGATGGGCGGGCCAGTCGGCGGCCGCCATTGCCTATCGTAGCGGATGGTCCGGCTCAAGCGAAGGAGACCACTATCAAAACGGCCATACTTACTATGGCATCAAGCTCGACGTGGGCGTGGGCGCGGGCGGTCCACTATTCTTCACGCAGTATTCGTTCATGGGCTTTAATCCCAGCGGCATTCACGACCGGTACACCGATTATTTTGACAACAACCGTAATATTGCGCTGATTAACCTGGCATACTGCGAGGCGAACCCCAGCCACTTCCAAGGTTATGGCGCCGATGACTGGGGGCTGACGGCGAGCGACGACCAGTTAGGCTATCTCGCTCATGCCCCGGACACGGCGAACGACGACGGCACGATCACGCCGACCGGCGCGCTCTCGTCGTTCCCCTATACGCCCGAGGCTTCCATGGCTGCGCTCAAGTTTTTCTATCGAGAGTTGGGAGACCGGTTGTGGGGGGTTTACGGACCGCGCGATGCGTTCAATCTTTCCCGCAACTGGTTCTCCCCTATTTACATGGGTCTCGACCAGGCCCCGATCGTGGTTATGATTGAGAACTATCGCAGCGGCCTGGTCTGGAAAATGTTTATGTCTAACCCGGAGATTCAGCCCATGCTGGATAAGATCGGGTTCCAGCCCGATAAGGCGGCGAGCGCGTCCGCCACAGAGCACTAGCCGGATTCTGTAGTTCCTGTAGTTGCGCCTCTATTTTTCTGCCAGATCGCCAGCAACCCTTCAGTTCGACAACGGCATCTCACTCCGCCGCCCTCTGCGAGGACGGCGAAGCCTACATCGTCGGAAGCCAATGCAATTACTAGATTCTAAAAAAGCGATTCGGCAGGAGTTCGCGTTTTCAGCGAGCGCGGTACACAGGAGAGGAGAATCTCATGAAGCGTAGTCTGGCAGTCCATGTCGCACTGCTAACGGTAGGCATCATTACATCCACCACGTTGGTCCAAGCTCAGTTTCGCGCTTCCCTCCGTGGAACGGTGAGCGATCCCCAGGGCGAAGTGGTTGCCGGCGCAACCGTGACTCTGGTGGACACGGACACGAACCAGACCATGGTGTCTACCACCGACGGCAACGGCATTTATAACTTCAACGCGCTCCCGCCCGCCCCGTATCGAATGACTGTCGAACACGAAGGGTTCACGAAGAAGGTGTTGGGGCATGTTGTCATTATCCCCGAGCAGCCAAACGGACTCGACCTGCAACTTGAGGTGGGCCAGGTTCAGCAGACTGTAACAGTTTCGGGTACAACCCAGCCGCTGGACACGGAGACCGCTACGGTGAGCGGCACTGTCACCAGCAATCAGGTTCAGCACATGCCCTCCTTTGGGCGGGATGTTACCAAACTCGCCGAACTGGCTCCCGGGTCTTTCAGTGATGGTTCGCAGGCAAGCGGCAGTGACAACTATAACCTTCCCGGCACCCAGACTCAGGGGGGTGCTTCTGGCGGTAACGATGGCATCTTCAAGACAGAAAACGGGGTACAGCTGATTGCCAACGGCAATCAGACTGAGAACAACAGCATTTCGATTGATGGCATCAGCACCACGAGCGCCGTCTGGGGCGGCTCTACCGTCATCACCCCGTCTGAAGATTCCGTTGACAACGTAAAAATAGTCTCGAACAGCTATGACGCCGAGGATGGCCGTTTCAGCGGTGCCCAAGTTCAGATCACCTCCAAGAGCGGCAGCAACAACTTCCACGGCAGCCTCTTCTTCACCACTCACCAACCGAACCTGAACGCCTACCAGCCGTACAACGGCTATTTGCTTGCCGATCAAAGAGACAACGATAAGTTCCAGCAGCTCGGCGGCAGCGTAGGCGGTCCGATCTGGAAAAATAAGATCTTCTTCTTCTTCAACTATGAGACTGTTCGTGAACCATCCTCCCCGCTCCAAGGCAACGGATGGTACGATACGCAGGCCTTCGACGCCCTGGCGCCTCCGGGAAGCATCGCGGCGCAGTATCTTTCCTTCCCCGGTGCTGGCGTAGTCGGAACCCTAAATCCTAACGCCGGCTGCCAAACCGCCGGTCTGACGGAAGGGGTGAACTGCGCAACCATTCCTGGCCAGGGCATCAATCTCGGCACTCCTTTGACCACAGGTTTACATACCCAAGATCTGGGCTGGACCCAGCCAAGCGACCCCGGCTGCGGGGGGGCCGGCACGGGTTGCGGAACCCCCGGCAGCCCCCTCGGAACTGTGGCTGACCTGGCGAACTACAACACCATCAACCCCACCACCTTCACCGCCGCCCAGTACAATGGCCGCCTCGATGCGAATGTTACGAGCAAAGATCACATCGCCTTTGCCCTCTACTGGGTTCCCCTGTCAAAAACCGACTACAACGGGGGTACCCGCGCCTATAACCTCTTCCATCATCAGCAGACCAATGACGCATTCTCTGTTATCTGGAACCGTACTATTTCGTCGTCCTTCCTCAACGAAGCTCGCGTCAATGCTGCCGGTTGGCGCTACAACGAAATCGGCGACAACCCGCAGTCACCGGTGGGACTTCCCACTGACAATATAGGGGTAATCGGCGGCATTACGCCAAATCAATTCGGGCCCAACGTCGGCGGCATTTACGATCAATGGACGTACAGCTACAAAGATGTAGCCACCAAGATTCTTGGGCGCCACACCATCAAGTTCGGCGGTGAAGTCACGCGCCTCTTTTACCTGCAAAATAATGTTTCCAGCGGTAACGGTGTGCCAGACTACTTCTTTTTCAACCTGTGGGACTTCCTCAACGATGCGCCACATCAGGAACAAGGGAACTTCAGTCCGACTACCGGGGAACCGACGGCGGAACGCCAGGACGACCGCACAAACATCTGGGGCTTTTTTGCCCAGGACGACTTCAAACTTCGGCCGAACCTGACCATTAATCTCGGCCTTCGCTGGTCCTATTTTGGTCCACTCTCCTCCAAGGAAGGCAACATGCTGTATTCCATCCCCGGAGCGGGAGCAAATTACTTGACTGGATTGGTTATACGCAGGGGAAATTCCTGGAACGCGCAGAAGGATAACTTCGGACCCGAGATCGGTTTTGCCTGGAGTCCGAGCCGGTTCGGAAGCAGGATCGTGTTCCGCGGGGGTTACGGCCTGAACTACAACCAGGAAGAAATCGCCATTTCGTCCAGTATTGTACAAAATCCCGGAGTGGCAGTGTCGCCGAGCCTGTTCATGGCCACGCCGTCCGCGCCGAACCCCGGCATCGTTTACGCCGTATCCAGTGACGTGCACAACTTGAATGGCTACCCGCCTAACCTGAACACGATTTCGACCTTTGGCGCCAACGGACTACCCAGCAGTGGCGCCAATGTCGAAATCTTCCCCAGCACCCTTCCCACCATGCGTGTCCATCACTATTCGTTCGACATGCAAGACGATCTCGGCCACAATTTCGTGTTTTCGTTGGGATATGAGGGAAGCCTTTCGCGCAACATCTTCTTCCACGAGGATCCGAGAGCTGTTCCTGCGATCTTGGGCTACACATTCAACCCGCAGATCACTGGTGGGGACTACTGGACCGTTAACGGCCGCGGCAACTACAATGCCATGCTCGCCGAATTGAAGCACCAGTTCTCGCGTCAGTTCATGGCCGATGCCCAATTCACCTGGGCCAAGAGCATGGACACCAGTTCCGGCCCGTACTCCCAGCAGAATTATCCTTATAACCTTGACCTCGACTACGGGCGCTCTGACTACAACGTCAGCAAAGCGTTCAAGGTTTTTGGCATGTGGCAGCCGGTATTTTTCCACGGCATCAATAGTTGGATTGAAAAAATCGCAGGAGGATGGTCGCTCAGTGGCATCTTTAATATCCACTCCGGCTTTCCCTGGACTCCTCTCGTAAGCGTTGTCGGCGGAGAGCTCTATTGCGGAACTTGCTACGCTTATGGAAACATTTTTCCCGGTGCGTACCTGGGCGGCGCAGGCAACAGCACGAGCAACAATGCATTCAAAGGCCCGGTTAGTTCAAACTTCCCCGAGGGGGCAAACGCGGCTACTCCGGGTGGAACGGCCTATTTCTCGAGTCCAACCTACACTGCCTACAGCGGGGCCGCTTACGGAAACGCGGTTCCTCAGCCTCCCGGCGTCCAGCGCAACTCGCTGAACCTTCCAGGATACAAAGACATCGATCTCACGCTGGCGAAGGGTTTCGGCCTGCCTAATATGCCGGTGCTCGGCGAAAACGCAAGGTTTGAATTGCGAATGGATGCCTTCAACCTGTTCAACAACTTGAATTTCAACCCGAATGCGATCTCGAACAACATTGGCAGCTCGAACTTCGGCACGATTCCGGGCGCTCTTGCTGGCCGGGTTGTCGTGCTGTCGGCGCGCTTCAGCTTCTAACGCCTCTTCTCAGGCTGCGCGGGTAGGGCATGCCATCTTTCCGTCGGAGTGTGCGTCTCTTCCTGTCGGCCTGTTTCACGGTGCGAAAACACACTGGCAGATACCTATTAGAATAAAACTACGCAATATTTTTCGTACTTGACTCAAAGTGGGGAACCGATGAACGCGCCGAGACCATGATCCGGCGTGACCTCCGCGGTCGCGCTCCCCGCCAGCAGTAACGAGAGGAATCGAGAGATCCGATGCTCACACGACGAAAGTTTCTCGCCACCGCAGCTTGCACCCTGGCCGCAGCACGTTTTCATGCGCAGGACCAAAGCAAGGTCCGGGTTGCCCTCAGCATCCCCAGGGAAGCGACTGGTCCGCATATGCCGATCGACTTTGTCGGCCTGTCTTATGAGGTGCAGCAACTCACGGATCCCAGTTTCTTTTCGGCGCAGAACAGCGGCTTGATTCGCGAGTTCAAAGCACTCTCGTCAACCGGTGTTCTGCGCCTTGGCGGCAATACCAGCGAATTCGCTTACTGGAAACCTAAGCCTGACTCTCCCGAACCGGAGCATCCTCAGGTGCGTGAGGTCGTGGGCGAACCGAAAGCGCGGTACTACGCTGTGACGCCCGAGGCAGTCAGGAACCTCGCGGAGTTTCTCCAGGCCGCGGGTTGGAACTGCATCTACGGCATCGGGATGGGCACGAACACACCGGCGCGCGCAGCCGAGGAAGCAGGTTTTGTAGCCGAAACGCTGGGCGACCGCCTGCAGTATTTCCAGATCGGCAACGAGGCGGATCTATTTGACCATCACCTGCGCGATCCGAAAACATGGTCTGCCAAGGCATACCTGGAAGAATGGCTCACGCTGGCGCGGGCTATCGCAGGTCGGGTGCCGGCGGCAAAGTTCGGCATGCCGGATGTTGCGGCCAACGCGTCATGGCTGACCGAGATTGCCGATCAATGGCCTTCTATACAAGCCCCGCCCAGCGTAACGACACTGACTCATCACTATTACTTTGGCGGCCCGGCGACCAACCCCGACGTCAACATTCCGAACCTGCTGAAACCGGCGACGATGCAGAGGGTGCAGAACACGGCGAATATCGCATCAGCCGCCGCCAGCAAGATGAGCGCCCGCGTGCGCATGACCGAAGGCAACACATGCTATCGCGGAGGCAAGCCGGGTGTCTCCGATGTGTTTGCCGCTGCGCTTTGGTCAGCCGATTATTCGCTCCTACTGGCCAGCAATAACTATTCCGGCGTCAACCTGCACGGTGGTACGGGCAAATCCGTGGCCAATTCCGTTGGCGGATCTCTTCCCGGCGACGCGCTTCTCGAAGCGAGTGGCGCAACTCCCGAACAGATTGCCACCCATCCGCATCCTTTCTATACGCCGATTGGAACATTTGGCTCGGACTATCTGTTGGAGCCGGTTGCGTATGGTCTGAAGTTTGCAGGATCGTTCAGCGGGGGAACACTGTTGAAGGCCGAGTTCTCGCCGAAGCTGCAGGATGCGGGAGTCAATGCAACGGCCTATGCCGCGAAACTTCCGGGCGGGCACACATCGGTCATCATTCTGAACAAGGACACGGCAGCAGACCTCGAGGTGGAACTCGACTTTGGTCGCGACGCGAGTGGAGTGGTGCAAACCGATACACTACACGCACCCGCGCTGGACAGCCGCGAAGCGCACATCACAGTGTCAACGAAGACGGAATCGCTTAAGCAGGGCAAGTGCTCCGTTAGCGTTTCTCATGCGACTGGTGTGCGCGTAACGGTGAGTTGAGTTGTTTTCGTGACGAACTCCCCTTAGTCGACCACTCATTCGAAGGTGTGGCCGCTCGGTCGTGCACCGCCTGAAACTGGCACGCCATAGGCTTCCGGACGGTTGAAGCGGTTATGTAAGAAATGGCTTCCAGCGTTCCAATATGACTTTCACCTGGTCCGCTTCCTCGGGGCGAAGCTGCGGAAGTGGCGGACGCACTGGACCCGCAGCGAAGCCAAGGGCGTTCATCATTTCCTTCATGACCGAAACCTCATATCCCTTTCGGCGAGCGCGAAGTTCATAGAGAGGGAGCACGTAAGTGTTCACCAGACGCATCAGGGCGGCAGAATCACCCGCGGAAGCAGTCTCATGAAGTTTCAAGGAAAGCTTTGGAGCCACAGTTGCAATGCTCGAGGTGTAGCTGCGAATGCCGATGCTGTAGTACCCGGGCACACAATCGTCGCCTGCTCCGCCAATCCAATGCAGTCGATCGCCAACGCGGTTGATAATCTGCTGGTATCGCCGCAAGTCGCCCTGGCCATCTTTCCAACACGCCAGCGTGGGAACACGTTCTGCCAGTTGTTCAACCCATGCCGGGCTCGGGTTCACCCAATCGCGGCTGTAAACCAGCAGCCCCAACGAAGTGGCGCGACCGATCTCCGCATAGTAATTAGCCAGACCCTCCTCGTCGGCATTGGGATAATACGGCGGCAAAGCCAGAATGGCATCGGCCCCTGCCCGTGCCGATTGCTGAGCCAACTCGATACCTACGGGAACGTTGAATCCTGTACTAGCAATGACCGGAACGCGACCATGCACTTCTTCTGCCGTTGCCCTTACGACTTCCAAATGCTCGGCAGGAGTCAGTGAATACATTTCGCCGGTCCCTCCTGCGGCGACAATCGCAGCAATCGGGGTTTCGAGCAGGCGCTGTAAATTTTTTCGGAGTCCAGGAATATCCAGGGACAGATCCGGCTTTAGCGGCGTGATTGGAAAAGCAATCACACCCCGAAGTTTGTCCCGGAGCTCTCCAGGCTTCAATCGTTCACTGGCGTTGACGGAAGTCACATCATGAAACACTGCGGTCGGTAAAATGGATGAAGCAGCCAGCGCGCCAGCACCGTCAATAAATTCTCGGCGCGAAAAATGTGAAGACATTGTTCTCACTTCCTTGCGCTGTGTTTGCCAGATATTTCAAAAGCTACGAGCTGCACAAGCCGACCAAGCTTCCTGGACGAAGCTACTTTGCGCATTCTACGATTTAATACGATTTCATTCGTGGATCGGCTTGAAGTCGAAATAAGCCAGATTCATGTTTCCGTTCGTCAGTATGTGAACGGTGAGAACATTTTTCCCTTTGCTTAGACGGACTTTGAAAAGTTGCGAAGCGAGATTCCAATGGTGCCATTGACGCCAGGCAACCGGGTCTGCAGGATCATTTGTCGTGGCGATCTGCAGAGGTCCGGTAGCGTCCTTTCCATTCACATCCACTGATATTGTGCCGCCGCGATTCGATGTGTAGAGGAAATCGGCTGCGTATGTTCCCGACTCCGCCACATCTACCGTAACGTTGAACCACTCGCCGGGCTCAGTCCAGCCAACATAAAGCAGGTCCGCAGCGGGCACGACCTTGTCGAAGGGGTTGTCGTCAACCGCATCCGGCTTCCGCTGAAACTTCGTGTAGGAAGTATCCACTCCCTCATGGATACGAAATTCATTGAGATAGGTCCCATCAGCCGGATTCAACTCTCCGCTGCCGTGATTCTTTGGATCGGTGTCATGATACGCAACCCCTTCACCACCCAAATCATAGTAAGCGCACAATACCTTCCCCGGTATCTTTTGGGGACCGCCGCTATAGCGGGCATCGTGATAAGGCAAGCCTTTGTATTGGCTCAAGAACGACTGGGAGAACGCAATTGTCGATGACATCATTGCAGCCGCGAAGCAAAAGGAAAACATTCGACGACTCATTCTTCATCTCTCCTGAGGACCGATCGCTACCCCCGATCGGACCATGAATAAACTCGGATGCCCTCAACGGACGGTAAACCCAACTACACAACGCCACCCACAAGAATCAACTAACAACAAAAGATTGACTGACTCGCAAAGAGAAAACTATACTCGCATGGTCGATTAGTTCCCAAGAAAATCGATATTCTATTTCCGACGACTTGGAGCCATGGACATGAAAACGAATGACACGCCGCAGGATGCCGGCAACCAGAACCGCCGGGGTTTCCTTAAGACAGGAGCAGCATCGATAGCTGTTGGTCTGTCTGCAGGAGTAATCGCGCCGTCCGCGTCCGGCGAGGCGACGTCAACGGAAAACACTCCAGCTGCGGCAAAAGCCATTCAGGACATGATGCCGACGCGCAATCTGGGCAAGACTGGATTTCGGGTCGGGGTTTTTGGCCTCGGCGGCCAGGGCGCGCTGGAGAAAGCCAATAACGAAAGCGTGGCCTTGCAGATGATCCAGCGCGCGCTCGAGTTAGGAGTGAATTATTTCGATACCTCGGCCATTTACGGCGGACCTGACAGGTGGAGTGAACAGTATCTTGGAAAGGGTCTCAAGGGCAGCCGGGACCACGTTTTTATCGCTACCAAGACCAAAGAGCGAACCCGCGATGCCGCGCTCAAAAACCTCGACGTGTCTCTCAAGCTGCTGGATACCGATCACATCGACACATGGCAACTGCACGATGTCGGAATTCAGGAGGACATTGACCAGATATTTGGCAAAGGCGGTGCGATAGAAGCCCTGGTTCAAGCGCGCGATCAGAAAATGGTCCGCCATCTGGGCGTCACCGGGCGCTTCCGTCCCGAAGCGCTCATCGACTGCATCAACCGCTTTTCCTTTGACACCGTCCTGATGGGCGTCAACGCGGCCGACAAGTATTACTACAGTTTTGAAAAAGACCTTCTTCCGCTGGCTGTCGAGAAACAGCTCGGAATCATCGGGATGAAGGTGATGGCACGCGGCCGCATTCTTTCCAGTTGGACGCCGCCGCCTGTGGAACAACAAAAGCATTCATGGGAAGGCCGAGGCGCAATCGCCACCGTTCCGGGTACGCTGACCAAGCGGGAAACCTTCTACTACAATCTCTCGCTACCCATCAGCACGGCAATCATCGGGTGCGATTCAGTCGAACAGGTCGAAGAATGCGTGGGACTTGCCCGTGCCTTTACCCCGTTAAGCCAGGCTCAGATGACAGCCATGGAAGCGAAAGTAGAACCTGTTGCCAAGCAGTCCCTGTTTTTTCGGCTCATGCCTCGCTGAGGATCGCCTGACTGGCAGACGACCGCGCGGCAGTGTTTCAGGACGGTCCTTACTTGACTACAGCGCCATACACCAGTGAAAGTCCCGACCGAGCGTTGCTATCCGGAAATGCAGCTCCCGTCGCCTGATTTGCTGCGGGCCGCCGCCGGAGTCTCCGCTTCGGGAATAGCAGGTCGCGCATTTTCATCTTGGCTTTGTGCAGTTGCGATTTTGAATTGCCCACTGAGCAGTCCAGCATCCTGGCAATTTCATGATGCTGGTATCCCTCCACCTCATGGAGCGTGAAAATCTCCCTGCACCCCTGGGGGAGTTCATCCATGGCGCGGCGTAACGTAATACGATCAATCGCGCCGGCGAGGCGCGGGTCCGCTTTCCCCACATCGCGCCGGAGGGAAGGCGACTCAGACGATACCGGCTCGTCGAGAGAAACTATCGGCGGAGACTTGCGGCGGCGCAGCTTCATCAGCACTGTGTTCACAGCTACCCGGTACAACCATGTGGAAAAGGCGGAGTCGCCGCGGAACGAACCGACACTTCGAAACACCTGCAAGAAAGCTTCTTGCGTAAGATCTTCCGCCTCCGCGATATCCTTCGTCATCAGCAAGCACACGGAATAGACGCGCTTTTTGTGACTCTGGAAGAGCGCCGCAAAAGCCTGCTCGTCGCCACTCTGCGCGCGCTGAACCAGGCTGCGTTCGGATTCGGTTCGATTGGTTTCGTCCCTGACTGGAATCAGATTCGTTGCTGTAGCGGAAATCACGCAAGTCGCCACTGTAGTCTCCTTCGATCGAACTAGAGTGTTTGTCTGTGCTCTGGATGATTCCGGGAGCATCCAACTTCCTGCACTGAGACTAGCGACAATGCCTCTCTCACCCCATCAGGATGCTCCTGTAATTGGCTGTCCGGCTTCCTGTACCACTCGCTGAACTTGAATACCGAAGTTAACTACCGGAGTTAAATTGTGAAGTTAAATAGCGAAGTTAAGCTGGGCGCCGCTTCGGCATTAACGCTGAGTAAAGCTTTCCGATCCATCGTAAAAAGCAACCGTCAATCACGAGGATCGGAACCACGAGGATCGGAACTAGGAATGGCGGGACCGAATACACCCGCCATTCCCCAGATCACAAACGCATCAACTTAGCGGCTCGCGGTGTTTGTGCTCCCCGGTGCCGGCTTCAGTTCGCCATGTTCACTCGCCTGCACCGAATATTTCCTGACAGCAGCCAGGAACGGGTCAGCTGCCCCTCTCGGGGGAACCTTTCCGCTCAAGATATCGGCGAACGGTATGAAACTCCCATAAAGAATTCGAGTCTCGTCTTTATCCTGCGTCACTGCCGAGCCGTTCAGGTCTATTCCGGCAAAAATGCCTCGCGCTCGGGAATAGGTCAGCACTTCCGCCCTCAGCTTCCAGTCGGTGTCGGCGGCAGCGTCACGTCCCACAGGCCCTGCGGCCGCTGACGCGTCCGCACCCAGCTTGAACTTGCTCGCCAACAGATGCTGCATTCCGTCGTCATTCGTTACTATCATCACTATGTCGACTGCCTGGCCGCCAAGCTGCAGTCCCCAGCTTCCACCCGTGATGGTGATCGGCGCCGGAGCGCTCCAGCTACCGTTTTCGGTCCGGCAGGTGGCAACACCCTTGCCATGGCTGCCTCCGAAACCAACAGCTATCTTCACCATGGAGGGAATCACCGCAACGCACTTCGCATCGTTCATCACCTTGTCAGGGATGGCTTTGTCCGGAGTAGCCATGATTTCGTTCAGAACGTTGGCCGACGCATCGAGGCGCTTGTCGATGTCCGACTGGTCTTTGTCATCCGCCGACCAGGCAATGCTGCTGAGGAGAATAAGACCGGCACCGAACACCAGGAGATATCTCGGCAATGTGGAGCTAATTCTTGTCATAAGGGAACCTCTTCTTCCGTGCTCGAAGCGAGCAACAATCTGGATTGTCAAAAGTCAACCCTAACTTTCCCGCGCTCTCGATTCCATCGGGTTTACGCTGTACACGATTCAGGTGCAAGCAGGGGGATTCTTCAGGAGATCTACAGGTTTGGGAGCCGGCGACTTCCGGAAAGTACCGTACCGCCAGGAGTGATAGACCGGTAGCAGGAAATTGGGATGGGGACCGTGCTTAGGGCTTTTGGAGAGGGAAGGTCTGGTCCTTGAAATCTCGTTCAGCTTGCGCCACGTTCTCCGGTCGCCCGAGATCCCGCCAATAATATTCATCGGCGCGAAATCCAAGAACATTCTCGCCCTTAGCCGATAGCCGCAAGTAAGACGCGATGATCGAGAACGCCCCATGTTCCGTCATCATCGACAAGAGGCGAGGCGAAATAATATGCACACCTGAAAAAGCAAGCGCTTTCACCTGCTTACATCCTCCAAGCAACTCGGGAACTCCATCGCGTCCCGCTCGCCGCCCGCAAAGTCGAGGCTGCTCATCGAACAGCAAGTATCGGGAAGTCTCGCGATCTTGCACCGCCAGCGTCGCCAAGGCCTCATGCTCGCGATGGAACTGCACCATCCGTCCCAGATCAATCGTGCTGATCACGTCGACATTGTGCAGAACGAAAGGCTCATCCGAAGGGCCGGTTTCGAGAAAGAAATGAGACGCCTTCTTCAATCCGCCACCGGTGTCGAGCAAAACCTCTTCGCGTGAGATTTCAATACGCATGCCGAAGTTGTCGTGCGCCGTAAGATAATCGACAACCATATCGGCAAAGTAATGCACATTGATGATCACCTCGCGAACGCCAAAATCGCGCAAACGCGAAAGCGTGATATCAAGCAGAGTCCGTCCTGCCACTTGTACCAGTGCCTTGGGGCGATCGTCCGTAAGCGGCCGGAGACGCGTTCCCAGGCCCGCAGCCAGAATCATGGCTTTCATCGCGACAGCCCCTCCAACGGCACTCTTGTCATTCCGAACCGGTTTGAAAGCCGAACTCTTGTCACTCCGAATCGGGCTGAAAGCCCGGTGAGGAGCCTGCTGTTAAGGTAGCGTCCAACGCTCGCTTCCTACTCGACACCGCTACTTTCCAACTCTCGATGCCGCACCACCACATCCACTCCACCCCGCCCGCGCAAGCGCTTCGCCAACTGTTCAGCGAGATAAACCGAGCGATGCTGGCCGCCAGTGCAGCCGAACGACACCATCAAATGCTTGAAGCCGCGCTGCTGATAGTTGCTCACACTGGCCTCCACCAGCGACAGGACGCTGGCCAGAAACTGATGCACGCTCTCCTGCTGGTTCAGGTAATCGATCACCGGCGCGTCTTTGCCCGTTAGGGTTTTGAAACGATCTTCGCGGCCGGGGTTCGGCAAATTACGGCCATCGAAAACGAACCCGCCGCCGTTTCCACTCTCATCTTTCGGCCAGCCCCGATGAAAGGAAAAACTGGAAATCCGCACTGTAAGATTGTCGGCTTCCGAGGCGATGCTCTGCAGTTTCTCCGAAGCCAGCATGCTGTTGAAGGCTTCCATCAACGTGGGCAGCGCAATCGGCAGCTTCACGTTGTGCAGCAGCCAGCGCAGGTTCTTCAGCGCGTAAGGCACACTCTGCAGAAAATGAGCCTTGCGCTCATAAAATCCGCGAAACCCATAAGCCCCCAACGCCTGCAAAATGCGCACGTAGACGTATGCGTAGTAATGATGCAGGAACGCTTCGCGCTTCACATCGACAAAGCCGCCCAGCTTGTCGATGTATAGATCGAGCAATTGCTGTCGAAGTTCGGGAGGCAGATCAGCCTTGGCATCGTAGAGAAGGGAAGCGATGTCGTACTGAAGCGCGCCCTTGCGGCCTCCCTGATAGTCCAGGAAATAAGGCTGCCCGCTCTTGAGCATAATATTTCGCGATTGGAAGTCGCGATAGAGAAAGTAATCGCAGTCGGCGCTCAGCAGAAAAGTGGTGAGACTGTCGAAGTCGTCTTCGAGCGCTTGCTCGCTGAACGGAATGCCGGCCAGACGGAGAAAGTAATACTTGAAATAGTTCAGGTCCCAGGAGATCGACTGCCGATCGAAACTGCCCCGCGGATAGCAGACTTTGTAATTCAAATCTCGTCCGGCCTCGACCTGAAAGCGCGGTAACACGGCTACAACTTTGCGGTAGGCCTCCACTACGTCGGGAGCGATGTTCTCGCCCGTCCGATGCTTCGAGAGAAACTCAAAGAGCGTGGTGTCGCCCAGGTCTTCTTCAAGGTAAGCTCCCTGGCTCAAATCCTCAGCATAGATCTCCGGAACAGGCAGACCATGCTTCCGAAAATGCCGGGAAAACTCGAGGAATGCAACGTTCTCGTCGCGCACGGCATACAGAATGCCAATCGCGCTTTGCCGCTCAGCAGAAAGCCGGATGATGTTCCGTCCCGATCCGCCGAGTTGCCCCTGCAGCGGCCGTATCTGCGCGGCCGCAGTGTGAAAACGCTGCTCGAAAAGTTTCTGGAGAACATCCATAGCCTACTAAAGATAACATCGAGGACGAATGGCAAGGCGTCGGTCCACCCTGCGAACCCCTGTGCCCTCTGTGTTTAGGAATCTTGTGTCCACTGCACGGCGACTTGATAACCCTCAACTCCACCTCTATCCTAAAGAAAGCATGACCGACCGCCTCTACTATCACGATTCCTTTCTCTACAACTTCGACGCCGAAGTCCGCTCGGTAGTCGAGACTCCGCGCCCAGCACTGATTCTCGACCGCACCGCGTTTTATCCCACCAGCGGCGGCCAGATCCACGACACCGGCTCGATCGTCTTTTCCGATGCCAGATTTTCCGAGGCGAGGTTCCGCGTCACAGAAGTTGCCGACACCGAAGACGGCCACATCGTCCATTACCTTGACGCTCCCCTGAAAGACGTGAAGGCGGGAACGAGTGTCCGCGGCGAAATCGACCCCACGCGCCGCCGCGACCACATGCAGCAACACTCCGCGCAACACGTGCTCTCCTCAGCCTTCGTGCGCCTCTTCGGCATGGCGACAGTCTCCTTCCACATGGCCGACGACTACTGCTCGATCGATCTCGACACGCCCGCGCTCAGCAAAGATCAAGTCGAAGCCGCCGAACGCAAGGCCAACGAAATCATGATCGACGACCGTCCGGTCGACGTCCGCTACGTAACGCGCGACGAAGCAGAGAATCTCGGCCTGCGCAAACTTCCGCCCGCCGAACGCGATCAACTGCGCCTAATCGACATCCACGAGTGGGATCTTACCGCCTGCGGCGGCACGCACGTGAGCAGCACCGGACAGATCGGCGGCATCTTACTTCGCAAGACCGAGAAAGTTCGCCAGGGATACCGCGTCGAATTCGTCGCCGGCCAGCGCGCCGTCTCGACCGCGCGCCGCGATTTCTCCACTCTCACCGAAACCGCCGCGCTGTTTTCCGCCGGCATCTACGACGTTCCGCAGCAAGCCCGCAAGTCGCTCGACGAAATTCGCTCCCTGCGCAAACAGCACGAGCAGTTGCAGGAGGAACTCGCCGCCGCGGAGGCTGCAGCCTTGCTAGCCGAAACTCCCGAGACCGAAGGCCGCAAGCTCGTCGTGCGCACTTTCCCCGATCGCGACCTCAACTTCCTCAAGCTTCTCGCTCAGAAACTAACCCGGCAATCTCCCGCAATCGCCTTGCTAGCCACCGAATCGCCGCAACCCGCGCTGGTCTTCGCCCAATCCGCCGGGCAATCTCACGACATGGGCGCGCTGCTGAAGGAAACCCTGGCCAAGCTCGGCGGACGCGGCGGCGGCAGCAAAGACCTCGCCCAAGGCGGCGCGCCGAAGTCCGACGGAATCGCCGCTGCTCTCGCCGACGCTGCCAAAACCCTTACGACCTGACTCGCAGCAAAAGCAAAAGCCTCCAAGGACCAAAGTCCAAGAAGGCTCAATGAATGCAAACTTCCAGATGCCGCTAGGCGACCCGATTCCGCCGCCCACCCTTTTCCCACCAAACTCTGGGATCCTCCGGGCGATTCAGCATCTGCGACAATTCCTTCTTGATCTCAAGCAGCCGGTTGGCGCGCATTTCCACCGCCGATTGATCGATCTGGCTATCCGCCGTCCGGTTGGCGGTGCGGGCGTTCATGTTCCGTAAATCCGTAATTTCCTGACGAAGGCTGGTAAGGTGTTCGAGGAGTAAGGGCATGTATTGATCATACCCCAGATTTCCCAACTCACCGTTTTATTAATTCCCCATTGAAATGAGGCCGTTGGACGCGCTTCTCGCCTCTTCGCGAGCCAAAATGCGCTAACCTCGACGCATGCAGCCCGTCTATCTCCAGTCGCATCCCCGTCTCCAGGAGAATCCCCAATGAAGCACGCAATCGCAGCCCTAGCCTCAGTTCTGGTTCTGATGTTTTCGCTTCCGTGCGCCGCACAAAATCAGCCGCAGCCGCCCGCGACCCTCCGCAGCCTCCTGCTGCAAGAGCTGCACACCACCCACAATCAGGCACAGTGGTTCGTGCCCATCAGCGTAGCGGTCGACGGACTCACCGCCGAGCAAGCCAGCTGGCAGCCTCCCGCCGGAGGCCACTCCGCCGGCCAGCTCACCTACCACCTCCTGTTCTGGAATCGCCGCAGCCTGGTCAAGTTCCAGGGCGGGACCAACGACAAATTCGCCGGCGACAACGAGCAAACCTTCGAGAAATTTGACGCCAAACAGTGGACC
>Ga0308309_10000920_pt1 | contig 17576 bp, 13 predicted proteins | sample HubBroMetageWFT5_FD_192491 | JGI IMG/M metagenome (GOLD analysis project Ga0308309, IMG submission 192491) | Warmed and freeze-thawed soil microbial communities from the Hubbard Brook experimental Forest, New Hampshire - Hubbard Brook CCASE Soil... | ecosystem: Environmental > Terrestrial >...
ATCCCTGCGCAAAGAGTGCCTGGAAAATAGTTGCCGACCCTGCAATACCCAATTGCGGAATCCCACCGATCGGATCTGCATAAATGGAAATTTCGCGGTTGCAAGGGCTGGCGCCGGAACCTGGGATTATCGTTCCCTGGGAATAGGAGACACCGCAGATCGCACTGACGTTGGCGACTTGCCCAGCTCCGGGCGCGTTCTCGACGGCGGACTTATTCTGGTTCACGACGCCCAGGCTTAGGTCGACATCGGGGATCTGGACATCGACCGGTCCATAGAAGATTCCGTACCCGCCCCGGATTACCGTCTTGTGATCTTTGAAGAGGTCCCATGCGAAGGAAACGCGGGGGCCAAAATCCTTCTTGTATGTGGTCAACGGGGCGAATTGAGTGTCCAGGTCGTAGCGCAGGCCGTAGTTTAGAACAAAACTTGGGGTTACCTTCCAGGAGTCTTGCCCATAGAACGAGGTTAACGGCCGGTCATAGTACGGGTATGTCGGATCTCCAAAACCCTGCTGGTAAACCTCAGGCAATCCGAACGAGGCCGACTGTAAAGGGTTAATGCTCGTGGTTGCAAGATCTGGGCTGATCAAACCGCCGGGGAGCGACCCGAAAACAAAGCGACCAGGGAAAAAGGTGTGCGACTCGGTGTGGTTTCCGCGGAGCAACTCGTAAGCGCCGAACTTGAGCGTGTGATTGCCGTGAATCTTGGTGAAGTTGTCGGCGAATTCATAGCGCCGCAGGATGGTCAGGTTGGGTAGGAAGATGTTGGTTCCAACATTGTTGATGAAACTAGGAATCTGCAGCCCCACCTCTGCCGGCTCGTTGGGAATCACATTAAAGCTGTAGTAGTTCCACTGCACGCGGGCTTCGTTCTGTGTGGTCGGATTGAGCTGGCGGTACCAGCTGGCTTGCAGGGTATTGTCATAGTCGTGGATCGAACTTCCAGCCGAAAAAGCGGTAAGGGAATTCACGTCCGGCGATTCCTCCAAATCGTGTCCATACCGGTAGGTCACGGAAAGCTCGTTGTTCGTATCAAAGTGGTGATCCAAGCGGACCGACGCCAGGTATTCCCGCGTGTCGAAAGGAAAGAGTCCACCCTCGGTTTCAAACTGGTCTAGCAGGAAGCTATTCAGTGCGGATTGGCCCGGCGAAACGAAGGGGTTCGTGCCACCGGGATTTGGGTTCAGCGTCAAGACGCTCTCTAGAGCAACGCCGCATTCACTCGGCGGCGCTGCGAAGCCCGGCAAGCAAGGTGCCGGTGTCGGTGAGGGATTCGCCTCCAGCGCGGCAATAATGGCATTCTGCGCTGCCGTCGGACGGAAGATAGCGGTATTCGTCAAAAGAGGCACTGCGTTTTGCGCGTTCTGTCGCAAGCCTTCAAACCCAAAAAACAGAAATGTCTTATCCTTCTTAATCGGGAAACCCAGGGTCCCGCCGAATTGCTGGCGAGTCAAAGTATCCTTGACTGGAGTGCCGAGAGTGTCCGGATTGAGAGGATTGTAGGTCTGGCCGGCTTGCAGTGCCTGGGTGAACGAAAACGGATTCTGGGCGTCCATGGCATCGTCACGGAAAAAACCATAAAGGCCGCCGTGAACCTTATCGGTGCCCGACTTGGTGACGATATTGATGGAAGCGCCAGTGGCTCCTCCAAGCTCCGCGCCGTAGTTGCTGCGGTTGATCTGGAATTCCTGCACATCGTCCTGGCTTACGGTGAGGCGCACGCCTCCGCTATCGCCTGAAGTTTCGCCCCCGTCGACCGTTATGCTGTTTCCTCTGCCATTGCTGCCGTAGAACGATAGTCCGCTTTGTGGTGTTTGCTTGACTCTGAAATCCTGGTCGCCTGCCAGCCTGGTCGCATCAGAAACACCGGGTGCGAGCAACGTAAACGTAAGATAATCGCGCCGGTCGATGGGCAGGTCGGCTATGTACTGTTGTGAGATCCTATCCGCTTGGCTCCCGCGTTCAGTTTCCACTACGGGCGGCTGGTCCGTCACCTCGACCACCGTTGCCACTTGCGACGGTTTCATCTTGAAATCGGAGGTGACTGTCTGCCCGATAGCAACCGGGATGCCTCTGCGAATCTCAGTGGCAAATCCCGTCATTTGCGCGCTGACGTCGTAAGTGGCAGGTGACAGACCCACAACTCGAAACTGACCGGTATCATTCGTCATTACGGTGCGCTTCAGACCGGTCTGGGTGTCGACTACATTGATCGTGGCCTTCGGCAAAACCCCACCGGAAGCGTCGATCACCGTCCCACTGATTTCTCCTGATGAGCCGACGCCCTGCGCGTGAGCCAAGTGGGTTGCGAACAGGAAGCATAGAAGAACGCATGCGATCGACTTCATCGGGGGATAGAAAGAAAACTGGTTCCATGAACACGTCCCGTAACGTGAAGCCGCACGATCATCCAAACTGTTCTGGGCAAAACCCATATTTCCCCCTTGCTCAGGCTTTGACTGATTAGGTAAAAGGCACACTCGTACCCTTTCAGCGCGCCGCATCGGGCACGAGCGTAGCTGCGTTTTTCAGATTCATCAAATGAATTTTATGGATGACGATGTATGCTCCGAAGGAATTGGGCTGGATAACAAGCCGGTGGGCTGGATACCGGCGGTGGAATAGGAGTTTCATAAGCTCAGCGCCTCTTCTCGACAGCGGTTGCGTGCATCGACTGCGAGGCCAGAAATTCTAAAACGGCTTTTTCCGCGGCCTCGGGCTGATCGGTCGAGAATAGATGGCTGGCGCGTTCGATCAAGACGAGTTGTGCACCAGGAATGCGCGCCGCGATCAATTCGCCGTTGGCCGGCGGGACCAAGCGGTCGACCTTCCCGTGAATGACGAGCGTTGGAGCCGTAATCTGAGGCAGGCGGCTGAATGATTCCCATGCGAGGATGGCCTGCAGTTGTGCGAGATAGCCAGCGGGGGTAGTCGGCCAGGGGTGACGCTGAGAGATATCTTCATCGATCGAGTGCCGCGGAGTCGCTGTGTCGTAAATGAAAGGGACTGCGGCCTCGGCCGCTTGTTCCCGACTCATCCAAGTGCGGGCTTTCAGCATCTCGATTGCGGCTGGCTCGGCGCGCTTGGCGTTCGGTCCGCCGGCGGCGGTGCATCCGAGGATGAGAGACAGCACACGTTCGGGATACTGCAACGCGAATTCCTGGGCAATCATGCCGCCCATCGACACTCCAAAGACATGGGCGCTGCGAATGCCGGCGGCGTCGAGCACGGCGGCAGCGTCCGAAGCCATGAGAGCGATCGAGTAAGGACCGGGAGGCACATCGCTCTGTCCGGCGCCTCGATTGTCGAGTGCGATCGTACGGTAGGAAGCTGACAGCGGCGGCCGCGCGCGATGCCACATGGCGGAGGGGTAGCCCAGGCCCATAATCAACAAAATGGGCACACCCGCTCCCTCATCATCCCAGTAAATTCTTGTTCCGTGGTTGTCAGCGAACGGCATTCAAGTCCTCTCCAGAACAAATCGACTGCAGCCGCGGTCAGGATCTGCGACCGCGACAAAGCGACATCAATCCGCCGCTACCTTGAGAATGAGTTTGCCGAGGTTCTCTCCTCTGAACAGTTTCAGGAAAGTGTCGGGAAAGGTTTCGAGTCCTTCGACAACATGCTCGCGCGATTTGAGCTTGCCCGCCGCCATCCAGCCTGCCATTTCCTGAACAGCGTGGGCATAGCGGTCGGCGTAGTCAAAGACCAGCATGCCTTTCATGGTCGCGCGACTAACGAGCAGCGATAGATAGTTGCTCGGGCCATGAACGGGGCCGGTGTTGTTGTATTGCGAGATGGCGCCGCAGATTACGACGCGAGCGCCGCGCGCGAGGTTCGCGAGAGCAGCCTCCAGAATGTCACCGCCAACGTTGTCGAAGTAGATGTTGATGCCCTGCGGGCAAGTCTTTCGCAGCGCCTCCGTCACGTCTTCGGACTTGTAATCAATGATCGCGTCAAAACCGAGGTCGGCGACGAGATAGCCGCACTTGTCGGCGCCGCCCGCGATACCGACAGCCCGGCAACCTTTGATTTTGGCGATCTGCCCCACGACCGAGCCCACGGCCCCAGCCGCCGCAGACACAACTACCGTGTCGCCGAGTCGAGGCTGGCCGGTTTCGAGCAAGCCGAAATATGCCGTCATCCCCGTCATGCCCAAGACGTTGAGGAAAGTTGGAAGCGGCGCCAGGCGCGGGTCAGCCTCGATTAAACCCTTTCCCTCGGAGAGGAAATATTCCTGGACTCCAAAGGTTCCCGAGACATATTTGCCCACAGCGAAATTGGGATTTCTCGAGGCAACGACCTGGCCAAGCGCCAAAGCCCGCATCACCTCGCCGATAGGCACGGGCGGGACGTAAGATCTGTGCTGCTTCATCCAGCCACGCATGGCCGGGTCGAGCGAAATAAACAATATCTTGATCAGAAGTTCGCCCTCGTGCAATTCACGAACCGTCTCTTCCTCGTAGCTCCAGTCCGTACGCTTTGGCATCCCGATGGGGCGGGAAGCGAGGGTGAATCTGTGATTGACGAATGCCATGATGGTTTCCTTTCCAGTCAGACGGTGTAGCGCTCACTGGACAGAAGGCGAGCTGCAATCTGACGACGCAGGGCGACGGAGTTTGCCGGAGTGTGATCCGCATAGCCTCGCATGGTTACGAGGTGCTTGCGCAAGACGTCTCCTTCGCTGCAGGCGCTCAGCACCGTGCGCGAGAATCCCTCGATCCGAGTGGTTGCGTCGCGCAGGTATGCAGCACAAATATCGAGGGCGTTTCCGGTGTTGTTCGAGGATGTCAGCTTCTTGCTGCGGAGCAGGCTGGATTCCGTGGCAAAGACCTCCATGGCGATGTCTGACAGGTTCATGATGACTTCCTGTTGCTTCTCGAGCTGAGCTCTGTATTTTTCGTGGGCGACTGCAAGCGTCAGGAGGAATATTTTCTTCGCGTTACGAACGAGGCGGTCTTCTGCCGTTCCGGCAACACTTTGCTTCTCGTTCGAGGAGTTGGGGCTTTCGCCCTGGTTCAAGATGGAGCGCGCCGCTTCAAAGAGAGGCAACTGCCCGCGGGCGGCGCGTTTCAGGGGCATGCCCATAATGACCAGCCGGTTGATTTCGTTGGTGCCTTCAAAGAGGCGGTTGATGCGCGAATCGCGGTAGGCTCGCTCGACTGCGTAGTCCTGATGAAAACCGTAACCGCCATGGATCTGAACGCCTTCATCCACCACATAGTCGAGCATCTCAGAGGCGAAGACTTTCACCATGGAGCATTCCGCCGCGTACTCCTCGACCGCCTGCATTTCCGTGATCGAACTCTGTCTTCGCTCGGCTGCCGTGGCCCGCATTTGGTTTTCGATGAGTCCGGCCACGCGCCAGATCATGGATTCGGCTGCGAAAATCCGTATGGCCATTTCGGCAAGTTTGTGCTGAATAGCGCCGAAGTCAGCGATGGGTGAGCCAAAGGCTTTTCTCTGCTTCGCGTACTTGATGGAGATAGCCAGCACGTTCTTGGCGGCGCCGACGGAGGCAGGACCAAGTTTCAAGCGCCCGATGTTAAGCACGTTGAACGCGATAACGTGACCGCGTCCGATTTCTCCGAGGACGTTCTCGACGGGAACACCTACGTTATCGAGATAAACCGCAGTGGTGGATGTGCCGCGAATGCCCATCTTATGTTCCTCGGCGCCGCTAGTGACACCAGGGAAGGCCCGCTCCACGAGGAAGGCGGTGAACTTTTCGCCTCCGACTTTGGCAAAGATAGTGAACAAATCGGCTGCGCCGCCGTTAGTGATCCACATTTTCTGGCCGTTGAGTATGTAATGCTTGCCGTCCGGAGCGAGGTCGGCGCGAGTTCGAGCAGCAAGAGCATCGGAACCAGCCAATGGCTCCGTGAGGGCATAAGCAGCCAGCAATTCCATACGAGCCAACCGAGGCAGATATTTTTTCTTCTGCTCAGGAGTGCCGAAGTAAACGATGGGGAGAGTGCCGATGCCCGTGTGCGCCGAGTGCCAGCCCGCGTAGGAGGCATCGCGGCCCATGTGTTCGGCGGCGACCATCAGTGAGGGCAAGTCCATTTCCATGCCGCCAAATTCTTCTGGAATGGTCATGCCCGTAAGGCCCAGTTCCGCGGACTTCCGCAGTACCGCAAGAGCGGCGCCCAGCTGCTTCTCGCGGATAGCGGGAAGATTCGGCTCGACTTCGTTGGTCCAGAACTCATCGATCATACGGCCGATCGCAAGATGTTCCTCCGTGAGATCTTCCGGAGTGAACACCTGGGCCGGGAGGACATCTTCAAAGAGAAAAGCTGAACCTCTTGTCTTGCCGGGAATTTCTGTTAGTGTCGTCATGATTGCGATGCCCCCTTTTGAAATTCATCATCTAAGGTCGTTGAAAGCATTCGAAGGCCGCGAACTGCCCCCGACGGACTGGCTGGTTCTGACGCAGGACCGCATCCAGAAGTTCGCGGATGCGACCGAAGACCGCCAATGGATTCACGCCGATCCGGAGCGAGCAGCGCGTGAGTCGCCTTACAAGGGCACGATCGCTCACGGTTTCCTCACGCTTTCGCTGGTGAGTTATTTTGCCGGACAGGCGATTCGTGTGCGGGAGGGAGTCGGGATACGCGTCAACTACGGACTGAATCGGGTACGCTTTCCATCGGCGGTGCGGGCGGGTTCGGCGATTCGCGCCCGCGTGACTCTGTTTTCGGTGAAAGAATCTGCAGAGTTTGTGGATATCACTTTCTCGGTCACGATTGAGACTCTGGGCGCCGACAAGCCCTCTTGTGTGGCCGAATGGCTGGTTCGATACTACCGCGCATGATGGGACGTGGAATCGGAAATCGATCATATTGTCCCACTCTCGGCGCAGTGTAGCGAGGCGCGCATCAGAATAGCGATTTTCCGTGGCATAGTGGCGAAGCGCTCATCGTGCGTGAGTCCGCGGGCATAGCGGTAATAGATCTGCTGGACAATCACCGCGACCTTGAAACGGGCAAAGGCCAAATAGAAGACCATGTCGTGGATGCCGCGGCCGGTCGCCACGGCATAGCGTTCGGCCAACTGAGCGCGGGTCAAAGTTCCGGGAATAGCCGTTGGAGAAGAACGGATTTCCTGCAGCTCGTCGGGGTCCCTGGGATCGGTCCAGTACGCCAAGGTTGTGCCGAGATCGGACAGGGGATCACCCAGCGTGCACATCTCCCAGTCCAAGACTCCGACTATTTTTGTAGTGTCGTTCGAGTCGAGCACGACGTTGTCGTACTTGTAGTCGTTATGAATGAGGGTCGCGTCGCTCGACGCGGGAATATTCTGCGTGAGCCAGACCGAGATGCGTTCGACTTCACAGAGGTCGTGAGTCGCTGAGTTGTGATAGCGCTCGATCCATCCCTTCACTTGGCGTTGGAGGTAGCCCTGCGGCTTGCCCAAGTCGCCCAGGCCGATTTTGTCGTAGTCGAGGGCGTGGAGGCGCACGAGGTTGTCGAGGAAGGCTTCGCTGAGCTGGCGCGCCATAGCTGGCGACAGAACCAGGCCGGGCGGCACTTCTCGGCGCAGGATGATGCCACGAATCGGCTCCATGAGGTAGAAGGGGGCGTCGAGAACGGAAAGATCGTCGCAATAGAGAATTACCTTGGGGGCAACGTTATAAGTTTCGTGCAACTTGGATAGCACGCGATATTCCCGGCCCATGTCATGAGCTGACTTCACCTGGCTGCCGAACGGCGGACGGCGCAACACCAATTCGCGCCCACCCCAAATCACGCGATAAGTCAGATTCGAATGACCTGAAGGGAACTGCTCGACGGAAACCGGACCCGGGCCGTCGAAATGCCGGCCCAGGTAAGCGCTGAGCCGAGCCAGATCAAGTTCTTCCCCGGCTCTGACGGCAATTGCATGATCACAAGAGGCAGCCATGGTTTTCGAACTCTTCGTCGTTGTCTTTCCGAAATTGTGAACTTTCTACCGATACGTGAGCAAAGACTCGTCCTCGAGATGCGGGTGCGCATTGAACGTACTCAGCGTGAAGCGACTACCCGAACTCAGAAACTCGGTGAACGAGGCATTGCGCGACATCCAAGTCAACTGCAGGGTGTCGGCATGCGACAAGTGCAAGGCTCGCTGCATGGCAACACCGACTGGACCTGCCGAAGTAAAGACGACAGAATCGCCGGCTGGAGTTGTGCTGTTTGCGATGGTCGTGATGCCCCGATCCACGCGCGCACAAAAGTGTGGCCAGGATTCCACGCCGTCAACCACTAACTCACCGCTCACCCACATGCCGATAACTGCCTCGAACATCTGTTGGAAACTTCTTTTTCGTTCGTCAGGATCCTTGGCACACCCGAACGCCCGATGAAGATCGTGGACTTCTGGAGATGTCTCCAACAGCTGCGGCAGACCTAGCTTCAGAACCGCTTCCGCTGGATATTCGTCGAACTCTTTCATCACTGCCACGTCAGGAAACTCCCGGCCATGTTTTCGATACGCTTCCTCGACCATGCGCGCGGTCTGCACTTGCCGGACGCGAGGACCCGAACAGGCGCGGCTGAAGAGCACGCCACGGCGGGCCCAGTACTCTCCCAGCAGGCGGGCTTGCACTTCGCCGGTGGCGCAGAGTTTGTCATAGTTCGGCTCCAGAAAAGACGCCTGAGCGTGGCGGACTAGAATAAGGCGGCTCATAAGTCCCGCCTAACTCGCCCGCTCAAACAAGCCCGCTGCTCCCTGGCCACCGCCGACGCACATAGTCACAACCCCGTAGCGGACCTTGCTGTCTTTGCGCCGCAGCATTTCGTTAGCGATGGTTCCGACCATACGCGACCCGGTCATGCCAAACGGATGGCCGATGGAGATCGAGCCGCCATTCACGTTTAGTTTCTCGGGATCGATACCAAGCCGGTCGCGGCAGTAGATTACCTGCACGGCAAACGCTTCATTGAGTTCCCAGAGGCCAACGTCGTCCATTTTCAGGCCGGCGCGCTGCAATAGTTTCGGAACAGCGAAGACAGGTCCGATGCCCATTTCGTCCGGCTCGCAGCCGGCCACCTGAAAACCGCGGAAGACGAGCTTGTAGGGAATCCCAAGCTGATCGGCGCGCCGGCGAGACATGAGGAGCGTGGCCGAGGCGCCATCGGAAAGCTGCGAAGAATTCCCCGCCGTGACTGTTCCCTGGCCGCTATCGGGATCAAAGTGCGGTTTCAGCGCCAGCAGGCCGTCAAGCGTTGTGTCGGGACGATTGCATTCGTCTTTGTCGGCGCAGACTTCCTCTTTGCTCACTACCTCGTTAGTTTTCTTATCCAGAATCGCCTTGGTGACTCTCAGGGGAGCGATTTCTTCGTTGAACAGACCCTCCCGCTGAGCGCGAGCGGTGCGCTGCTGGCTGAGGAGCGAATACTCATCCTGTGCCTGTCGGCTGATTTTGTAGCGTTTGGCGACGACTTCCGCGGTGTCGCCCATCACCATGTAGAGCCCCGGCAGTTGTTCCAGCATGCGCGGATTAGGGTCGGAGCTTCGAGGTGTCATGGAAATGCTCTCGACCCCACCTCCAATCACTGCCTCGCTGCCTCCGTGGATGATCTGGTAAGCGGCCAGTGCAATCGCCTGCAGGCCGGAGGAACAGAAGCGGTTGATCGTGGTGCCCGCAACCGATGTGGGCAAGCCCGCCAGCATGGCGGCAATTCGCGCAACGTTGTTGCCTTGCGGACCATGCGGCTGCCCGCAACCTAGCACCACATCTTCTACTTCGCCGGGATCGAGGCTGGGAACTTTGCCCAGAACGTCTTTGATACAGTGGGCCGCGAGATCATCCGGGCGTGTCATGTTGAACGAGCCCCGGAACGACTTGGCCAGCGCCGTGCGTGAGCTGGCAACCACTACGGCTTCTCTCATAAGTTCCCCAAAATTCCGTGTCGCACCGGAGTGAATGAAGTCTCCACTCGGCGCTACACGTTGACGCTTTGCTCCCTATTGCACTCGGCAAACGTCTGGTTGGTCTCGGCGAGGCGCTTCAGTAAGGGAGCCGGCTCCCAGAGTTCTCCATGGTGCTCGCGGAATTCGCACACCCGGTCATAAACTTTTCTCAAGCCCACGGTGTCGGCGTACGACATCGGACCTCCGCGATACGCCGGAAACCCATAGCCATTCAGGTAGATGATGTCGATGTCGACTGAGCGCAGAGCGTAGCCCTCCTCAAGAATGCGGGCGCCTTCGTTCACCAGGGCATAGACGCAACGGTCGACTATTTCGGACGCACGAATTGTGCGCTGGGGAATTCCGGCTTCGGCGGCCCACTTCCGCGCCAAGGCGCTCACTTCCGGATCGGCAGCGGCGCGGCGCTGTTCGTCATAGCGGTACCAGCCGGCAAGAGTCTTCTGGCCGTAACGACCCATCTCGCAAAGGCGATCTTCTGCAATCGGCTGGCGAACGCCGGGTTTTTCCAAATGGCGATACTCCTTGCGAATCCGCCAGCCAACATCCAATCCGGCAAGATCGCCAGTTGCGAGTGGACCCATGGCCATTCCGAACTCGACTAACGCATTGTCGATGGCCTCGACCTCAACGCCTTCTTCGACCAGAAACTGGGCCTCGCGACGATAAGGTCCGAACATGCGGTTTCCTACGAAGCCGCGGCAGTTTCCGACCAGCACGCCGATCTTGCCGAGCTTTTTCGAGAGCTGCATACAGGTGGCGATAACTTCTTTACTGGTCTGTTTGCCGCGCACAATTTCCAGGAGTCGCATGATGTTGGCCGGGCTGAAGAAGTGAGTTCCAATAACGGACTCTGGCCGCGAGGTGACACTGGCAATGTCGTCGATGCTCAACGTGGATGTGTTGCTCGCCAAAATGGCGCCGGGTTTAGACGCGCGATCCAGATCCTGAAATACCTGCTTCTTGATCGCCATGCCCTCGAAAACCGCCTCCACTGCCATGTCGACGGTTGCGAAGCTGTCGTAAGTAAGAGTGGGCGTAATCAGGGCAAGCCGCTCATCGACGAACTGCTGCGTGAAGCGTCCGCGCTGAACCGAGGTGGCATAGTTTTTTCGAATCCTGGCAATGCCCTGGTCGAGCGCGGGTTGATCAACCTCCTTGAGAAGAACGGGAATACCGGCATTGGCAAAAACCATGGCGATCCCTCCACCCATGGTGCCGGAACCGACGACGGCGACGCGGCGGATTGGCTTGACGGGGGTGTCTTTCGGAACGTCGGGAATCTTTGCCACCTCGCGCTCCCCGAAGAAGACGTGGATGAGCGCTTTGGATTGATCGGAGAAAAGACACTCCGTAAAGAGCTTCCGCTCCACCTCGCAACCTTCTTCGAAGGGAAGTTTGGTTGCCGCTTCCACCGCTTCAATGGCCGCAAGCGGCGCAATCAAACCCCGCTGCTTTTTTCGGACACGCTCTCGGGCAGCCGCGACGATTGCCGCATTCTCCGCCGCCGTACCGAGTTTCTCGGAGCGTTCGCGCGTTCTTGGTATTGTTTTTCCAGCGACTTCGCGGGCAAAGGCCACGGCACCGGTGGGCAGATCCCCTTCGATCAGACGGTCGATGATACCGAACTGGAAGGCTTCTGCCGCAGCAAGAGGTTTGCCGTCAGTACACATTTCAAGCGCCTTGGCGACGCCGGCAAGCCGGGGAAGGCGTTGCGTTCCAGCCGCACCGGGAATGAGGCCGAGCTTTACTTCGGGTTGACCGACCTGCGCATCGCTCGAGGCCACGCGATAATGGCCGGCCATCGCCAGCTCGAGCCCTCCGCCAAACGCTGCGCCATGAATCGCCATCACTACAGGCTTGTTGCAGTTTTCGATGGCAAGGAGCAGTGGAAGAAGGCCGGCGCCGCGCGTCTTGCCAGAAGTCATCTTTCCAAATTCTTTGATATCGGCTCCGGCAACAAACGTCTTCCCTCCGCCAATAAGGACAGCCGCTTTCACGGAAGGATCGTTGCTGATCTCTTCGATGGCATTGGCGATTCCCTCCGGCACCCCGGGGCTGAGAGCATTCACCGGTGGATTGTCGATGGTAATAACGGCGATGTCGTTGTCTCTACTCAGCCGTACTAGAGTGATCATCGTGAACTCCGATCATTGCTACCGCAAGCGGCCGGAAGAGCGTCGATCACGAGGCGGGCGATGCGTTCGCGGTGAAATGTCGCATCACCCAGAATCGTCTCCGATGCTTTCGCACGGCGGTAGTAAAGGTGTAAGTCGTTCTCCCAGGCAAAACCGTTGCCGCCGTGGACCTGAATGCCACGGTTCCCCACCGTGCGGCAAGCATCGCTGGCGTACATTTTGGCGATGGAGGTAGCGGTCGCCGCATCGGGAGCATCGTGCTCCAAGGCCCAGGCCGCGTAGTAAGCAGCTGAACGTGAGCTCTCGGTTTCAAGATACATGTCCGCACACTGGTGCTGGACAGTCTGAAATGTTCCGATGGGCTTGCCAAACTGCTTGCGCATCTTCGCGTAGTCAACGGTAAGGTCGAGCACACGCTGCATTCCGCCCACCATTTCGGCGACCAAGGCCGCAGTGGCGACGTCGAGTGCGGGGGCGAGATTCGTTCTCTCGGCCAGCTTCTCTGCGGGAGTGTCTTTGAACTGGACTGAGTAGAAGTTGCGAGTGAGGTCCAGAGCCGGCATCGGCGCGATGGATAAGCCGGGTGCCCCGGCTTCCACTAAAAAGACGCCCGACTTCGCGGCAACGAGAATAAAGTCAGCCACGTCGGCGTCGAGAACGAAAAGCTTTTCGCCAGTCAACCTACCATTGGAGGGGGCAAGCTTCGAGTCGGCCAAGTCCCAGGTGGCGGCGGTTTCGAGCAAGGCAAGAGTCGAGCGCGCCTCGCCACGACAGATAGGCGCAAGATATCTCGTCTTCTGCGCATCGCTGGCAACGGCGTCGATTACCCCGCCCGCCAGGGCAACGGTCGACCAGAAAGGACCGGGCAGCAGAGCGCGGCCCGCTTCCTCCATCAATAAAATGAGTTCTACCGCGCCGAGACCGAGTCCATCATATTTCTCGGGAAAAATGATGCCCGTGTAGCCCTGGGCGGCCATCTTCGACCAAAGAGCGGGATCGTACTGCTGTTGATGTTCAGCCAGGTGGCGCACGTGCGTCATGGGGCATTCCCCGGCAAAGAACTGGCGCGCGTTCTGCCTGAGAATCTCTTGGCTCTCGTTCAATCCGAATTGCATGACTTGTTCTCAGTAGCTCCTGGGCAAACCCAGGACGAAGTGTCCGATGATGTTACGTTGAATCTCCGAAGTTCCAGCTTCGATGGTGTTGCCGCGCGAGCGCAGGTATCCGTAGGCCCAAGTGCCTTTGTCGACAGAGTGCGGCGAGACACCTTCGAGCTGTCCATAAGGACCGAGCAATTCTTGCGCGACCTGCTGCAGTCGTTGGTTCAGTTCGCTCCAGAAGATTTTCTGGATAGAACCTTCCGGCCCGGGCACTCCGGTTGCGCTGATGCGACTGAAGGCGCGCATCTGGTTCCACCGCATGATTTCAATTTCTGCGTAGCATTGAGCTAGCTTCTGACGGAGCAGGGGATCTTGCGCGGCAGATTTTCCATTTCGCTGCAATTGGCCGGCAAGCTCGATCAGGCGTTCCATGTTCCGGCGAAAGGTAATCTGCAGGCCGGCCCCGAAGGTGCCGCGTTCGTGCATCAGCGTCCCTATCGCGACGTCCCAGCCTTGATTCACATTTCCCACGACGTTCTCGATGGGAACTCGCACATCGCGAAACGACACCTCGGCGAATTCGCTCTCTCCAGTAATCTGGCGGAGCGGGCGAACATTTATTCCCGGGGATTTCATATCCACTAGCAGCACAGTAAGCCCTTTGTGCTTCGGAACGTTCGGATCGGTTCGCACGACCAACTCGCACCAATCAGCCACCCAACCGTAGCTGTTCCATGTTTTCAAGCCGTTGACCACGTAGGAGTCCCCATCCAGGCGAGCCTCCGTCTGCAGGGACGCGAGATCCGAACCAGCGTTGGGTTCGGAAAATCCCTGGCACCAGATCTCTTCGGCGCTGAGAATCTTCGCCAAGTAGCGAGTTTTTTGTGTCTCTGTTCCGAAGGCGATGATGGTGGGACCGATCAGACCGAGGCCCAAGGTGTTGGCCATCGGCGGCGCGCTGGCCAAAGCCATCTCCTGCCAGAAAATAACCTGCTGCATCAGATTCGCACCGCGGCCGCCATATTGTTTAGGCCAGGAAACTCCCGCCCACCCGCCTTCGAATAACTCCCGTTGCCACAGCCGCAAATATTCGAAGCGAGATTCCAGCGACTCCTCGCGCCGCTCGGCCCAGTCGGTGGGCACGTTGGCCGTGAGCCAGGAACGCAATTCATCGCGGAATTGCATTTCCTCGGATGTTAAGTTCAGGTCCATCCGACCTCTTTAGTTCGCTACCGCACCCTCGTATTTCTTTCGAAGTTCTTTCTTCAGCACTTTTCCAGTCGCAGTCTTTGCCAATGTCTCGCAGAATTCGATCGAGCGTGGACATTTGTAGTGAGCGAGGTTAGAGCGGCAGAACTCAATGAGCTCCGCTTCCGTCGCGGCGTGTTCCGGTTTTAGAATCACCACGGCTTTGGGAACTTCCCCCCATTTCTGGTCTCTGACTGCGATCACCGCAGCTTCAGATACGGCGGGATGCGCCAACAACGTTCTCTCTACTTCCAGCGATGAGATATTCTCGCCGCCGCTGACAATAATGTCTTTCTTGCGATCGACGATCAGGATGTAACCGTTCTCCATGACGACGGCCATGTCGCCGGTGTGAAACCACCCGCCACGTAAGGCTTCGGCGGAAGCCTCGGGTTGCCGCCAATAGCCAGCCATCACGCTGTCGCTGCGGGCGATGATTTCACCCATGGTCTCGCCATCGTGAGGCACGTTGTTGTCCTCGAAATCCACGACCCGCAGCTCTACTCCAGGGTAGGCATAGCCAGTCATGGACTGAAGCGCATAGCGCTCTGCGGGTTCGCAGGTCGCATCCAGCTTGAGTTCCGCCGTGGCGAGAGACGGTGAGCACTCGGTCAGGCCGTATCCGGAAAAACACCTGCAGCCGATCTTTTCCTCGACCTCACGCATCAGGGAAGGGAACGATGCTGCGCCCCCAATAGTGACCCATCGCAGCGAGCTCAAGTCATACTTGGGAAGCTCCGGGCAATTCACCAGCGCGGACGCCATGATGGGCACAAGGCTGAGGGAGCCAACTCGCTCCCGCTCCACGAGGCGAAAGATCTCTTGCGGAATAAACCGCGAACTCATGACATGCGTGGCTCCTACGAGAGTAATGGTGTGTGCTGCTCCCCATCCGTTGGCGTGAAACAAAGGGATCGTATGCAGAAAGACGTCTTCATACTTGCTCTGGTGGAATAGAGCTATATGCAGGGCGTGAAGATAAATATTTCGGTGAGTAAGCATTACCCCCTTGGGATCGGCGCTTGTCCCGCTCGTATAGAAGAGTTCGCAAAGAGAATTCTCGTCAAAAGAGGTAATTTCCGCGCGGTGCTGAGTTGCGGTGGCCAGGAGCTGTTCGTAGTTTTCCGGCGCAAGCCATTCAGCCTGAGGAGTCGCATCGAGCAAGTGGAAGGAGCCAACGCTGATCAGCTTCGAACGAAAAGAGTCCACGAGACCAAGGAAGTCCTGTCCCAAAAACAATTTGGTAGCGCCAGAATCGTTTAGGATGTAGGAAAGTTCATGTGGCGAAAGACGGTAATTGAGGGGCAGGAGAACGGCGCCCGCATCGATGACTCCAAAGTAGGCCTCCAGCAGGCGGTGACAATTCATGCTGAGAAATGCGACTCGATCCCCTGCCTTCACTCCGGCCGCGCGCAACGCGCCGGCCAGCCGGGCCGCACGATCAGCGAATTGGGCGTAGGTAAATCGCTGATCCTGGCAAACCACTGCTGTCTTGTTGGGAAATTGCTGTTCCGCATAGCGGAGGAAGCGGACGGGCGTGAGTGGAAGGTTCATGCGCGGTGATTACCAGGCAGTCTGGCCTCCGTCCACGACAAGAACATGGCCTGTAACGTAGGCCGAGGCATCAGAGGCCAGAAAAATGGCAGCGCCTTTTAAATCCTGGTCACCTCCAAAGCGGTGCAGCGGAATCTTAGCCAGGAGGGACTCCTTGCGGTTCTCGAGGATCCAACTGGACATGTGCGTAGGAAACCAACCGGGAGCGATGGCGTTGACCTGGATATTGTGCGCTGCCCATTTGCACGCCAGATCTTTGGTGAAGGCGATGACCCCGCCTTTGCTGGCGTGGTAGCCAATAGCTTGGAGATCCGAAGAAGCTCCGCCCAGACCCGCCACCGACGCTATGTTGATGATCTTGCCGTGTCCTTGCCGGATCATGGCTTTGCCCACGGCTTGCGAGAACAGGAAAGTTCCGGTGAGGTTCGTGTCTATCACCTTGTTCCATTGCTCCAGGGTCATTTCTTCGACCGGGGCTCCCCACGAGACACCTGCATTGTTGATGAGAATGTCGATGCGACCGAAATTCTGCAGAGTCAATGCCACCGCTTCCTGGATCGCTGCCGGGTCTTTCACGTCGCAGCCGAGGGCAAGGGCCTTCACACCTAGTCCCGCCAACTGGTCGGCCGCTTCCTGACAGCGCTCCTTCTTGCGCGCACACAGCGCCAGATGCGCTCCCATCTCCGCGAGTCCTTCAGCCATCTGGCGGCCAAGTCCAACCGAGCCGCCCGTGATGACAGCGACCCGCCCGGTAAGATCGAACAACTGCCTGGCACTCACGACTTGGAAAACTCCTTGCCTGACGTTTCTCGTTTGCCGCAAAGTGATAGTCAATATCACAATATAGCGACTAACGTCAACGTATATCGTGTTCCGATGAAGAACCTACGGGCTGATGCTTAAAACAAGCCGGCCGGAAACTTTTCCCCGGCGCAGTTGCTCCAGTACTTCGTTCGCCTGGGATAACGGCTGTGTCGCTATTTCGCAGTGGACCTTCCCCGCCGCACCCATAACAAGAATTTCCAGCAGATCCTGCCGCGTACCAACGGCAGAAGCTTGAATCCGGATTTCTCCCGCCGCCATCAGGATGGGCGGAAAACAAATATCCTGAGCGGGTAAGCCCACGGCGAGCAGAATTCCCGTGGGACGCACACAATAAAACGCCATGTCATAGGCGGCTTTTGCTGCGGACGTCACCAAAGCGACGTGCACTCCCCCCTGGGACCGCAGTTGCTGCACCACTTTGTCGGATGCGGCATTCAGCGTGGTGGAGGCTCCGAGAGTCTTAGCCAGTGCAAGTTTTTCTTCGCTGATGTCAACTGCGCTGACGTCCGCTCCGAGTTCGCGGCCGATCTGGACTGCAAGGTGCCCCAGACCACCTACTCCAAACACAGCTAAACGCTGACCCTTGGTGATGCGCGACTTCCTTAGGGCGCGATAGACCGTAACTCCAGCACAGAGCAGAGGAGCCGCCTGCTCCGAGGCAAGATCATCGGGAATCCTGGCGACGTGGGTAGCGGGCGCTTTGACAAATTCGGCGTAGCCACCGTCCACGGTCACACCGGTGATTTGCTGCCGAACGCAGAGGTTCTCGTTGCCTTCGCGGCAAAACTCACACTTTC
>Ga0308309_10000922_pt1 | contig 17565 bp, 14 predicted proteins | sample HubBroMetageWFT5_FD_192491 | JGI IMG/M metagenome (GOLD analysis project Ga0308309, IMG submission 192491) | Warmed and freeze-thawed soil microbial communities from the Hubbard Brook experimental Forest, New Hampshire - Hubbard Brook CCASE Soil... | ecosystem: Environmental > Terrestrial >...
TGCAGCAATTCGCGTTGCCCGAATTGACGATCACGCCGCGCATGCGATGCGCCGACTGCCGCAGATGCAACTGCGAGGCAATTACGGGAGCGGCCTTCACGCGGTTGGTGGTGAAGACGGCGGCGGCGGACGCGGGCGTTTCGCTGATCAGTATGGCTAAATCGAGCTTGGACTTTTTCAGGCCGCAATGCGTGGCGGCAAAAGTGAAACCTTGCGGGATGTCGGCGTTGGATAGGCGCGTGGTCATGGGTTTCCCGGTTAGCAGGCCGGAGCCGGGGCTACGGATTCGGAAAGGATGGGCAACACGACGCGTTCGGGAATTACCGTGACGATCACCGCGACAAGTTTGCAGGTGCGCTGCTGGGAGCAGGTGCGGCAATCGCGTTCGATTTTTTCGCTGAGCGACTGGCGCGCGGCTGTGGCAAAGCCCTGGCGCTCGAAAAATTGCGGCGCGTGCGTGACGGCAAAAACGCGCGCGATGCCGCGGCGGCGAGCTTCCGCGAGGGCGGAGGCAATCAAGCGCGCGCCGAATCCCCGACCGCGATTTTCAGGGTCCACCGCGATGGAGCGGATTTCAGCGAGATCGGCGCCATAACTTTCCAGCGAAAGGCAGCTCACGAAACGATGACCATCTTCCTGAACGATAAAGTGGCCGATGTTGGCGCGAATTTCGTCTAGTGCGCGAGGGAGTAGCAATCCGTGCGCGGCGTAATGCGCGACGAGTGCATGAATCGCAGGGGCGTCGGAAATTTTTGCGCGGCGCGTTCTCATGGATTCTCCTCGAGCTTGGCGAGGCGCGCTTTGAAGTCCTGCAGTGCGGCGCGGACGGCTCCCGGGGCCGTGCCGCCGCGCGTGGCGCGACGAGCCAGGGCAGATTCGAGCGTGAGCGCGGTGGCCAAGCTCGGCCCAAACGCTAGGGAGAATTCTCTTAGTCGTTCGAGCGGCATTTCGCGGATGGATTTTCCTTCCTGCTCGGCAGCGCGCAGCACTTTTCCCACGATTTCGTGCGCTTCGCGAAAGGGCACGCCGAAAGTGACCAGATAATCCGCGACTTCCGTGGCAACGAGCGCAGGATCTTGCGCCGCCTGGCAAAGACGGTCGGTGCGGAAACGCGTGGACGCGAGAGTGGCGGCGGCAATCTGGATCATCGAGAGCGCCTGGTCGTGCGCGCTGAAGAGCGGTTCTTTATCTTCCTGCAGATCGCGCTGATAGCTGGAGGGCAGGCCTTTGCATGTGGTGAGCAGCGCGACGAGCGAACCATAAATGCGGCCGGTCTTTCCGCGAATCAATTCCCAAGCGTCGGGGTTTTTTTTCTGCGGCATCAAGCTGCTGCCGGTGGAAAATTCATCGGGCAGCTCGATGAAAGCGAATTCGGGCGAGGCAAATAGAACAAAGTCTTCGGCGAGGCGCGAGAGATGCATCGCGAGGGTGGAAAGCGCGAAAAGAAACTCGAGTGCGAAGTCGCGGTCGCTGACGGCGTCCAGGCTATTGGCCGTCGTGCGTGAAAATCCAAGATCGCGCGCCAAGGCGTTGCGATCGAGCGGAAAAGCGCAGCCGGCGAGGGCGCCGGAGCCGAGCGGGCAATCATCGGCGCGCGCAGAGGCTAAGGCGAGGCGTTCGGCGTCGCGATGAAACGCTTCGCCGTGTGCCAGCAGCCAGTGCGAAAGCAGAATGGGCTGCGCGTGCTGCATGTGCGTCGTACCAGGCATGGGAGTTTGCAGATTGCTTTCGGCCTGCGCGGCGATCGCACGTTGCAGAGCAGCGAGCGCGCGGCGAAGATCTTGCGCAGCTTCGCGCACATGCATGCGAAATTCGGTGGCGACCATTTCGTTGCGGCTGCGGCCGGTGTGCAGCTTGGCGCCGAGCGCGCCGAGCTTTTCAATCAGCGCGGATTCGACAAAATGATGAACATCCTCGGCCTGCGAGGCGCTGAGCCACGCAGTATCGGTCTGCGCGCGCAACGCAATTTCGCCGAGCGCAGCAGCGATCTTCTGTCCTTCTTCTTCGGTAAGAATCCCCGCGGCGACGATGGCGCGTGCCCAGGCGCGATCGAGTGCCAGCTCCTGAGGGAGCATGCGGCGATCGAAGCTCCAGGAGCGCTCGAATTCGTAAAAAGACGGGTCGGGGCCGCGTTCGAAGCGACCGCCCCACATCTTCTGTTCGCGCGGAGCGGTCATCAGGCGTTGGCCTTCTGCGGAATTTTCTTTGGCGCAGCGGCAACGGCCGGTTCCTGCGGCACGGTGATGGGCAGCGCGAAAAGATTGATGAAGCCCTCGGCGTCTTTCGGGTTGTAGCCGGTCATGGTGAAACTCGCGAGATTCGTGCGATAGAGCGAATACGGCGACTGGCGCGAGGCGACGTTGACGATGCCTTTGCAAAGCGCGAGCGAGACCGAACCGGTGACACGGCGTTGCGCGCTGGTGAAAAACGCGTCGAGCGCTTCACGCAGCGGCGTGAACCACATGCCGTAATAAACCATTTCGGCATAACGCAAGGAGAGAAGCTGCTGGTAGTGCGCGGTTTCGCGGTCGAGCGCGAGCGATTCGAGTTCGCGATGCGCGGTGACAAGCAAAGTTCCACCCGGAGTTTCATACGCGCCGCGGGATTTGATGCCGACCAGGCGGTTTTCGACGATGTCCATGCGGCCTACGCCATTCGCCGCGGCAATTTCGTTGAGTTGATCGAGCAGTGCGACCGGCGCGAGATTTTTGCCGTTGACCGAAACGGGAGTGCCGCCTGCGAAACCGATTTCCACGGTCGTGGGTTGCGCGGGCGCGATCGCGGGCGAAGTGATCCATTGCCACATGGCTTCGTCGGGCGCGTTCGCGGGATCTTCGAGTACGCCGCCTTCGTGGCTGAGGTGCCAAATGTTCCGATCGCGGCTGTAGATATTCTTCTTGGTCTGCTCGACGGGAATATTGTGCGCCTGCGCGTAGGTGATGGCTTCTTCGCGCGAGACGATATTCCATTCGCGCCAGGGAGCGATGATTTGCAATTCTGGCGCCAGGGCTTTGGCCGCTAGCTCGAAACGGACTTGGTCGTTGCCCTTACCCGTACAACCGTGCGCGACGGCGTCGGCGCCCAGTTCTTTGGCAAGCTGCACCTGGCGCTGCGCGAGAAGCGGGCGCGCAAAGGAAGTGCCAAGGAGATATTTGTGTTCATACACGGCTCCGGCACGCAGCGTGGGCCAGATGTAACCGGTGATGAATTCCTCGCGAAGATCTTCCACATAAGCGGAGCTTGCGCCCGTGGTCAAAGCTTTTTTTCGCGCTGCTTCCAGATCGTCCTGCTGGCCCAGGTCGCCGATCATGGCGATCACTTCGCAGCCGGGATATGTCTCCTTCAGCCACGGAATGATGATGGAGGTGTCCAGGCCCCCTGAATATGCGAGCACAATTTTCTTGGGCAATGCTTTCTCCTTGAGCGGCGGCCGAAATTAATTGAGCAGCGTCAGCAGAATTGCTTTCTGCACGTGCAGGCGATTTTCGGCCTGTTCGAAAACGATAGACCGTGGTGAATCCATGACAGCTTCGCTGACTTCCGAGCCGCGATGCGCCGGGAGACAGTGCATGAAGATCGCGTCGGGCGCGGCATGGGCGAATAGCGCGTCGTTGACTTGATAGCCGGCAAAGGCGGCTTCGCGCGTGGCGGCTTCTTGTTCCTGGCCCATGCTGGTCCACGCGTCGGTGTAAATCGCTTGCGCGCTGGCGACTGCTTCGGCGGGCGAGCGCAGGATTTCGATTTTGCCGCGCGTATCGCGTACAACGCGCTTCGCTTCCGCTACGACATGAGGATCGGGCTCATAGCCCGCGGGAGTGGCGATGCGAACATGCGCTCCGGCGCGTGCGCCGATGCTGAGCAGCGAGTGGCAGGTGTTATTGCCGTCGCCGACGTAGGCGACTTTCAGGCCGCGCAGATTCCCGAAGCGCTCCTCAAGCGTGAAGAAATCAGCGAACGCTTGGCAGGGATGATAGCGGTCGGAAAGCGCGTTGATCACCGGAACTCCGGCGTTCGCAGCCAGCTGGTCGAGCGATTCCTGCTTGAAGACGCGCGCGACGATGCCGGTGACCCAGCGTTCGAGGCTTTTCGCGACGTCGGGAATGGATTCGCGCTCGCCGAGATGCGTGACCGTGTGATCGAGAAACACGGAAGAGCCGCCCAGGCTGGCGATGCCGACTTCGAAAGTGACGCGCGTGCGCAGCGAAGGCTTTTCGAAAATCAGCGCGAAGAAACGGCCGGCGAGCGCGCCGCGGTAACGGTCGGGATGCGCTTTCACATCCGCGGCGAGATGCAGGAAGTCGCGCACTTGCGCAGGACCCCATTCCATTCCGGTAAGGAGGTCGTTGGTCAGAGTGACGGATGTGGCGGCAGCAGTGGTGTTCATGTTTGCGTTTACCTCGCGGCAGCCCAAGCCATCGGCTGCACTTTCGGTTTTGCGTTTTGGGTCGAGCCGGGTTTAGTTGCCTGTTTCAGGGCCTTTTCGAGCTTGTTGAGAAATTCTGCGACGTCTTTGCGCCCGATGATGAAAGGCGGCAGTAGGCGCAGGATGTGTTCGTGCGTGCAATTGATCAGCAGACCGCCGCGCAGGGCTTCGGTAACAATCGGCGCGCCATCAATCGCGAGATCAACGCCGAGAATCAAGCCTTCACCGCGCACTTCGCGGACGAAATCGAAGCGGATCGCGAGCTTTTCAATTCCCTGGCGCAACTCGGCGCCGCGTTCACGGATGTTCGCGAGGAGATTTGAGTCTTCGACGACGTTCAGAAATTCCAGCGCAGTGGCGCAGATGAGCGGGCCGCCTCCGAACGTGGTGCCATGCAGCCCAGGTACGAACGCGGATGCAAATTTTTCATTGGCGATGATGGCGCCGAGCGGTAAGCCACCAGCAAGAGGTTTCGCCACCGCGAGGATGTCCGGGAGCGACGCGAATTTCTGGTAAGCGAAGTGGCGGCCGGTGCGTCCCAGGCCACATTGAATTTCATCAGCGATCAGCGCGGCGTCGTGTTGCGTTGCAAGGGTGCGTGCACGTTGCCAGAACTCCTCACTGACGGGGAAAATGCCGCCTTCGCCTTGGATGGTCTCGAGCACCAACGCGCCGACGGTGTTATCGAATTTAGCTTCGAGATCAGCGACATCATCGAAGCGCACGAATTCAACGCCGGGAATCAGCGGCGCGAACGGCTCGCGATATTTTGCAGGATGGGTGATGGAAAGCGCGCCAAAGGTGCGGCCATGAAAGGAATTTTCCAGCGCAAGGATACGCGTCTTCGTTGCAGCACCGCCGGTTGTGGCTTTAGCGTGAGCATAGGCGCGGGCGAGCTTCAGCGCGCCGTCAATCGCTTCGGTGCCGCTATTGGTGAAGAAAACGCGGTCGAGGCCGGACCATTCGACGAGCTTGCGCGCCAGCGGCGCCTGATACGGATTCTGAAAGAGATTGGAAAGATGGATGGCGCGGCCGGCTTCGCGGCGAATTACCCGCACCAGCCGCGGATGAGCGTGGCCGAGCGCGTTGACGGCGATGCCACCGAGAAAGTCGAGATATTCGCGGCCTTTTGAATCGTAAAGGCGGCAGCCGCTGCCGTGTGTAAATACCACCGGAGGACGCCGGTAGGTGTTCATCAGGTAGCGCGCTTCCGCACCGCGAATTTGCGCGGGAGAGAGCGGCTTAGCCTTCGCTGGATTTTTTTTGCGCGCCATTTTCAACACGGCACTCCGTGGGCAGCTTTCGCGGCCTCGTGAACGATCGGCAGAACACGCGTGCCCGGGCACCGCGCGCCGTGTACAGCAGAAAGCAGCGCGCGGGAAGCAGTGCCGCCAACGATGCGCACCTCGGCGACGCCACCCGCGAGCGCGCGTTTGGCGGCTTCGAGTTTCAGAATCATGCCGCCGGAAACCTTATTCTGTCGGATGAGCTGCTCGATTTCGCCGCCACGCACGGCGCGCAGAACTTTTTCGCCATCGAGCACGCCGGCGACGTCGGTGAGAAAAATCAGGCGATCGGCGCGAATGAATTCCGCTGCAGCGGCGGCCATGTGGTCCGCGTTGATGTTGTAAAGCTCGCCATCGGCGCCGAGGCCGAGGCAAGACGCGACCGGCACGATACCCGCGCGCCACAGCGAGCGCAGAAAATCCACATTCACTTCGGTGAGATAGCCGACGAAGCCGAGGCCGCCCTCACGCTCATCGAGCTGCATCGGCTCGGCGAGAAAACATGCCGCATCCGAAGCGCTGATGCCTACGGCGGGCTGCCCAGCCAGGGAAATCGCGCCGGCCAGCCGCTTATTCAGCAGGCCGCCGAACACCATCACGGCCGCGTCGCGCGTTTCACGATCGGTGACGCGCAGGCCGCTGACGAAGCGGCTGGTGATGCCCATGCGCGCGAGAGTTGCGGTGAAAATTTTTCCGCCGCCGTGAATCACCAGCAATTCGTGGCCAGCACGCGCAAGCTCGGTGATCTGCCGCGCGATGGTCTGCACGGTTTCTTCATTTTCGAGCAGCGCGCCTGCAATTTTAATTACCAATCTCATAGTAAACCTGCCGTTTCCGGGAATCCCCACATCCGGTTCATGTTTTGTACTGCTTGGCCCGCCGCGCCTTTGCCCAGGTTGTCAAGGCAAGAGACGACGACGAGGCGTTCGCCCGCGGGGTCGAGCGCGAATCCGATGTCGCAGAAATTCGTGTGAGTTACGTGCTGCAATTCCGGCAAACGCCCGTGCGGCAGAATCCGCACCAGCGGTCGGCCGGCGAAGTATTGGCGGTAGAGCGCTTCGATTTCATCCGCCCGGCGCGTAGGATGGAGCCACATATATAAGGCAGAGAGAATCCCGCGCTCCACGGGGAGCAAATGCGTGGTGAAAATGAAATTTTCCGCAGTGACGCCGCCATGTTCGGTGATCTCCGGCGTGTGCCGGTGCGTGAATAATCCATACGCGCGAAAATTTTCATTTACTTCGACGAAGTGGGTCTCGCGCTTGGGTTCTTTTCCTGCGCCACTGACGCCGGATTTACAATCGCAGACGATTCCACGCGCAATATTGATCCAGCCGGCTTCGACGAGCGGCCGCAGCCCCAAGATAACTGAGGTGGGATAGCAACCAGGATTGGCGACGAGGCGCGCGCCGGGCAGCGCGTCTGCGTATAGTTCCGGCAAACCGTAAACAGCTCCGGCGAGCGTTGTGGAATCCGGCGCGGCGAGCTTGTACCAGTGAGCAAAAGTTTCCGGCGAACGGAAACGATACGCGCCGCTTAGGTCCACGATGCGCAGCGCGGGATTCGCGGCGAGCAGCGCGGGCACAAGTTCGAGCGACGCTTCGTGAGGCGTCGAAAGAAACACCACCTGCGCGCCGCTGCTCGCGATGGCTTCCACGGAAAGCGGTTTGCATGGTGCTTCGCCCCATCCGCGCAGCTGAGGATATAGTTCCGTCAGACAGCGAACGCCAGCGTGGCCTTCGCGCAAATAAACAACCGGCTTTTCGATCTTGGGGTGCCGCAGAAGGAGCCGGGCCAGCTCAAATCCCGCGTAGCCCGTTGCTCCGACGACGGCGACCCGTAACGGGTCTGTCATCGCAGCATCTCCTCCAGGCGTTTCTGAATCGCGCCGCGAGCGGTGCGCGACGGCGTGATGATGAGCACGGTGTCGTCGCCCGCCAAGGTGCCGGCGACTTCCTTCCAACGTTCGGAATCCACCGCCGCAGCAAGAGGCTGCGCGCCCCCGGGAGGAGTTTTCAGCACGAGCATGTTCTGCGCGGGACGGATATCGAGCAAAAATTCCTTCAGAGCGCGCGCGAGCGCCGGAACCGGAGGCGCATCGTCGGCTTTGGCGGTCGCGAGCGGCTTGTAGCCGTCCACGGTTTTCACCAGGCGCAGCTCGCGCAGATCGCGCGAGAGCGTGGCTTGGGTGACGCGCACGCCCAGGTGGATGAGCTGGCGGCGCAGATCGTCCTGACTGGCGACTGCTTCGCCCGTGAGGAGCTTCAAGATCTGACCTTGCCGGAATTTTTTGTGAGCGCCCATGTTTGCTTATGCACAATTATGCATAACACTGCATAATCATACAGCATCTGTCACGCGTGTCAAGCGTTGCGCGAAAATAATTGCAGAAAAGTTCTAGCGTAAGCGATTGCTGCCCCGGCGGACCGCAAGAAAGAAAATATTGCCGGAAATATCCGGGTGAGAGGGATACAATCCCACGCGCCTGTAAAGTCCGCGGTGAAATCCGGAGGTAAGAAGATGAAGCGTCTGGGAATTTTGGCTTTTATGATTTCGAGTATGGCTTGGGTCTGCGCCGCGCAATTGCCGAAGAGCGCGGCACCCGCCGAAGTGGCGATCCATGCGGGGAAAGTTCTGGATGTGCGCACCGGAAATTATCTGAGCGATCAGACCATCTGGATTGAAGGCGACCGCATCAAGGCCATCGGCAAAACCGCGGAGATTTCCGGCCGGTTGCCAGCCGGCACGAAGATGATTGACCTCTCGAACGCCACAGTGCTGCCCGGGCTGATTGATTGCCACACGCACTTGACAATGACGCCTTACGATTCCGGCCCGGCGGGTTTGCACGCGTCATATCCGCGGCAGGCGCTCACAGGCGCGCGCAACGCTCGCGTCACGCTCGAGGCTGGATTCACGACCGTGCGCAACGTGGGCGCCAGCGGGTATTCTGACATCGCCTTGCGCGATGCGATCAAGGCCGGCGATGTGCCAGGGCCGCGCATGCTGGTATCCGGACCTCCGTTGGGAATTACGGGCGGGCACGCGGACAACAATTTTCTCGCGCCGCAATTTCATTGGTCGGATGACGGGGTTGCTGACGGCATAGATGGCGTCACGTTGAAAGTGCGCCAGGACATCAAGTACGGCGCGGACGTCATCAAGTTCATGGCGACAGGCGGCGTGCTTTCCGAAGGCGATAACCCGGCGCTCGCGCAGTACAGCCCCGAAGAAATGAAAGCGATCGTGGACACCGCACACGGATTGGGCCGCAAAGTGGCGGCGCACGCCCACGGCGCAGTCGGCATCAAGTATGCGGTGCTGGCTGGCGTGGATTCGATCGAGCACGGCAGTTACATCAATGATGAGGATATTCAATTGATGAAGCAGCGCGGCACGTACCTGGTCCCGACCGTGTATCTGGAAGATTGGCTCACGGAGAATCTGCAGACTCTGGGATTGACGCCGAGCATGATCGAGAAGGCCAAGATTGTTTTGCCAATCGCGCAAAAAAATATTTCCCACGCCTTTAAGGAAGGAGTGAAAGTGGCGTTTGGCACGGACGCAGCGGTCTATCCGCACGGTTTGAACGCGCACGAGTTCGGTAAAATGGTTTCGATGGGGCTGACACCGTTGCAATCCATTCAGGCGGCGACGGTGAACGCGGCGGATTTGATCGGATGGTCCGATCGCGTGGGGACGCTCGAGCCGGGAAAGTTTGCGGACATCGTCGCCGTACAGGGAGACCCGCTGGCGGACGTGCACGTCCTGGAAAGCGTGCACTTCGTGATGAAGGGCGGCGAAGTGATTAAGAACCGGTAGCCGCGCGGACGAGCAACGCACTGCCGCTGTGTTAAGATTGTGACTAGTTGATAGGCCCGTAGCTCAGTTGGCTAGAGCGCCACCTTGACACGGTGGAGGTCTGCGGTTCGAGCCCGCACGGGCCTACCATCCCATCTTATTGAGCTGCTCCGTCTTACAAAATGTACTGAAACCCTCCAAGGCCCCACGAAAAGCGGACGTAGTGGAAAACGTAGTAGGTATCTGTCTTGATTCACATCGATCTATTCGTATACCCAAGTGAATTCGCGAGATTTTCAGGAAAGATTAGCGAGGTGGCAACGCCATCTAGAAGCCAGCGGGGACCTCTCTCCAGCAACAAGAACGGCAGATTCCGGACCTGCGTTTGTTGCGGGGAAAAACTTGAAAATCGCGATCGCTACAAATTGCGCAAAAACCAATCAGCTTGCCGGCCAAAAACTGACATTTAGAAGGTCCGTCAAACGCGCCAGGGGACGCCAGGCGGAACGCTGCTAAAGCGTTTGGGCTTAGGTACGTGAATTAATGGACTCAATATTTATCCAGAGCAAAAACAGAGCAACTTCCTGGAAAAGTATCCTGATACCCCGCGAACCACTGAAATGCCGGGCGGTGTCCGCTCACGGAATGCCTTCGTCCCACGAGCGCACAGCAGACGCGCGCTCGAGATAGGCTCGGCGGCGCAGTGCCCCTGATTTTCCAGCACTTATGCAAACTGCGGGATGGCCGCGAACGTGCCACGCGCTATACCGTGTGACGGTATAGTCGTCCTTAGCGCGATAGAGTACGGTATGCAGTGGAACAGAACGATCCACTCGGAGGCGGGATTTTGATAACTCGGAACAAAGATGTCGAATCGTTTTTGCCGATGACACCAGCGATGTTTCACGTGCTGATCGCTCTGGCGGACGGCGAGAAGCATGGCTACGCAATTCTGAAGGAAGTGGCGCGGCGCACGGAAGACCAAGTGCGTTTGAGTGCCGGGACCTTGTACGGCAACTTGGCGCGCCTGGAGAGCGCCGGCTTAATCGTGGAATCGGACGAGCGGCCGGCAATTGGCCTGGATGACGAGCGGCGGCGTTACTACCGGCTGACGGACTTTGGCAGGGAAGTGGCCATCGCAGAAGCGGAACGAATGGATGCGGCCCTATCGCAGGCGCGCGCGAAGAAACTGTTTCGCAAGCCGAGAACGGCGTAGTACGGCGAGCCAGGAAAGGAAACCGTATGGCCCCAATGACGTCTCCAACGAATCTGTCGTTCTCTCAAAAAGTGTTTCGCAGGTTGCTGAGTGTCTTGCCGTCTGATTTTCGTGCGAATTTTGGCCACGAAATGGAAGGGGTGTTCGCGGAACAGAGACGCGACATCGAAGGGCGCGGCGGGCCGCTAGATTTTCTGAAACTGTGGTGGGAGACGTTCCTAGGGATATTCCGCACGGCGCCGCGCGAGCATTGGGACATTCTGAAGCAGGATGGCGCCTATGCCGTCCGAATGATGCGAAAAAATGTCGGATTCGCGGTGATCGCCGTGCTGACCCTGGCGCTCGGCATTGGCGCAAACACCGCGATCTTTAGCGTGGTGCACGCCGTGTTGCTGCGCCCGCTTCCTTATCCGGAGGGGCAGCAACTGGTCTTCGTTCGTCAGCAAGCCCAGCGGGAAGGCATTGACGACATCGGGTTCTCCGTGCACGAGATTCAGGACTATCGCGAGCAGAGTCGAACGCTCTCTGGCTTGGTGGAATATCACAACATGTCATTCATTCTGTTTGGTCACGGCGATCCCGATCGCGTTCGTACCGCAGTGGTCTCCGCGAATTACTTTGATCTTTTTGGCGTCAAGCCGCTGCTCGGGCGCACCTTCCTGCCGAGTGACGACACTCTCGGCGCTCCTCCCGTGCTCATCCTGAGCTATGACTATTGGAGGATCAACTTCGGCAGCGATCCTGACATTGTGGGCAAAACGTTTGAGTTGAACGACAAAGTCCACACCGTTGTTGGCGTGCTGCCTCCGGTGCCGCAATATCCGGTCGAAAGCGACGTTTTCATGCCCACGTCCGCATGTCCTTTTCGCTCTGCGAAAATTTTCATCGAAAATCGCGACTCACGGATGATGGAAGCGTTCGCGCGGGTGAAACCAGGAGTTTCGATCGCGGAAGCGCGCGCAGACCTGACGACAATATCCGGGCGATTGAGGGCCGAATATCCTAAATCGTACCCGGAGCAAATGGGCTATGCCGCGGTAACGTCTCCCTTGCGCGAAGAGCTGACACATGACGCGCGGCCGACCTTGCTGATCCTGCTGGCTGCGGCGGCCTTTGTGCTGTTGATCGCCTGCGCCAACGTCGCGAACTTGACGCTGGCGCGCACCTCGCGCCGCGAACGGGAGTTGGCCGTGCGCACTGCATTGGGCGCAGGCCGCGGCCGCTTGCTGCGTCAACTGCTCACCGAAAGCTTGATCCTGGCCATAATGGGAGGGCTGTTGGCGCTAGTTTTTGCGTCGAGCAGCTTGGAGTTGCTGGCAGATTTCGCCGCTCGTCTGACGCCCCGAGCGCACGAGATTAGGATGGATACAGGCGCACTGGTCTTCACACTGGTCGCGGCGCTAGGAACCAGCGTGCTTTTTGGCACTTTGGCAGCGCTCTTTTCGCGCGCCAACCTGACCTCAGGCTTGAAGGAGGGAACCTCGGGCGCCGGCACTGGACGGCGGAAAGATCGGTTGCGCGGCGCGCTCATAGTTTCGCAAATCGCATTTTCGTTCGTATTGCTGATTGGCGCGGGACTAATGCTGCGCAGTCTGCGGAAGCTGCTGACGGTGGACGCGGGATTTTCCGCGCAACACGTTCTGGCGATGCGCACGACATTCAGCTTCAGCAAATACGCGTCGGGCGATCAACTCACCGTGGTTGGCAAGAAAGTACTCGACCGGGTACAAGCGGTGCCCGGCGTATTGTCCGCTTCGCTCTCGTCCGTCTATCCTCTGGAAAAGGAAGCGATCGTCGCCGGATCGAACGCATTCTCGGGCCCATTCCGCATCGAGGGGCGCGAGCTCAACCCCGGTGAAGCTCCGCCTGTCACCAGCCAAATCGTGGTGTCGCCTGGCTATTTCCAAACGCTGGGCATTCCGCTACGTGAAGGCCGGCTGCTCACTGATGCTGACGATGGCAAACATCAGATCGTAGTGCTGATCAATGAAGCGGCCAAGCGCCAGTTCTGGCCTCACGAGGATCCCGTCGGTAAGCGCGTAAGAGGCGAGAACGATAAGGAATGGACGACCATCGTTGGAGTTGTCGGCGATGTTCGCGACTTCGGTCTGGAGCGCCCCGCGCCCCCTGAATTCTACGTGCCGCAGGGAGAAGGAGTCGGTCCCAACGCCTTGCTGGTGAGGACGGCAGCAGACCCGGCGAGCGTCGCCCTTGCTGCCGCGAGCGCAGTTCACGAAGTTGATTCACAAGCGGCCGTTACACACACTCTAACGTTGGAACAGGCGCGTGCAGACTCGACGGCTGCGCCGCGCGTAATTGCCAGCCTGTTGGGAATATTCGGTGCGTTGGCGCTGCTAATTGCGGCCGCCGGAATCGGCGGGATCATGGCGCTCAATGTGAGCCAGCGCGTTAAGGAAATGGGCGTGCGCATGGCTTTGGGAGCTCAGCCGTCTGCAATCCTGCGCATGATCCTGCGCCAGAGCCTGATCTTGACGGTTCTCGGTGTGGCCATCGGAGCAATCGGTGCTTTGGCCATGACCGGCTTGCTCAAGTCGCTGCTTTTCCAAGTGGCGCCCACCGATCCCGTCACGTTTATCGTCGTCGCGATGGTGTTGATCGCGTCCGCGCTGCTTGCCAGTTTTCTGCCGGCTCGCCAGGCCTCATCCATTGATCCGATCGTCGCGCTGCGAAATGAATAATTGGAACGCTATCTCAACCCACAGGAAGGGAGGAAGGTTCATATGAAGAAAGGCGACTTTACTCGCAGGGAATTGCTACAGGCATCGGGTGCGATTGGTTTAGCTGCGGCTGTTCCGCTGTCGCTTTCGGCGGCGCGGCTCGTCGGCGCGAGACAGCTCTACAGTGACGATAAGTCTGCAAAGCCAGCGGCCGCACTGAGCCCGCTGAAGCCGCCGGCTAGCGGTGCGATACCGGTGGCGGTTGTGCTTTCCAAAGGGGCGGTGGTGATTGATTTTGCCGGACCATGGGAGGTTTTTGAAAACGCGACGATTCCTGGTCGGAGCATGATGGACAACGCATTCGAGCTTTACACGGTTGCGGAAACGTTGGAGCCGATTACGGTCAGTGGCGGTATGAAGATCTTGCCCAACTACAGTTTCCAGAATGCTCCACAGCCGAAGGTGATCATCATTCCCGCGCAAAACGGTGACACGGACGCGATGCTGCAGTGGATCCGCAAAGCGGCGCAGAACACTGACGTAACCATGTCGGTGTGCACCGGGGCGTTCGTACTAGCGGCCACCGGACTTCTGAATGGTAAAGCTGCCACCACTCACCATACGGCTTACGCAGAATTGGAGATGCACTTTCCCGACGTTCAAGTGAAGCGGGGTGCGCGCTTCGTCGAGGAAGGCAATCTCGCCACTGCCGGCGGCCTGACGTCCGGCATGGATCTCGCGCTACGTGTCATCGGGCGATATTTTGGCGCTGAAGCGATTCAGCGCACTGCATTTCAGCTGGAATACCAAGGACAGGGCTGGATGGACGCGAAGTCCAACTCTATTTTCGCAGCGAAACCGGAGGGTGACATTTGCGCGGTCTGCTGGATGCAAGTGGACCGCAAGATCGCGCTTTCGGAGGATTACAAAGGTCAGACCTACTATTTCTGCATGAATGATCACAAGGTGGCATTCGACACGAAGCCCGATAAATTCATCCAGGCGCTGGCGAAGGGGTAAGCAGCGAGATTCCTTTGCAGCGGCGGTTCTCGAACCTCCTTCGGCAATTGGCGTGCCGCCACAGATTCAAATCAACGCCTGACGGCAGACCGAGCGTTCGGTCGGGGGCCCCATCTCTGGCAACAAAAACGGTGGGCGCGTATCGGTGCCTGCGTTATCTTGTCGCGAAGAGCGCGGTGAGGTTCAAGTCTAAAGACTTCGCTATGTGGACTCAGCGCAATGGGGGATAGGTTACAGGGCGGGGAAAAGTGATACACCCCTCGGCGTCGGTGTCTTCGTTGCGATTTCGATATCGTCACAAATACGCGTAGGAAACCAGACAAGGTACCATCACGATTGGCCTGCCGTGGTATAGCCGAAGAGCCAGTTTTCTAAAATCTGGACAAAGTGAGGCTGGCACCGATGTGGGAACACCATGATGAAGTAGAGGGTAAAAGTCGGGTCAATCCGAAAAATCTCCGGCGCACCGTTGGAGTCTGGATTCTCAGATTGTTCTAGCAGCTGAGACCAACTCTGGGGTTGTCCCGGTTCAGTCCATCGAAGGTTTCCGTCATTCGCGCGCCAGACGAACCATTGCCACGTTTCCGCAGGCACAAAGGTTGCAAAGCGCACGTGGGAAATGTCATACCAGCGAATCATGAGTGTCGTACGAAGAAGTCGCCGCGCCATGTACTGGACTGCAGTCTCGAGCGCGTACGACATGCCCAGGAATCTTTCATCGTTTAGTGGCTCGAGTTGTTCGACGAGTCGCACCACATCTTCTGGTCCGTAATACGGATTCGGAATACCACGAGGCGAAAATCGTTCAGGTCTAGAAAGGAGCGCCAACAGCTGAAACATCAAGATTTCGGCTTCGCGCGATCGTCCCTCGGCAGCCAAAGCCATGCAAGCTACGACGTAAAACGGGAAGGCAGACTCGCCCCAAAACTTAGAATCGCGGAGATATTCCTTAAGGTATAACGCAACGAATGGGTCTGGTTTTTCTTTATATTGCTTCTGACGAACGAGATCATGAGCACCGAGCAGGCCAGCAAGGATCGTCAACCTCGGACCGTAAAAAAGACCGTCAAGAATGTCCATCGCGACGAGCTTTGTTCGGTTTGCTTCGCATTCGGCATGAAGTCCTTCTAGCGCCCGCGACGCTGCTTCCTTACACAGGGAGAGTGACGCGCTGTAATATTTTGAGTCTGTTGAATATTTGACAGCTGTTGCGTAGATGTAAGAGGCAGTCACGACCCACGACTCGAATACAGCCCAATGATTCGATCGCCGTTCAGCATCGTGCGTGAGATAGCTATTGAGCAGTACCAGGCTTGCCACGGCACGTTGAACTTCGAGAGGCTTGCGGGTTGCCTGGTCAAGTTGCAGCACTCGCTCGAAAAATTGGGCGAGTTCCGCCTTAGCTAACGGCTCTCGGCCGTCGCGCACGTATAGCTGGAGAAAATTTCGTAGGTCGAGTGGCTCATGGGGTAGGAAGGTACCGTGCGCGGCTCGAAATCGATCAACCAGTGCGCTGCCGTCTATCGTGGTCAGCTTCTTAATGCGTCGTCTGCGAAGGCCTTCATTAAGTACGCGGATGGCATTCAACACTGGCTCGTTGATCCGACCGTTCGAAACGAAAAACGGTCGGTGCTCTTCAGGTGGCAGTTCTACGGGAAGATCGAGTGGGTATTCGCAGAGCTGTTCTATTTCGCCCTTGATTTCGCGCCATTTACCCATGTCGATTGCGCCGGCTTTGAGTTGATAGGCATTGGGCACGCCATCGCTAGCGATGGTAACGATGTCTTTCCCGAGTTCCTGTGGTCCGTGCGAAGAGATGTAAACGACCCGCTCTCCCTCGGTTTCTAGGACTTGGCAGAACGGAATTTGATATTGCCGCTCGTTGATACTACTCAACCAGTTTTCGATTACTCTGTCGATCAAGCCACGCCTCTTTCTTTTTCTGCAAGATTGAGTTGTAGTTCGCCATGAACTCCGCGTCCTGGGCCCACGACGGCCAAACCTCAGCCATCGCTTTCGCCATCTCCGGGTGAGCGATCCAAACAAATTCGGGCTTGCCATCGCTATCGAACGTCATGTCCACACCTTCCAGCAACTGCAACACATGCTTCTTAGAAAATGGTTCGCCGTGTGCGTCCAGAGCGTTACCGGCTTTGCGCGTCACCTCATCGAGAACCTGAAATCCGTACTTACTAATCTTTTCCGCCATCGCCTCGGCTAGTTTCTCGAATTTTTCGGAGTAAACCTCAGTCGACGGTTTTCGGATCTCGTCCAGAGTCAACATGAGTGGCACTTCAAACTTCTCGTATTCATCTGTTACGGTTCCGGTGCCCTCCTGGTGGTAGGTGTGTTTGCGACCTTCATGCTGAATGAACGGCTGCGCTAACGACGCCACGACAGCCTGTGCCATAGTGGCCTTGCGGACTCGGTGTGAGAGTAACCTTCCGATCTCTCGTTTGGTTTTCGGAATGTTTGGAAGCATTATTCGAAAGTATAACTCCATAGGTAAGTATCGCAGGAATTAAAAATCCCGGAAGAGCGAGCAGGGCGTGAACATTTAGAAATCTCGAACTCTATCCCAGGGAAACTCCGACGAGCTGTGCGAGAGCTTGCCAATGCGTTTGTGCGGAACGCGCCGAGTACTCACTTATTCGCGGCTAGGTGTGCCGGCCGTCGCAGCGAATTCAGGAAAAGTTACGAGATTTTCAACGCCATCTAGAAGGCGAAGGGGGTCCCATCTCCGCCAATAAAAACGGTGCCCGAGCATCCATACGTCCGGCAACTTGAACAACGTTTTTTCGATTCAGCGTCGATAGAAGTTATTCGTTCAGGTTTCCCACGTTGAAGTCCGATTCGTTCGGACGGGGCAGTTGGAGCTGCGAGTAAAAGTGGGACTTAAAGTGGAACTCTCAAACCCCAGGGTCTTCTTCCGCGTCTGTAGAGCTGGCGCTTTGCTCGGCTGTATCAACGAGGTCTGTGTCAGCCGTGTCGGCACTAGGAGGCTGGGCGTCAACAAGTTCAAGTTGGATTTCCTTTGGAGCCTCCGCCGGAATAATTAGGCGTCGTAATTCGCCGACCTTCGGCGCCTTTGCGTTCAATTGAAGCCCAATTTCGCGCGCACCGTCTCCCTCGGCTCCGGCC
>Ga0308309_10000923_pt1 | contig 17562 bp, 9 predicted proteins | sample HubBroMetageWFT5_FD_192491 | JGI IMG/M metagenome (GOLD analysis project Ga0308309, IMG submission 192491) | Warmed and freeze-thawed soil microbial communities from the Hubbard Brook experimental Forest, New Hampshire - Hubbard Brook CCASE Soil... | ecosystem: Environmental > Terrestrial > Soil...
CTCAAGTTAGAGATTGCGCCGTCAATCACCACGTCGCCGACATACGTCTTCTGTTCGGATTCATCGGAAATGTAGTAAGGTTGGCCCGCAACTGCGGCCGCCATGCCGAAAGCTCGTAGCAGGTCATTAAACTTGGACCCATAATAGAGTTCCCCGGTCACAAAGTCCTTGCCTGCTGGAAGGAAAGTGCTTCCGTCCTGAGATACAAACTGATAGGGCTTTTTGACGGACACCGCTTCGGGGAAATCGTTTACGTTTCTGCAATAATTGACGGGCAGGACCGGGGTCATTCCTGGGCGTGGCGTAGCTGGTACGGCTTCCAGCACTGTCACGTCGTCATCCAGAGAGTCGGGCTTAAAGCTGTACACGCTGCCCTTTCCCGCCGAGGAAATCACCATCAGGTTCCCGGCCTTATCAAAAACCAGCTGAACCGGGTCCAGTGGATTATCGCGGACCTTCGATAACTGGCGAGTTGCGGCCGACCAGCGGTAGATGGTTTGCCATTTTGCATCGACAAAATAAACGTTTCCGGAGCTGTCAACAGCCCCCCCGGAAATATTGAAGAAACCGGTCGCGACTTCCTGCACCTTCGCGCCTTCGGCGAGAACAGGAGAAGGTTCCTTCGGGCGAACCTGAGGCGCGCCGCCCGAAATCGTCAGCCAGGCGAATTCGCGTTGCCGTACCTCCACGTTGTGGGTTTGATCGTAAACCGCGTTGTCGAAGGACACTTTGCTGTTGCTGTAGCAATGGACATTTCGGAACCGTATATTTTCCGAGTTTGTAACTTCGATCGCATAAGGGAAAGGCTGATAGCTGCTTACGACGCGATACATGTGCAGATTTGCTACGCTGATGTTGCTCGAATCCCGGATGTCGAGCGGCAAAGCATGGCCGCCCTCGCCCCTCTCCTCTTCCGTCTGAAGCGCAAAAATCTGCCAGTTGGATACATGGTCCAGCACTACCTCGTTACGAACGTGATGCTCGCTCGACAGTTCGTAAATTCGCCCTTCTGTCGAAGTGTTCGAGATATACAAGCCCGCTTGCGCGAACGTGCTGGGCGTCCAGATGTCGACGAAGGTCCCGCCGCCGGTGATCCATAGGCTGGGATATTGCCCGTCCCAGCGCCGATCCAGATTGGAATCGGCGGTATGAGTATTGTTATAAATCTCCTTCCATACTTTGGAGCTTTCTTCCGCGGAGGCGTTCGGATCAACCGTACCGTGCCCGCCCAAGAAGCGAACATCGTTCATCATCGAATCCCTGCCGGCCATCCACTTCGCGGCCACCGCTCGCGGATTGATGCCGTTTGTGTATAGGCCGATGCCGGTCACTATATTGGTGCCATCTTTTGGAGTTTCAAGCAGCGGCTTAGGACTGCCAACACCTTGAAAGGCTGCGGTTGAGTCGGCAAGGATAATCCGCGTGACGCTCGGATGAAGGCCGATGAGCACCGTATCCGGCCTCAATGTGATGGTGTCCGTGACCCGATACTGGCCGGACGGCAAGTAAATCGCGCGGTGCTCAGCAATGGCTTTTCTGAATATTTCGGTATCGTCCGTCGTTCCGTCGCCCCGAGCGCCAAGGGTGCGGATATTCACCCACGTATCCATTGGCGGCAGACCTGGGATATCAGACTTGGCTGGCTTTGGTATGGCGCCCAGTGGCGCTGTCTCATAAACGTCCTGAATCGCGGGAGCGGCACCAATCTCCTCAAAGTGAAGCCCATGAGAAAAAGTCTTCACCTCGTATATTTCTTCCGGAGCCGTAATTTGCTTTCCGCTCTCGCGGTAAGACGCAAAAACAGGGACGTTTCGGCAGACGACGTTTTCCATGTTGATCTCGGTGCGCGCATTGTTCTCATTGCTGATGATCAGAGCGGGGCCGCTAACGTTTTCCATGCGCCCATCTTTCAGCCAGAGCTCATCCGAGTATGGGGAATCGATGGAAATGGCGGTGGGGACATTCTTAAATTGCGGGCGGATCAAGGTCAGACCGGCTTCGTGCTCTCTGATCGCCGCTTCGCGCTGGCCGTCAAACGTGGCATCGATCACAGTAAATTGCCATCCAGGGGACGGCTTACGGGTCCAGATGCCGTATTGGCCCCCGTAAAAATGGACGTCTTGCGCGACGTTGCCGCCATCGTGAATACCCGCAAGTCCCGAGCCGATGCGAAAATCCATGTGAGCGAGGAAACAATGCTGGGCATAGTGGGCGCGTACGCCCACAGCACCCGGATTTCCGTCTTGAATCTCGAAGTCGATATTGCTGATCGCAGAATAGAACGTCCCCGGGTTCGCATCCGGTGGATTGGCATTCGCGCCCGGGCGGCCGCCCGCGAAGAACACCATGTAGGCGGGCCCCTGCTGAAAACCCGGGGTGTTTGCGGCGAGCACAAATGTGGGCCGCGCAGCGCCAAACCCGATCAAACGGATTCCAGGCCAGATATAGATCGTCTTGGTCAGACGGTAGCGGCCGGTTGGAACGAACAGAATGCCCTGATTCGTCGTCTCCCGAACCTTATTGATCGCCTGCTGCAAGACAGCAGAATCATCCGCGATTCCGTCCCCTTTCACGAGGAAATTATCCGCCGTCAGATAAACTGCTTTCGCATCGTTCGGCCGGGCCGGGTAGTATGAGGTTCCCAGCAGCGGCAGAGCCGATGACAGTGTCGCAATCATTAGCAGGAGCGTTTTCATCATTGCGATTTTCTCGAATCTAAGCTTCAGCAATTCGTGGCGCGCAGCAGGCCTTGCGAGCCAACTATCCGACAGTTGCAAACACGGCGCCGCCCGCACGCGTCAGGCTGAATCGCGAGGGCGTTCCCTTCGGCGGCAGGCTGACTATTTTCTAGGATCAGTCTCGTCGTTTACTTTGGCGGCTGGTGCCACACGCATCGCGTGGAAAATATCCCTAAGCTTCTCCTTCATCTCTTTATATTTTTGGTATTCCTCAAGTTCGTGTTTAGCATCCGCGGTGCGTCCGGTCTGCCGATAGACAGTACTCAGACGGAAGTGGGCCACAGCGCTGGTGGGGTCAAGCTGGACGACATGCTCGAGAAGCCCCTCGGCTTTTTGTGGCTGACCCATGGTCATCAAGACCTTCGCCAGGCCGAGGCTGGCTTCTGCGTCATCCGGCCGCAGTTCGAGAGCCCGCGCGTATCGCTTGTACGCTTCGTCTAGATCGTTTCTGCGAGCAGCGATCTCGCCAAGCCTCGATTCAGAAGATGCATCCGACGGATTGACCGCCAAGGCTTTTTTGTACTCGCTCTCGGCCTCTTCTTGGTCGGCTCGAACGGACGAAGTGTTCAACATCTCGGCAAGCTCAAAATGGAGTCCGGAAAGCTGAGGGTCGATCTTGAGAGCAACTCGATAATTCTCGATCGCTTCAGCAGTGTCCCCATGCTTGGCCAACTCGTGCGCCATCGCCTGGTGCATGCGGGCAGATTTCGGAGCAACAATGGCCATGGTGAGCATGGACTCGGCGGCAAGATCGGAATAGATTCGGTAAGCGGTGTACAGCACGGCTTCGTCCGTCGGTTCCAGTTCCCGAAGAGCGCTCACGACCGCTGCGGCTTTGTCCAGATCGCCCGTCCCGGAGTAGATTTCAATCAGCTCCATCCCCGTCTCAATTCGAATCTTCTCTTCCTGGACATTTGGAAATGCCTTTTCCAAATCGCCGAGCGCCGCCTTGACGTCGCGCGTCCGCTTCTCGGCGATGCCCAGAAGGGCCTGAATTTTCCAAAGCGCAGGCTGCAGCTTGAGCGCTTCACGCAACTGCGGAATCGCGTCTGAGTATTTGCCCTGAAAGAAAAGCAGGACGCCAAGATTCGCCCGCGCATCCACATTTTTCGGCTCGAGCGCGACGATCGCCTGAAATTCCGGAGCTGCCAGATCAGGCCTCTTCTCACGCAAATACTCTGCGGCTTTCTGCGCATGCGAAGCGACTTGCTGCTGGGCGCTGGCGGATTGAGCGGCGGCGGGAAGCGGAGCGAGGATAGAAACAATCCAAAGCGAGACTGCAATTGCCCTGATTTTCATGCCCCACATTATAACGCGAGGACGTACTCCTCGATCCTCGGACAGACTTATGAGAAAACGAAGAAGGGACTGCGCGGTGCCGCAGTCCCTTCTTTCGCTGGCTGTCTCCGTTAAAACGAAATGCGCGCTCCGAGCTGACCGCTTCGCGGCGCGACCGTTGTCGAATTGATCTGACCGACGTTGCCATTGGACAAGTCGCTGTTCGGGAAGTTGAAGCTCGGATGATTCAGTGCGTTGACGAAGTCCCCGCGCAGTTCCATGTGAATTCGCTCGGTGATACTGAAGCTCTTCGCCAGCGACATATTCACCACTACCAGCTTCGGCCCATACAGCGACGTCCGCGCCGAATTGCCGAAAGTACCCGGTGTCGGTTTCGCAAACGCTGCGGGATTGAACCAGCAGTTCAAAGTTCCAACTGCTGACCCGTTGGGGCAAGTGCCGGAAGAGTACGGGCTTACGCCAGACACAACGTTCGGGTACCACGTCTCGCCGCCTTGAGCGAAGCTCTGGTTATTCGACACCCACATCGTGTAAGGGTTCCCGCTCTGAGCGATGAACGTGGACGAGATCTTCCATCCGCCGACCGCTGCGTCCAGCGCCCTGCCGCGGCTGAGATACTGCTTGCCGTTGCCGAATGGCAATTCGTAGGAGACGTACCCCTTGAACGCGTGGCGCGTGTCGAAGTTCGAGTTGCTGTAGTTCAAAGCGGGGTTGTTCCCGATCTGCCAGTTCTGTGGCCCCGCTGTGCTGCCCCACCCTGACGAATCCTGATCGTCCAGCATATGCGACCAGACGTAGTTCACGTTGAACACCAGACCGGACGAGTAGTGCTTCGTCAGTTGCAGTTGCAGCGAGTTGTAGTTCGAGATGGCGTTGTAGGTGTTCCCGCCGATACCCGCGAATGCCGGGAACGGTCGGAAGCACGCATTCGCGCCCGTGTACGAGCCAGTCGTTGCCGTCATCCCGTCGCACGCTGCTATGTCATTTTGCCCCAACTGGGCCGGGTTAGTGATTTGGTTCACGTTCGTCGGGAACTGCAGGTCGAAGCCGTGGCTGCCGACACCCGCAATCGATACGGCGAAGTTCCTGGCAAACTGATGCTGAACCTCGAGCGAGTATTCGTAGATGTGGCCGGGAGGGACGTTGTACGGAGTGTATCCTGGCCCAAACGCCTTGCCCACTCCCGTCCGTATGTAGGCGGCCGGGCTTCGAGACGCCTGCACATACGGCAGAATCCCGTTCGCCGTTGCCGCGGACGCATCGAGGTTGATCAGCGGAGTCGTGCCCGTCCCAAGTGATCCGTCGGCAGCGTTGCCCGTGCTGTTCGACCCAAAGCCCAATCCGCCGCCGTAAATGTCCTGACTGTAATTGTACGCGTAGAGTCCGAAACCACCGCGGACGACGGTGTTCGGTTTTATCTGCCAGGCAAAGCCGACACGAGGCAGGAAGATGTTCCAAATCGGCTTCTGCAGTGTGGTCCGGTTATCCTGGCCGGCAAACCACATGGAACCCGCCGTGCCGGCGAAAGTGCCAACCGCGTTGATTACGTTCGGGTCGAACCCGCCAATCTTGTTGTTCTGCTCGCTCATGCCCGTTGTTCCCATATAACGCAAGCCGAGATTGATCGTGAGATTGGGCTTAAGTTTGTAATCGTCTTGGACGAAAAGCTGCGGGCTCTTCAACCGCATTCCGCTCGGGCCCTGGTTGTTCGCTTTCCAGGTTTGAACGTCGCCCAGCAAAAAGTCCGCGAAACCGGCGCCTGTGCTGGTCTTAATTGCGTTTGTGCAATTAGGGGCTCCAGGGGTACAAGGTGTGCCGTCTTTTAGCGTTGGCGCAGTTCCCGTAGCCGTGTAGTTTCCGTTGAACTGAAACGTTCCGGCATCGTGCGCTCCCCAAGGGGTGGTATTGCCCTGACTTATCAGGACCTCGACACCGAAGTGCAGAATGTGCTTGCCTTTCACCAAGGTAACGACATCGGACGGGTCATACAGGTTCTCGATGTAAATCGCGTACGTACCGGGATTGAGGCTGACCACCGAGTTTGACCCGCCGATGTTGAAGTTCGGGAACTGGTTGAACTTCCCGTACTGAAGGCCGATGGAGGTTGGATTGAAACCGTTTGTTGCCGGCACGAACCAGTTGCCCTGTTTGGTGTAGCCCATTCGGATCTCGTTCACCAAATTCGGGCTGATGGTCCAGGTATCGGTCACCTGCGCCTGATATCCATCGATATCGCCCGAATAACAGTTGATCGGGCAAGGAAGCGAATTCTTGTTGTACCCATTGTTATTCTTCTGGCTGATCGAAAACGTCACTCGGTTAGAGGACGAGAAGTTGTAATCGATCCGGCCGAAATATCTTAGGTTCGGGTTGGGCGCCGATTGTATAAAGAAGTAGTTGTTGGTGCAGAACGAAACTCCGCCCGGGCATGGCCGATTGGGTTCGGGCCAATACTTCAAGACGGCCTGCGCCACAGGGTCGATGTTGGTGAGCTTATTTCCAGCAAACGCCGTGCGGCTGAAGGTTCCATTGGATGTCGAGCCGGTCGCGGTCGAAGGATCGTAGATCACCGGCAAGCCGGTGCCGGAAAAATCACCCGCCTTCATCGCGTCCGTCGGAACCGTCGTGAAGCCCTGGTTCGCGCCGCTAAAATCGTAGATCTTGTCGCGATTGAAGAAAACGAACAGCTTGTTCTTGATGATCGGCCCGCCAACCGACCCGCCCCACTCGTCGTACCTAAGATACGGAACGTTGTGCCCAAAAAAGGTGGCCGCGTTCAGAATGTTGTTCTGCCAGTACTCGTACGCGTCTCCGTGGAAGGCGTTCGTCCCGCTCCGGCTGACCTGGTTGAACGCGGCCCCGCCAAGGCCGTACTGCGCGGAGAACGTAGAAGTGTTGATCTGAACCTCTTGCACGGTGTCCATAACCATGTTGTCGTTGTTGTTGCTGACTGGCAATTGCGTGGTCGCTCCGTCGGCAAGGAAGTTCGCGTAGTTCGGCATATTGCCATTCAGCGCGATTGCGTCACCCGCATTCCAGGCCCCGCTGCCTTCTGAAACCCGCCCATGCGCCGTGCTCTGGCCGCCGGGAAGGTAAGCGGTGAAGTTCGCCCAGTCGTTACCCGTGATTCCGGCGCCTGTTTGGGGTAGGTCGTTCAACGTTTGAATCGACAGTGTGGTTGCCTGCTGGGCGCTCTCCGTTTCCAGAAGGGGAGCCTCGGCACTGACGCTGACCAACTCGGTCACCGCGCCGACCACTAGCGTGGCGTTTTCAGTGATCGTGTTGACTTCCAGCGTGATCGGGCCGCGCACCAATTTCTTGAACCCCGCCTTTTCGAAGCTAATTCGATAGGTTCCTGTAGGGGTCGAGACGGTGTCGTACAACCCGTCACCGTTGGTCACAAAGGTTGCTGCCACTCCCGTGTCAATGTCAAGTACCGTCACTGTGACGCCGGGTAAGACAGCGCCGGACGAATCTGTTGCCGTCCCGCGAATTTCCCCTGTGCTTCTGCTTTGGGAAAGAGCCGGCCCGGCCATACAAACCACAAGGCAACACGCAAGCGCTAACCTAAATAATCTATTCATTGAATTCCTCCCACCCGAAGAATTGACCACCCCGTCAGAAATGGCTTTCCCGCTAAACAGCACCCCAAGCACTGTCCTGCTCATAAGCACTCCCAGGAAACACCCATCACAGTTTTTGTTCAACTCGATTAGTATTTTCGCACTACCCCATGTGGCGTGATTTAGCTCCAAGTGGCTTCCGTTGTCAAGCGAAAAATACCGGTATTCTAAACTTCTCCTGGATGAAAAACCGGTATTCTACCTGTTTCTTGTATTGCCAAAGCTTCTTTTGCTGTGCGTCGAGGCCTCAATGAAGTAGAATGCCCTCATTTGGTTGAGTCGGCATGGTGCCGTTCTAAGCGTTTTTTTATGGAGTGTCAGGAGCGATGGCCGAATGACTGCCCAGAAGAGGAAGGGGCGCGGTAAGAAAAACCGTCTCGTTACCTTGAAAATGGTGGCCGAGCGCGTGGGTCTCACAAAGGGAACCTGCTCTGCGGTGTTGAACAAGACAGCTGCCTCCCGATCTGTTCCGCTGCAGACACAAGAGCGCATCCTCGCCTCGGCGCGTGAGCTAAATTACCGCCCCAGCTTCTATGCCCGAAATCTGGGAGTAAAACGCACCTATACGATCGGCGTGGTCACCCAGGAGATCGGGGACTTTTACGGCTCGCCGATCATCAGCGGTATTGAACGATACCTTCGACAGAGAAATTTCTTCTTCCTAACCGTCGCCCACCGACACGACCCTAAGCTCCTTGAAACGTATGAACACCTTCTTTTGGACCGCGGCGTCGAGGGATTCATCACCGTGGACACCCTGATCAACCACCCTTTGCCGCTGCCGACAATCGCCATCCCCGGGCACCGCCATCTGGAGGGTGTCACGAACATGGTCTTGAATCACCGAAAAGGTGCCCGCCTGGCGCTGAGTCATCTGCTCGAACTCGGGCATACGGAAATCGCCTTCATGAAGGGGGCTGAGGTCAGCCCCGATTCCGAGGACCGCTGGAACGCCATCCGCGAGGTGGCCGAGGAACTCGGCATCCGCATGCGGGCGGAGCTCAACGTTCAACTTGAGGGTGACGATGCCACACCTCAGTTGGGTTATCCCTTCGCGAAAGCGCTGCTTGCCCGCAAACGGCCGTTCACGGCGCTGTTTGCGTATAACGATGTCTCCGCAATTGGCTCGATTCGCGCGTTCCAAGAGGCCGGGTTGCGAGTTCCTGAAGACATTTCTGTAGTGGGATTCGACGATATTAGAATTGCAGTGCATAACAATCCGAGTCTCACAACGGTACGCCAACCGCTCCAAAAGATGGGGGAAATAGCAGCGCGTACTCTGTTGAACCGAATAGAAGAGCACGAAGACTGGGTACAGGAAATCTCGATTGAGCCTGAGTTTGTCGCGCGGAACTCGACCGGCAGGGTACCCGCTCAACCTTACACGGCACGCGATGACCAAGGCACACTCGTAAGTGCTTCGCTCGCAATGCAGCCGGAAAGTTAAAAGCAAATAACGCGACGTTCGGATGGCGCTGCCGAATGCGAGATGGCCAACCTGATGCGCCGGCGAAGGATTAGCAAGTAGCTTCTCTTGCGTTTCGCTGCGTCTTGCTTCCCATTCAGGACTTATCCTCATGTTCCTGACAATTACCTGGAATCAGGCTTTCCAGTTGCGGTCTATCGCTGGCATGCAGAAAACCCGGCCGCTCTTGCGGAGCATGGTGCCTTTGGGCTACGGCCTGAATTAGGTTGCCTTGTGCCCGGGACCAACATTGTTGGGTGAGCATTTCGAGATTTTTGAGCTTGATGTCCATCGATTATTTTTAGGAGGCTTGGATTAAATCGCGACGGAACTTAAGAGAGATTATGCCACTCTCTCGATTTCAGATTGATTAATTCATTTCATTATGCCGCCTTGATACGACCATCGTCCTGCATACCCTAGTATGGTTCTAACCGGCACCGCCGTCCGAGCTCTGCGGTGGCGGAATGCATCGACGACCCCGGAACGATACGGGCACGTTTGTCGGAATGGCCCGAAACAAGGGAGTGGGCCTGCAGTCGAATCAGTACTTCCGCACCCAAGTAGTAGCGATCAGTACTTTCCGAAATTACGAGCCTGGAAACCTGTCAAAACATTGGAATTTTGGTAGGGGCGGTGGGGATCGAAAACAACAACGTTAGGAATTTCAAGGACTTACGAGGAATGCAGAGGAACGCTAAGCTACTGAAAAGGAACAAGAGGGCATGCAAAGGCATTCTTATTGCTCCCTCAAAGCTCCCTTGCCTTTCGTCAGTCCTGTGGGGTTCTCTTCCCTCGCGCCACTAAGATAGCGTTCGGTTTCGGGCCCAAATCTTGCGGCACGGATGGCAAACCGACGCCTGGTCCCGAACCAACACACGAAAGTCGAGAAAATCAATCTAAAGCGTTGAATCGGCGTCGGATAGATGAGCAACTTTCTCCCTTAATTGGGCTCCTTATTGGGCTACAAGCTGCAGGCTTGCGTATGTGTTTCCACGATCCTCGAGGTCCGCAAACGCGAGTTTTACGCGATTCGACAGATGGGTTTTTGGCAGACCAAGTTACGGAATTTAGAGGCCCTCACCGAAGTCAGTTGATCGACTTTCTCTGAATGATAACGCCCTTTATCATGCACTATCCCGATGAAGAGGCAACCCCTCGGGAAAACGAGATCGTGGCAGATGGGTGAGCACGTGGGCGACAGTCGAAATCCCGTCCCCACAATCGCATTGGTAAACACTAGCGGACTCGGGTAGTAATCCGTGTCGGTGAGCTTACGGCGATAATGTGCTACTTCTGAGCGAAGTAACGACCGATGTAGTCATAGGATTTCCAGTTCCATAGGGTAACGTCCCAGCCCGCGAACAAGGCGATTGTTCTCCTATCCGATGCGATTGCAATTAGAGGTACATAGCTTTTTATCCGATCCAGAGCCCGCATGTGGGCAACCCGTTTCCCGGCGGCGTAGACACAAAGGTCACGGCTATCTTCGATCGTTGTCACCAGATTGGACGGTCCGTCCACCGCGAATGCCGTAATGCTTCCTACGGCTCTTACAGAAATGGCCGGATGGACATCTCCATCACTGTCAAGATCGCAGATCTGTAATACTTGTTTGGGTTGGGAGTAATAGAGACACTCGTTGCTCCCAAACTGCAGTCGTATTGACGGATCAACCTCGCCGAAGTCTCTTTCACGGGCACGATTTCCGTCCCTGACCAGCAATCGAAAGGTGGTCGCTCCCGTTGTATGTGCAGCTGAGATGATTGCGGTGAATCTTCCCGAATTGCTGACCGACGCTAAGCCAGCGGGGATGGAGTGATGGCAGAAAGGTTTCGAGATATCCTCGAGTGTCATCCTATTTACGGCGACGATGCATGCGGGTCCTTGAGCGTTATCGCGCTCGACCACGAGATCTCCTGATCCCTTCGTGAAGCCAAATAGATATTGACCGTTGGGAAGTTGCCGTTCAGTCACTTTCGCTAGCGTAGGCAAAGCATACTCCCAGTAGTAATTAAGATGAGCGACCTGCAATAGTCCCGAATCCGAGAGCGAGAGCGCGGTTGCGTCGGCGATTCCCAAGGGCTGAGAGCATGGGGTCCAACTTCGTTCTAAGTAAATGATCCACGCGAACACGATCAGAGGAACGGACACAACCGCGCTCGTGATCAGCCAGAATCGTCGCGACGGAGGACTGAATGCTTTTTCGTTATCCTCTGAAGAATCAGGAATGCCGGTCGGATTGTTGTCCGGAAGAGTTCCATAGAAGCTACGTAGAAAAGGAAGAATAAACTTGAACCAGCTCCCCTTCAGGCGCCATAGGGCGCCTAAAACTCCCAAAATGCTTACGCTAACCAGAAATGCGCCGCCGAATGCACTATCACGATAGGTCCAAAACATTCCTAGCGCGTGCGGAACGCTTTTGAGGATCCAGATTGCACAAGTCAGTAGAAGAGCAAGTAACAAAGATTCCGACATTCTGTCACGAAACCGCCAAAGTGTGTCGATGCCCGACCCGTAGTTCGACGCCGTCAAGCGTGTTGGCCAGTTCTCAACTGACTGAGTAGTTTCAGCGTGAGAATACGGTGTTTCGGCGAATGCCTTCTCTACCTCTTCGGTAACCTTTGGATCGCCCCAATAGTTGGTGTGATTCCTAAACAATTGCCCTGTGGTCCTGTCCTTGATCGGACCGTTCGGGCTCCCAATCGAGGCACCAATAAAATCGAGGGGGCGGTAAACATTCACCCAGCGGAATTCGGGGAGCAAGCCGGAAAGCGCTGAGTGGATGGCGAGTGGAAATGCGAAAAGTTCTGGAAAACCCCAGGAGAATAAACGCTTGAGCGGCGAACCTATAGTAACCAGATCGAGACACTTCACATTTCGCAGAGAATCGGGATAACGCAAGAGCGTGTCGACTGCGATTACCGATCCTAAGCTGTGGGCGTAAATGATGAGATGTTCGCAGCCGGCAGTGGAGGACCTCAGACTGTCGGCACATTCTTTCAGCAGCCTGTCTCTGTAGCCAGATAGGCCGATGTATCGAAGCACGTCCGAGATGACTTTTAGCAACGGATTGGCAATCTTCTCTATTCCAAGCCCGATGAACAAAGCGCCTAGTCCCAGCAGAACTCGAAGACTGACGGCGATTGGAATTACGAGGAGGGCGTTCAGATGAAGCAAATCGACTTGAGTCTGAAAGAAACCGCTGAAGCGAAGATAGCCAATCAGCAGCGCCAGCATCACAATCCCTGTGACAGTGACAGCTAGGAAATAGAGAATGGGCCAGGCACAAGTCAAGGCGACCCTTCTGGCTACCGCACCAGCAGTGACCTTCTTGTGCTTCGACGCAATTGCGAGACAGAGAGAGGAGGTCAGGAGGGCAGCCAGGATTGCCACGCCAGTCCAGCGCATGCTCTTTGCAAAGAAGGCTGCCAGAAGGACTGGAAGCCAGAAAATCGCGACGGCCTGTATCGACAGCATGCAGGCATTGCCGGTAACCATCGCCCATCGAGGTATCCCAGCATAAGACGAGTCCGACGAAAAGCCGAGATTCGCGGCTCGTAGGGCGCCTTCGCTCATTCTGGAAAGGACGCCAAGGTCGAACTTGCGTCTGCCAAATACACGGTTGACGCGTTTGTCCCAGTTGAAAGCGGACACATCTTCTATCTTCAGATCCAAAGATGGCGCAAAGGTGCCCACTCTGCGCAAAACCTCGTCCGATTCGAAGAAACCGACGCCATGGATTATGAGCAGTTTAGCCATTGTGCTCACCTAGGATCGCAAGTGATGATACCTACACAAGTCCAATTCTGTTCTGAAGTCCATTCGCCCAACCTCTACGGACAGAAGTTGCGAAGGATGGATCTGCCGTCGGGGCAATGAACCCATTGCTGCCGGGGCCGTGAGCCATCGGGACAGGTGGTGGGACCAGGATCGCACGGCTCAAAGGCTAAAGTCGCTGCGGCTGGGTTCGCCACGAAACCGATGGGATGACCGGACCAGTTGTGCTTTGCGAAAACCTCTTTTAGATCGTTTACGAATTCCGGAGCAAGTAGAACGATCCCTTTCTGGATGGCCTTCATTTTTGCTGATTTGCTTTTCGAGATATAAATGGCGCTTGCGTTCTTCTGCCCCGCGGCCTTGGGCGTTTTGCTCTTGTTCGTCTTTGGCTTGCCCGCTCTAGCCATTATTTGTCTCCTTTCTTATCGCTGCATTGGTTGCATGAAATGGTAATGGTCTGCCGCGCGACGCTAGTACCCGTCGCATCGAGAACCGAGACGTCAATTGAACCGGACTTCGTCGTGAGACTCCGAGTGATTTCCACTTCAATCGTCTCCGGGGGTATATTTTTCGCATCTGGAGGCGCTTTCGTATCGTCCTTCAACTGCCTCCACACCAGAGCATTACCGTTTGCCTCGACCGTCTTCGCTGTCTTGCCCACCGGCAGCGTGATCTTGACCCAGGCCGAGTCATCCTGTTTCATAGCGATCGGCTTGGCTGAAGTATCGGGCTTCTTGTCCGGAAAGTCCGGAATGGTCAAGTGATAAGCACCAGCATCAGGTGCCAACAAAACCGCGTGGCTAGGCAAAGTGTCCTTATCTCCGACCGTAACCGAGGCGATGTCGCGAAGGCCCTGAAGCACTGGCCCAGTGTCAGGCTTCGCAGCCGGTTTGCCTTTCTCTGACTTCGGAGTAGGCTTAGGAACATAGGGACATTCAAGTGTCGCCAGTTGAACCGATGTATCGCCCGCTACGAAGCTCCAGCACTTTTTCTTACCGATAGCATCAAATCCAGGACCTCCCTCCCTGCGAATAATGATTGTCTTGGCGCTAACCCTGTCCACCTTAAATTGATCATCCGCATCCCTGAAAAGGTTGGTATCCGTCCAGTGATCAGGATCGTAAAAGGGCCAGCTTACTTGGATCAGAGCTGCGCCCTTGCTAACCAGGTTGTCGGGGAACGAGACGTGGATTGCGATATGAGCCGGCGCCAGTGCGTGGTCATCTTGTGCAACTTCGTAAATCTCGTCAGGCATCCGGATGGCGGTCCCATTGACCGAAACGATGGGTGGCAGCAAACTGGATTTTCCCGTCGCGGAAAGGGAATAAGGGAGTACACCGCGAGTCAAAGCGTAGTTCTGGTAGAAAGCTCCGCGCGCATCCTCCAGTGCTCTTTGCGTATCGCGTTGAGCCTTCTCCGCGTCGTTCCAAGCCTTTGTTAGCGTTGCGATGTCACTGTGAAGCGTATTCAATTTAGTAGGCGATTGGTTCCTGGAGTTCTTAAAATCTTTAAGTTCCTTCTCCTTTGATTCCAAGCTGGATTTTGCCTTTTCAGAATCTGATTTCCAGCTGGAAAGTTGGGCCACTAGTTCACCCACAATGCTTTGATCGACGAGATACTGGCCGACTCCGCCTTGGCGCTTAACTAGGGAAATGTCGAGCGTCCGGTAACCGTCGATAGCAGGACCGATTTGTGGGTCAACAATCCGGAAGCCGTCAGCGATCGTCTTAGTTCCTGCTGGAGAGCCGTATTGCACGATGGGCACGGACAGACCGTAGCGGCCAAGGATCGACCCAGGCCCAGTCGTGAGTTGATCGGCCTTAGCCATAAGGTCAAAAGATTCGTCAGATTTGATGACGAGATTTTTGTTATCTTCCGAGTACGTGGCGTCGCCAAGTTGTACTTGAGTATTCGTGAAGAAGTTTCGACCGGTAACTGATACCAATACACTTTTTTCTCCGGTCCGGTGCCAGGTCACGGTCTGAACGATGGGGCGAAGTTCCTCTTCATAATCGGCACTGGAATAGACTTTAAGGGAAGGGTAAGTCGCGGTGTTGGCGTAGGAATTACGATTAAAAATCTGCGGTCGGCTCAGCTCAGCTGTAAGGCCATACCAGAATTCTTTGGCCCGGTTGGCATCGTGCTTTTCGAAGGAGGTTTGGGTCGCACGATCAAATTTTTTCCAATAGGTTCGCACGGTTGGTACCAGGTCCATCCGGCAAACAGCATTTGGCATTGAGATTTGCTGATGGTCGCAGTCGATTCGCGGAAGGGAGATCACTGCAAGAAGCTGTCGAAGTCCAGGCGAGACGGAGCGCCTTCCAAGGACCGGACGAAACATCCACCCGAAGACCAACTCACCGCCGTCGGTCATCCGCTCATAGGCCAGGGTATCCGTATCGCGGTACACGTAGAAAGTTTGATTTCGCTTCCGGTACCCACCGCTTACCTGAAAAGCGTTTACCATTGCCGCCCCGTTGTAGGCGTGAGAACTGGTGCTTAGTGCGGCGGAGTTATAGGTCTTTTCCTGCGGCATCACCGAAACCAGCGAAAAATCTTGATCTGATCCTTCAGACGACTGGGTGGATGTTGAATCTCTCTTCAGCGTCACTTCAATCACGGCAACCGCGTCATTGGCAATCCTTGGCGGATCGATGCTCACATTGAAGCCCAACACTGTTTGCAGCCGCGTACAATTAGGCCTCGGATTATCTTCGCTCGGTTTCTTGCAGTCCGAGTAGAGTCGGTCTGAGAGCGCTCTCTCCAGAACCATCTGTAAATTAATTATTTGGTAGTTCAGGTTGATCTGGTCGTTTAGAAGGTCGGAAGCGCTCGGGCCGAACGTTGGGTTGAATCCCGAAGGAACAGCGCCGAAGCTGTCAAAGGTCGGTGCCGCTGGGGTAGCGCTAGCAACGCTCTTATTGGTTTGCGTATCCGTGGTGTTCGGCAATGGTTTCCCATTGCTATCTACAATCCCCGTCTTTAGATCGGTCGCCAGGGTTGTCGATGGGGTTGGGCTTCCTAATACCGAAAGTATGGTCGACACCTCTGACTGTGTTAGCCCCTGGGTGTTGGCCAAAGCCGCCATGATGGACTTCAGGTCTAACGTCGAGTTGGTTGACTGCTGCTGGCGCAGCGCCTTCTGCAGGGCCTCGATTTGAAGAGTTAGAGTTCGATTGTCGAAAACCTTCGGCATTCCCACGCTGATCCCGTTACAGTGCTGTTGGGCACTGCCCTCCCCACAAAGGACGTGTGAAGAAGTGGTTGTCGCCAGCGCTCCGGACTTTTGCGCCTGAACATCGGACGCCAACGAGGCGGTCAGAATGAAGACCATGAACAATTGCTGGTATAAGCGCATACGACTCTCCCAGAACTGGATCGGGAACCGGAAGTGCTAGACGCCCTAGATCAGGACAGAAACAATTGCTTTGACCATCTCACCGCGAATGCCGTAATGAGCGAGGCGTTACTAAACTGCTAGGCAATTAACCGCGAACTATAATATAGAATGCTAAATCTGCCAAGACTGATGATTCCGCATAACAACTGGGCATGTGCAGATCGGTTTTTGGAGTATGGCTGTGCATTTCCAGTGAAAATTACTTCATATCTGCAACTTCTAGTGCGGTACCTCGAAGATTTGCGTTGCGGTGTTTCGTGACCCAGGATAGTGAATGATAAAGGACGCTATCGCCAACTTCGCGCGCGATCGCAATCTCCCGAACTTTTCCAGCCAGATCCGCCTTCAAATATCTCTAATCTCGGAAGTTCTGCGCGAATGAGCCGTGTCGGCACGGGATTCGATCCCCCTCAAGAAGGGGACTTTGGGATTGTTGATGTGAACGTCCTTTGTCACACGCTAACAGAACAGACCACCCGATCACAGCGCGCTGAGGATTTTCACCGGTACCCGATGCCGGAATGTGACAAACCAAGTCTTCGCTCCTGGCGACGAACCGGTTGTGACAAATAGCGATCAAAATGAGAGTCAAAAGGCTGAAAGAGTTTTGAGCAGAAGTTCGATCTGGCCAGCAACACAACACTGAACTACTGATGACGAATGTAGAGTTATCATCTAGAGACTCAAATGATCGTCCGTATTCCCCAGCGCACCCAGGAAGACTGTGCTATCTGCACTGTCGCTATGGTCATGGGGCCTCCTTATTCCTACGAGCGTGTGCTCGGTGACAGCGCGAAATATCCGAAGATAACTTCCAACGGCAAATTTTCCGCGTGGTGGGAAATCTACTTCCGAGATGAAGGCTTTGACAATATCTACTGCCACTACGGCGGGCTCTACGCGCTTGAACGGCAGGGCGGGTCTGTCGTCGGCATGCTCGGGATGGACATTCCACACTTAAACCGGGGGCACATCGTTGCCATCGATGAACTCGGCGTAGTCGATCCTGCCGACAACGCCCCCGATCACGTGCCGCTCGATCACTACGTGTGGAATCGTAAACAAGATGGCGTCGTTTTTCACACGGAATGGCTCGCCGTCAGAAGAATTCATCCCGAGCGCCTGACGCGGCAGGACAAGGATCTGCACGAGGAGCGTGCTGATGAACCTGTCTGAGCTGACGCCCCCGCAATTGTTGGCACTGCATGCCAAGCTCGGCGACGAGCTGCGCGCGCGCGGCATCACGCGGAGCGCGAA
>Ga0308309_10000924_pt1 | contig 17554 bp, 9 predicted proteins | sample HubBroMetageWFT5_FD_192491 | JGI IMG/M metagenome (GOLD analysis project Ga0308309, IMG submission 192491) | Warmed and freeze-thawed soil microbial communities from the Hubbard Brook experimental Forest, New Hampshire - Hubbard Brook CCASE Soil... | ecosystem: Environmental > Terrestrial > Soil...
TATCGATGCGTCCGTCGGGTGTCTATACATTCTACTCCGCCCCGACGAGTTCCAGCGTCGCCATAAAGCCGCCATCCGATAGCATCACTGCAATTCAGGGCCAGAAGGCCGCCGGGACGCCGTTCTTCACCTTCGATTCCATGAACTCACGGTTCCGGGTAGGCGATTCCAGCAGCCCAACCGCGACCTTTGACGTCTCGGGTCAGTTCACGGTCCCCGCTAACGGCCTTGTTAGTACCTATGCCGGCTTGCCGACCGTTGGTGCTGGCCTCGGTCCTTTCGCAAACACGACCGTCGTTGCAAATCTAGCAGTTACCGCCAGCCACCTTTCCACCACGCTTTACACGACCGGTTCTGGCACCAAACCGGGTAGCGCCGGGACGTATCAGGCCTGTGCAACCGCTTGGGTGCCCCTCGGCCTGCTGGGCGCCACAGTAACTTTCACAATAGGATATAACAACGGCACCGCTCAGACTTCGCCGCTCTTCACACTGGCAGTCTCCAACGGGAGCACAGCGACTGGCTGTCAGTACATTCATTCGGTTGCGAGTTCTTCAATAACGCTTAGTGCAAACACCCCGTCAACCGGTACTTACCATCTGGACGCAACGCTTATGGCAGTACAATGACACAACTCTGCAGATCAGAACGAGGCTTTATGACGCACAGCGGTTACTCCTTCCCTTGTTTCTCGGCACGCTTCTTCGCAGCATGGGCGTTTTCGCCCAGACCGCGAACGGCCACGCGTCCATTGCGGCGGCAACGCTGAAGGGTTCAACATCCGGATCACCAGCGAGCCAAACTTGGAAGCAGGTAGCTGAGTTCACTGCCTCCGACGGCGCAAGCCTCGACGAATTTGGGAACTCTGTCTCCGCCAGTGGAAATACCGCGGTCGTGGGGGCGCCCTTCGCCGACGGCGGCACTGGTGCGGCCTATGTGTTCGTCAAATCCAGTAAGTCCGGCGCCAGTATGACCCAAACGGCCAAACTCAAGGCGTCGGACGGCGCGACTGGGGACACCTTCGGCTGGTCCGTCGCGATTAGCGGTAGCACAATTGTGGTCGGCGCACTTGGCCATACCGTAGGATCAAACCCACAGCAGGGCGCAGTGTATATCTTCGTCGAGCCGGCGAATGGCTGGGCAGATATGACGGAGACCGCAGAGCTAACCGCATCCGACGGGGCCCCAAGCGATTGGCTTGGCTCATCGGTAGCCATCGGCGTTGATACAGTTGCGGCCGGCGCAGTGGAAGCCGATAACGGGGGCCCTGGTGCCGTATACGTCTTCGTCGAGCCTCCGAACGGCTGGATCAACTCCACTGAAACCGCTAAGCTAACGCCATTGAATGGGACACCGGGCCTGGGTATCGGTAGGTCTGTGGGCATAGCAGGCAGTGCTGTGGTCTCTGGGTCTAATTCCAGCGCGGTGTACATGTTTGTCGAGCCTGCAAACGGCTGGGACAATATGACGGAAACCACGCAGCTCTCGGGAGGCTCCGCTGCCCTCAACGCCGTGGCTATCAGCGGCACGACGGTCGCGGCTGGGTCATATCTTGCTTCTGTCTACGGCGAAAAGGGTGCGGTGTTTGTGTTCCAGAAGCCGAAACTTGGATGGGCCACAGCGACCGTCTTTAAACCTGTAGCAGAGCTTACGGCCTCTAACGGTCAAGTGTTCGACGAGCTTGGGTACTCCGTTTCAATAAATGGAAACACCATCGTCGCCGGCGCGCCGAATGCGCCTTGCCACCTCGTACGCCGCCGTTGCAATCCGAACGGCCCTGGTGCCGCTTATGTGTTTGTGAAACCTGGGGGCGGCTGGAAAAATGCCACCGAAACTGCGGAACTGATGTCCGCAAACGGGCAAGCTGGCGACCAGTTCGGCACGTCCGTCGCCAACATTGGAAACATTGTTCTCGCTGGAGCGATCAACGCCAACTCCGGCGACGGCGCTGCCTATGTCTTTGCCCCCGTGGTGAATTCAAGTGCAGCCGCGGCGTCTCACTAGTCGGATAGGGAAAACAAGAATCCGGCTTCGCCCGGCGTATGCTCTGGGCCTGTAAGGGGCTGCCCATCCGCCAACAGCACGATTTGAAGAGATCCACCTGAACTGCGAAATCAGTTCCTACGCCAGGGCGGAGATGTAGGGCGACGGCGAACAAGGCGGCCAGCGATTTCGATCCGGCGGAGCGCCGCGTTGCACAATTGGTTGCACACAAACACCCGATTCACAGCCTTCGGGGGCCTTATATCCGATTGAAAACACGCTACCCGCGTGTACAGCAGCAAATTAAAAGGTCATTGCTCTAAACTGCAATTCAGGTGTGCGCTTGGGACTGTTGGCAAACTGGAGTGAGGCTGGGCGTACGTGTTTGGAAACCATGTAGTTTTGGCGCGTTCAACTCCGGTCGTTTCGAGTGAGACAAACCAACAGGTTGGCAGACCAGGATCGGCAGGTTTTTGGCACGCAAGGATACAGCCGAGAAACCGCAGTTACGCCCTCGGGCCAAGTCAATGAGTGAAATAGCGATATTACGCCAACGACTTCGTACGCATACCATTGCTTGGATGAACGTTGCCGAGTTGGACGGAAAGCCGTTTACTCTCTGGCTCACCGACACACACGACGAATCAGTAGTATTTTTCGGCATCGCTCGCTGGGACGGTTCTCGTTTGCTCTTAGAACGCCAACCGAAACCTTCATTTGAGATACGCCCTGAATGGTATGAGCGGATTCAGCCCATGAACGATGAACAATCGCGGAAGATCTTGCTGGGCGCGAACTACTTCCTTCGCCTTTATGTAGGCGATCTCCCAGAGGGAACCTCAGTAGGTGAGTTTGAACAAACCGGGTTGAAGTGGCCAAAATAGAACAATTGACGAAATCAGGCGTTATCACTCATTGACCCCACAATGGGTGATATGGCGATGTTAGTCAACGGGCCGAGAGCGACAGTTGTGCATATCCTCCGCTGACCGGCGTACTCATCATCAGCTTCGATCCCACGGTATGGTCGTGGGAAAATGCACCAAAGTGCCACCGTTCGTGTTGACCTGGATCGTGGTGTTGCCAATTTCCAGCCCTTGATCGGAGACTGGCTGAGTAATTCCGGTCGGACATGTTGGATTCTTCGTGGTTTGGCTGGTCCCGTTCAGCGATGCGCAAGGGGCAATACTCACACTAGATGCTGCAGTCGTATATCCATAGTAAGTTGTGGTCGGAGTCGTTGGCACTGTGCTACTGAACATGGTCACGGAGCCCGTCGATGCGGTGGAACCGAATTGCAATGTCGCAGAAATTGGCGGCGTACAGGCCGCTGCGCACACCAGAGCGAACACGGCATACTGGGAACTGCTGGCGGAAAAAGCCGCATTAAAACCGGAAAACATCTGGGTGGACCACGTGACGGAATAGCACCCGGCAGGCGAACTCGGGATATTCTGCTGAACAACAGGAGACGACTGCCAGTTACCCCAAGCATCGTATTCGACAACAAACACTGATAGATTGCCAGATACTATACCGGTCAAACCACAACTTGTAGGAAAAGCAATAGTTGGAGCCGGTACGGTTGCCGTGTTTAGAAACATATCCTGCAAATACGAAGTAGTGGCTCCCGGAGGGAGGTTCCAATCAATCTCACCGCCGCGAAAGGTTGGCGAGCTGTAGACTGATTGCAGGGAGTTAGGTGCAACACCATCGACTTTGTAGACAGTCCCGACTTGGCCAAACACGAAAGTCGCATAGATGAAAATTGAGGCAAGCGCAACCCCTCTCTTCCAGACGTTCTTTGAGGCGCGCCGCAAGGAAGCTACACAGTAAAATATCGACAATAGTCTCATTGACGATCCTCGACTCGCAAATTTACTGGACTACATTGCTGATTTTACAAGTTGGACTTCCGCGTCTTGGGAAAGTCGAGTTGATAATCGGAAAGCTGGTCTTGATTGCTGTCGAACATGGAAGCTCTGACCGTCACAAAATCGTCTAAAGTCAAGCTTATTCATTACGGTCAATTCAGCCTGACTATGCTTGCTTCTTGCTTTGGACTACCCTTTCCGAAATCCGAAATCATACTCAGCTTTGTTACGGAAACAGAGGAGCAGGTCACCCGAACACAGTTCTACCCCTTCCAGTTCAAGCCTCTGGCCGGTTGGTTTACGGATGAAACGACTTGGCCCAAAGATCGCAGTTTCCAGGACCTTCCGCTTCGCGCCGAGCGAGTAGTCGTGCGGGACTTGGGCCGCGCAGATCGCAGACAATAGAAATCACAAGTCAGAGTCTCATTTTAGTGAAGTGCGAATGCGATAGAACCGGCGACTCCGAAAATCGAACCTGCGGTTGGGGTACTAAAGTTACCCGCAGCCCCAGCGGTACAAACACTAGCTACGCTTGTTGCTGAGAACGGCAGAGCCACAGAGACGTTGGTATCGGCGTATTTCGCAACCATGGCATTGCCGCACACGGCCAAGATATACACCCCCGGCTTGATTGTAATGGGCACGCTCTGCGTGCATTGGGTCTTCTGTGGTCCAGTACTATTCAGCGCAATAGCGCCAGTATCGCACACCACCGTGACGGTTACACCGGGCTGTGAGCAATCGCTCGAGGGACAGGAAGCGAGCCAGAGATCGTACTTGTCTCCGCCCGTAATATCGAAGGTTTGCACATCATAGATAATGTTCGAGAATGTTGTTGATTGCGAAATTGTAAGGAGGCCAAAGTAAGCGGTGTTGTTTGCCCCCAGACTGAACCCATTACCGGTTACTCCTCCTGCCGGATTGGAGAACCAGTTGAAAGCCGATGTACAATTCGCATTGCCAGAGGCTGTTATACCCGTAGCGAACTCTCCATTCGCGCAGCCTGCTGGCGTAGCAGCTAGGGCTGTAGCGGTAGCGGCGTTCCCGGTCGTGTTCTGGTTAAGAGTGGGAACATCAACGGATTGAATCGTATTGCTTACAAAATATGTTCCATTACCACGTAGGTAGTTGCCCGTGAGCGCGGAACCGCCTACCTGATAGCCAGAAGTTGCATTCACATAACCATTAGCATCGAAGTTTCCACTATAGTCGAGGTGCGCTTCGAGAGTTCCCGGCGCGTAGGTGCCGCCGGAGACAGAGCCACCTTTGTACCATTCGACAATGTCGCCAGTTCCACTGGTGTCAAACACTAGTTCGCCGATGCCGCCCGTCGAACTTCCGGTTGCTCCCACAATCACCCCGGCGCTAGTATTGCTGTTGGCCGAGTTCGCATTTGTTAATACATTGGCAGAACTAAGGGCATTTGTGTTTGCGCCCGCTGAAGTCGTGCCCGCGTCGGTGAGCAAGCCAGTCTGGGTCACATTCCCCACTTTGTCCACCTGCCACTTGCTCATCCCGCCAAATTGGGAATCGATCAAAAGCGAGTCGGCGCTATCGCTACCTGAAGCGTTTATCAGTAGAGCCGCGTCCACAGCTGCGGTTCCACTCCAGGTAGAGTTAACACTCAGCGTCGGGACATTGGATGTGAATGTTTGAGTGCTCGTTATCTGGAATTGGCCACTCGATCCCGCACCAGAGCCTCCTGTACCGCCCTGGCCAAGGGTAAAGCTCAAGTTTCCGCCGCGTCCTCCTGTTCCGCTAGCCGAGTTGCCACCGTTCTGTGTCTGAAAAGTAACATCTCCTCCGGCTCCCGCAGCACCGGTTCCTGTAGCCCCACCGCCGTGTCCGCTCACCAGTGAAAATGTGCCGCCAGCCCCTCCACCATTATTACCGGCAGCCCCTCCAGAACCATCACCAAGATTGAAAGATACGCCTCCTCCCACTGAGCCCAGCGGTTGACCAACAGTCGCTGCCCCACCTTTCAAGCCGTTGAGAGTCAGCACTGGCGGGGCCGCCAGGCCGGAGGAGTAAGCTTGGCCGCTCGAGCCCTGTCCGATCGCCCCAATTCGCCATCCAACCCCGATATTACTTGAATACAGAGTAGTTTGCGCAGGGTTCAAGGTAGCCGCTCCGTTAGGTAGGCCACTTAGATCCGAGGCCACATATTCGGTTTCAGTGCTGGAGGCGCTGTCGAGGCAAGACGGGGATTCTGCATCGTCCTGAATCCCACATGCAGTTCCTTTGACCTGGAGAGCTTCTGCTTGAGGATCGATGCGCCACGCATCAAAGTGCACATTATTTGTCGCCACACGTCTGGCAGTTGCCGTTCCCTCAATGTGTTCCACTTTGCAGTGGACATTAAAACACTGAACTATGTCGTTTGTTGCCTCGCCCGCAATATTTCGTATGACTGTCGCTGATGCCCCCAAATTGCTCAAAGGCGTCTGCATGAACCTCACGCCAGCAACGTCATACCACTGCGTGCCTTGCTGTGGACCGACAGAGAGATTGTTAATTTCTCGCAATGCACCAACGTTCTCCGCCACAACACCAAAGCTGTAATCGTAGTTTGCACCTGCGATATGATCATCGAAGACCGCAAGCGAATTCTGAGCTCCAGGGCTCGCCCAGTAGATCCCCTCGCCCAAACAGTCATTGACGGTGACGAAGAGCGGCAAGCTTTCCTCTTCCGCCAGGAGATTAAGAATGCCAACAGAGTAAGGCTGTCCTTCGTTAACAGCCTGCCCGCACTCAATGGTTCCTCCGGTCATTTGCACGTTGTACTGTCCATTTGCGGTTTGGTTTTGCAAAGCGGACTCCCCGCCGATAGTTACAAGAACATCGCTCGCGCCAAGCGAAAGAGGGTTCGGCTGGAGGATTTGAACGCTCGTAATTGTCTCCGACGCCCCTAAAGCGCATGCCACGCCGTGATTCAGATTCGTTACATAATCTTGGGACCGGCCACTCCCGCAGTAGGCGTTCATACCGTCAGGCGGTTGCAAGACCTCGTTACCGGCAACAGTGGACAGGGTCGCCAGCCAGCCAGACGAGTTAGGCGCATAGGTCGCTGAACTTGGAGCAGAGAAAGTAATCGCATCGTTTGAAGCGATCGGGACTCCCGCATTCTCATTGTAAGCAGGTGAATGACCGGTGGGAGTCGTGAAGACATACTTGGCAAAATACGTTCCACTGGCAACGTTGCAACTAAATCCGGAAGGACAACCAAGCGAATCAACAATTGTCGCAGTGATATTAGATGGAATGCCTGAACCTGAACCTGTCGCTGTGAACGATTGCGTAAGCGCGTGAGTACAGTTGTTGTTTGTTCCGTTCCAGTCCGTTGCTCCGGCCGAACAGCCGCTGAACTGTACAACATCGCTCCCGTTGGATAACAGGCCACTAATTTCTTTGGTGGCAGGTGAGTAAGAGCCAAGAGCGGTGTACCATCGAAGCGAAGGCTCAATAATCGAATTCTGGCCGATTTCCTGCCACGTCACTCCTCCTCCTCCTCCGTCACTTGTGAGGGCCCCGATCTTTGCGTTCACCGTCGTAGTCGGCCAACTTGGCGTACCACCGCTCACACCAGTGGCAACCACCATTTCGACGTTAGTACCATCAAAGATCTCCTGCCCGAGAGTGGAGTAGGGGTGACCGCTCTGCCAAACCGGAATCTGGAACTGAGCTTGCCAAACAACGGTATTGTCGTTCACCGTGCAACTTGACACGCAACCGTTGAATAACGTTTGCAATGCCGAAGGGATCGCGGTTGTTCCCGTCGGTCCTTGGGACAGGCCCGGAGTGTTTACCGTGTATATGGTCGCGCCGCCTGCGTTTGTGCCCGCCGTCTGCGGCACCAAGAGTCGCTCGTTCGGATACCAGTAAACGCCGCCCACCCAAGGATTGTAGAGCCAGGGTGGACCGGGAACATTAACGGTGAACTGATTGTAGTTACCGAAAAAGGGCCCACTAGTCAGACCCGGGCTCAGCGAAATGACATTGCCAGCATTAGGACCAGCACGCTCAATCATCGCTGCCTTCACCGTGACCACGTGCCCCGCGTTGGCTGTCACGTTATAAGTATTCTGTCCCCAAAGAACAAAGTACGGAATCGCGTTTGGCGCTCCGACATTTCTCTGAATGACGCTGGATTTTCGTCGAGTCAAGTTTAGGTGGGAGCCCGTGCCAGGGAGCATTATGCAGCAACCGCTAAACGTAGCATCTCCGAGGTTGATAGTGGTAGATGGCACCAGAAGGCCGATGTCGGGCTGGGGAAAAAGTTGACCGGGCTGAAAGCAACTTTGGTTGCTGTTGGGACTTGAAGGCGGCTGGATGGGGCAAGTTCCAATAGGGCTATTTGCCGAAGTCGTGTAGTTATAGGTATGCACCTGGCCAGCGCCAGGCGAGACCGTTATTGACCCACCGGCTGTTAATTGAACAGTCGGCACAAACGGACTACACGCAGATGCGCACTCCTCCGCTCCCGTCCAGGCGATAACCCCTCCCGCAATGGCTGGCGGATCCAGTACAGTGTAACAATTCGTCCCAGTTCCTACTGGTATCGTCGTTGTACCTGACCATATTAGGTTGTCTGAAGCGTCCCATTCTACTTGCACGACCGATAAGACTTCACTGGCTATTAGGGTAGTGACGCCGGAGCAGTTCGAACCAGTGGCCGGCAGAATCTGGACGATGGGGGCTGGAATCGACGTTGTATTATTGAAAGGATCTATGAATACTCCTTGAGCGGTTTGAGGAAATAGTACGGTGCTGCCGTTTTGAGGTAACCAATCGATTGTTCCTCCAGCGTAACTCGGCTGAGCATAGATGGACTGAGGATTTTTATTAGTAACTCCATCAATAAAGTACTTGTTATTTAGGAGCGGTGTGGTCTGTCCATTTGCACTGTCAGCAGGAGCAAACAGCATTGCGCAGGAGATGAGCGCGATGATGGTTGGATTCACTTTAGACACAAGCCCCACCTTTCCCAGTTCGGTAGGTTATCGTAAGCCGTTTGCGGCGATAGCAACAAGTAATGAAGCTGATTCTGTCAGTCCTGGGTAAACAGATTGTATCTTTGAGGCCCTCCCGTCCTTAGTTCGGAGGCCCGTTTGGGGGATCCCCCTTACGGTTTCCTTTGCGAACCTTCAATGTCGCTGGAGGAACGTAAACGACTTAATGTGATCCATTTTGACCTGATCCCCTCTTTCGGACCAAGCTGAGTATGATTTGTGCGAACGAAAGGGGAAGAGTGCATGTCGAGACTATCAGTTCACGACGCTAGGTGGATGCTGTTAAGACGCCCTCATTCAGCTTGACAACCAATGCGTCTAGGGAGACAATTGCGTTGTGATTCCGGTACTCGTCCTGGCTATGTTTCCCGGTGGAGGATGCCCTTAATGGCGAAACTTTGCGGCTGGAACAAAAGTAGCGCTGTGTTTATATTCTGTGTCGCGACCGCGATTCTTTCTTCAGCAAGGACCTTCACTTCCTTGCTCAGTTTCGACGGCACTAATGGTAACGAACCCGGCCCGATCTCCCTGGTACAGGGCACCGACGGGAACTTCTACGGAACCACCACTCGGGGTGGAACCAATTTGAGGGGTACGGTATTCAGAGTTACCCCGTCGGGCACGCTGACGACTCTATATAACTTTTGCTCTGAGGCTAGTTGCGCTGACGGCGGTGACCCCACGGCGGGACTGGTTCTTGCCACCGATGGCACTTTCTACGGGACGACGAGTGGGGGCGGGGCGTACGACGAAGGAACAGTCTTCAATATTACGTCAGCAGGCGCACTGACCACGTTGTATAGCTTTTGCGCTCAAACGAACTGCACGGATGGCTCTGTTCCTGCTGCGGCGCTTATTCAAGCGTCCGATGGAAGCTTCTACGGGACGACTTTTAATGGCGGCACCGGCAGATGCACGCAGGGCTGCGGCACAGTGTTCAAGATAACCTCGGCGGGCACTTTGACGACCCTGCATAGCTTCGACGGCCCACACGGTGCTGACCCTGAGGCGGCGTTGGTTCAAGATACCGACGGGAGCTTCTACGGGACAACGCCCGCCGGCGGGTACTTGGGCTGCGGCGGCATAGGCTGTGGAACGGTATTCAAAATCGCCTCTAACGGCACGCTTACAACGCTGCATCGGTTCGGGGGTGGGGACGGCTCTTTCCCCACCGGTGCGCTGGTTAGAGGTAACGATGGGCTCTTCTACGGGGTTACCACTTACGGCGGCAGCAATTTTTGCTCTGACGGTTGTGGCACCATCTTCACGATTACCGCAGAGGGCGCGATGACCACACTATACAGTTTTACCGGTCACTCGACGGACGGTGACGAGCCCATATCGGGACTGATCCAAGCGACCAACGGGTTGTTTTACGGGACCACGGAGTACGGCTACGGCACGATCTACAAAGTATCAACGGGGGGGAAACTCGCAGAGGTTTTCGCCTTCGACGGCGCTGATGGTAGTGAACCCTTTGGGGGGTTGCTTCAAGGCACCGACGGAGCCTTCTACGGTACTACGAACGCTGGCGGAACCGACAACGATGGCACGGTGTTCAGCTTGGCTTTAGGGCTTGGCCCATTCGTGGGTCTGATAAACAACTCGGGTATAGTCGGGCAGGCCGTCGGCATCCTCGGCCAAGGATTCACCGGAACCAACGCCGTTTCGTTCAACGGCACTCCCGCGAGCTTCAACATCAACTCTGACACTTACGTGACAGCCACCGTTCCCACTGGAGCAACCAGGGGCTTAGTCGCCGTAACAATGCCAGGGGGCACGCTCACGAGCAACCAGCAGTTTCGTGTCACGCCCCAGGTTCTGAGTTTCACTCCGACCAGCGGCCCGATCGGAACCCCTGTAACTATCATTGGACTGAGCCTCACTCAGACCAAGGGAGTTGGATTTGGCGATCATGTGCCGGCCAGTTTTCAAGTGAACTCCGACACTCAGGTGACCGCAACTGTACCGGCTGGTGCAAAAACCGGGCTCGTCGGTGTCGAGACTCTGGGCGGAATTGGCATAAGCACAACAACTTTTACGGTCACGCAGTAATTGACCGTTGTCCGACCAAAACTTCATCCGCATCTATCCACATCGGATACTGATCCTGGAGAAACGTCCTGGCCATTGCATACCAAAAGAATAGTTTCTTGGCAAGTTCAAGATTTGCAGCGCAGAACCCGGCTGCAGCCTCACTGCGCATCAACACGTGGATGGAACTCTCAGTCTCCGTTACGGACCGCATTGTCTGGGTCGCGGTGACGCTGCCGGTCTGCCCCAGCCGAAGAAGGCGAGTACAGCGCGGGGCAGGGGAAGGGGAACGGACCCCTTCCCCTGCAACCCCATCCCCCAAACCAACCCGACCCAACTGGCGAGGGCACAACTTTGAAACCGGACATTTCACTTGCTACCAAAACCGGACATTTTAATTTGCTAAGGACCGTGTTTATTTGTCAAGTCTTTGTTGCTCTGACCACGCAGTGATTTGCGGCGTCTACAGCTGAAGACCAAGCTGTGGCGGCTCGCGGAGAATGGAATATCTTCTCAGATGGGCACCGGCATCTCCAGTAACCGATAGACCTATCGGCAGCATCGACTCCCAAGACGTACATTTGAATGCGCCGCAGATCCGGGAGTGGAATCTTTCTTTGTCTCAGCGAGCTTAGATCATCGCCGCAGATCACGATCGTTTCTGAGTAAAGCATCCTGAAACGTTCCCTTCTCCTTAACATGCGTTGCGCGAGCCGAGAAATCTTGCACTCGCGGCTTGAAGGCAAACCCACTCATGTCTTTGGGGAGCCATACCCCGATTTGGATTTCTGCCAGTCCTCTAGAACATCCAGTCACGAACCCCGTTTGGAAACTCTGCCGCCAACGCCTCTTTTTGCCACTTTTTGCAGCGTAGCTCTGCGCTCCCGAATCACCGTTTACGGTCCCCCATCCGTTCTATTCCGCGCCGTTATTCATTGAAATGTATAGTTCTTGGGTCCCGGATTCGGAAGGTTCCTGCCGACTCCGTGCGTCGGGTGACGCGCGAAGTACCTTGCGTGACGCCGGTCTGCCCGTCCACGGATGCGATACATGAGTCATCGCGCGACCAAAGTGACCCGCTCGATGGTTGCTCGGACGCCCTGGCGCAGGGGCAGCGGTTCCCGGTTTTCTTGCTTGAGGAGTCCGCATGGAACGAACGTAATGGTGAGCTGGCCTCCATCCCAGGCCTTTTTGTCACTCATGACTCTAATGGACCGCGTAAGATCAAACCTCAGTGTCGTCTCTGCGCTCCTTGACAAAAAGAGACCTAGATTTCCAACATAGTAAATTGTGTCGCGGGCCGGCTTTTCAGTCGCCGGAAGATTCGCGTAGATTTCGTAGTGCATACCGCTCGAGTCTCTAACGTTATCGATTTCCAGATTGAGGACAATGGCGTGCTTGAACTCCTTGTCCTCTAATAGATGGCTGATCTTCGCGTTTGTCTCGGGAGAAATGTTGAGTTGGGTGTGAACTGTCTCGCCGCTTAGCTCGATTCTTTTTTCCATACTGACCGCCAGTTCCTCGGGTGGCGTCGGCGGAAATTGTGTCTGCACTTCTATGCGTGGAGCGGGTGGACTTGGTGACGATGGGTCTGGATCGTTGTCATAGCGGTAGTTCAACTGTGCCACAGTATCCAGAACGTCTTGGGCGGACTTGCTCACGATGTTTCCCGTGTCAATGTCGTAAGAGCTGAACGTGGTAGTCTTCCAAACGGCGTCGCTTAGGGGGTTCATGCGACCACCACCCTGAGCCAGCCAGACCTTCCAAAGGTGATCAATTTCAGCATGGTGCAGCCAGAAGATGGGATCATTCGCCGCCGTGCCAGGATTGGCCATCACACCGCCTACGTCTGTATGAATCACGTTGTGAGGCTGCAACTCCAGGTCACCGTTGTTCCATAGAAATCTCCGCTGGTGGCTTGAAGCAATCCAGCGTAAGGCAACGCACCCTCGGTCGGATGACCTGTGAAGGTGTGCAACAATGTCAGAGCGCCATCAGGTGTAATTCTAAAGACTGTGCCCCAGCCGTCGGCTCCCCCATCCGAACCCGTTCCGTAGAAGTTACCGTCGGCCACTTGTACGAGCGGCGTGTTGGGGTAGCGCCTTCCTTATACTCGAAACTGTGCAGCGTGGTCAGCGCGCCCCTTGGGGTGATGTTGAAAATCGTACCGTCGCCGACTCCTCCGAACACGGTCGTCCCGTAGAAACTTCCGTCGGTGGAAAGAATCAGCCCAGAAGCGGCAGTGTAGCCGTCAGTCGCCTTTTTACTGACGGTGCCCGGTCCATGCGGCGGCCATCATTGAAGAAACCTACGCAGGGAGAATAACCGGGAGGACGTCGACAATAACGGCAACGTCGATGACGACAACGACGACGAGCACGATGATGACCATGGCCATGATCACCGGCATGATGACGATGATGATGACCAGCAGCATGACCAGTACCGGCACCCGCACGCCACCGCCGCCGTCGCCGTCGCTGCGGACGGTGCAACGGCCTAGGACGCCATCGCCACCAAGTGCAGGGCTGCGCCTCCGACAGAGTGAGGGACCGGCGACGGCTTCGATGGCTCCGGTTTACGAAAGGGTGGGTTGGTACACCGTGGGTATACAAATACGCGAATATTTAAACTGGCCTTCGGTTTAGAGTTATGCTATTTTGTCAACCGTGGGTATACAAACTCAAGACAAGTTAAACTGGCTGCAGCGCTCCCTTCCTGATGGTCTGGTCGCCGACTCTGCCTGGCTGGAAAAGCACGGCTATTCCAGAAGCCTACGCCAGAAATATGTCGCCCATGGCTGGCTCGATCAGGTGGCACGCGGTGTGTACCGCCGGCCTGTTCCGAAAGCGCCTGCCGATGCCGGACATGGGGGCCTCCGGTGGCAGCCCGTGGTGATCTCCCTTCAGACGCTGTTGGGATACCCGTTCACCGTCGGCGGCCGGACAGCGCTCGAACTGCAGGGATTTGGGCATTATCTGACCTCTCGCGATCACCAACGCGAAATCCACCTCTATGGGACCGGCAAACCGCCGGGATGGGTGTTCAAGCTGGAGCTGCAAAGCCCGTTCGTTTTTCACAATGCGGAGAAGCTCTTCAAAAGCGACCCGGGGCGAGGAAGCCGCAAGAAAACAGTCAATGATGCCGGCAACGATCTGGTGAAAGCCAGCTACATACGGCAGCCCTGGGGGCAATGGGAATGGCCGCTGACCATGTCTTCGCCGGAGCGGGCGATACTCGAATTGCTCGACGAGGTTCCGGAGCGCGAGACGTTTCATCAGGCGGATGTCCTGGTGGATGGACTGCGCAATCTCAGCCCGCGGCGGGTCCAAACGCTGCTGGTCGCCTGTCGCAGCGTAAAAGTGAAGCGGCTGTTCCTGTGGTTTGCCGAGCGGCACCAGCATGCCTGGCTGAAGAAAGTGGGCCGGAAAGATATCGACCTTGGGCGCGGAAAACGGATGCTCGTGCGCGGCGGCAAGCTGGACCTGACCTACAACATCACAGTTCCGGAGTCCATCGATGCCGGTGGCTGAGGCCTATCGAAAGCAGGTAGCGCTGCTGATCAAAACTGTGCCGCTCGTTGCCGCGGAAACCGCCTTCGCGCTCAAAGGCGGAACGGCGATCAACCTGTTCCTGCGCGACATGCCTCGACTTTCCGTCGATATCGATCTCACATACGTACCCGTCGCCGATCGCGAATCCTCGCTGAAGGAGATCGATGCGGCATTACACCGCATTAAGAAACAAATCGAGCGCGGGATTCCCGGCGCTCGTGTCAGCACGAGTGCGCCCAAGGGCGGTAAATACATTACCAAGCTGATCGTCCGCTCCAACGACGCGCAGATCAAGATCGAGGTCACGCCTGTGCTGCGCGGTTGCGTGTACGAGCCCGCCGTCAGGTCGGTATCGGCGCGCGTGGAGGAAGAATTCGGGTTTGCCGAAACAGCCGTCGTCAGCTTCGCTGATCTCTACGCCGGCAAGATCGTGGCCGCGCTCGACCGTCAGCATCCGCGAGACCTGTTCGACGTACGCGACCTGCTCACGCATGAAGGAATTGACGACAATCTGCGCCAGGCCTTCATCGTTTATCTTCTCAGCCATGATCGACCGATGGCGGAAATTCTGGCGCCCACGCGGCGCGACATCTCAGCCGAATACAAGCGCGGTTTCGAGGGAATGGTCAACACACCCGTGACGCTCGATGAACTTCTGCAGGCGCGCGAGAATCTGATCGGCCAAATCGTGGGCAAGATGCCGGAACGGCACCGGCGCTTCCTCATCTCAATCAAGCGCGGCGAGCCTGACTGGGCGCTCCTCGACCTGCCCGGCGTTAGGGATTTGCCGGCCGTGCGATGGAAACTTGAGAACCTCAAGAGGCTGAGTCCGGAGAAGCGGACGGAACTGCTGATGGGGCTAACCGAAGCGTTGCGTATGGGCTCATAAATTCTGACTAGAAACGAAATGGTCAAAACGGCCGTATCGACACTTACGGCACACCTGCGGCACTATGCTTCGACGTCACGGCCCGGATTGTCGGCGTTGGGGATGACCGACAGTCAGCCGATTCGGACGTCCGGTAGTCTACCTGTGTCGAGACGAAAAAGAGTGCCTTCGGAGAGAGTAGAGTGGGATTCGAAGGCACTCTGAATAAGCAAACAAAGAACTTCTAGCGCTCAGACAGCACATCTTAAGCGATGTAAGTCGCTGCAAAATCAGTCCTCAGATTCCAACGGATTTCAGCGCGGATTTCAGCGTCCACGGCAAATTGTCGGCAAGCAATGATGTGGACACTTGTGAGGACACTTCTAAAATGATTGCAGACTCTGAGTCCTAGGACCGTACGTGTCTCTCTACGAACCTCAAGAGCTGTAAACGTCAGTTCCAGCCAGCGGAAATCATGATCGCAGTTCGAGACCGAAGAGATGCATGGGTCGGACCGAGTTCCAGACCTGAATATTGATTACGAGCGAGCCTTGGTTTGGCAGAGCAAAAGCAACAGCTTCAACGAGAGCGAAATGGCGCTCTTTTATGAGTGCATCCTGATGTGTGCACGAAACTGCTTGACACCGCCGACATTGTCAGAGAGGCGATGGTACATCAATTGACTTCCTTCGTTAATCGACACGGTTTCAGAGGTAAGTGCGGTAAGCAAAAGAAACACGCCGACTCATCATCGGCGTGAAAGATTTCTTGCCTCGTCGAACGCTGTTACAGCGTCGCACTGGCGTAGTTGTTAATCTCGCAATTCAGCGGTGTGGTCCATAGCATAGCTTTTCCCCTTTTAGAGTTTCACTGAGTGCAGTTGCCGCTGTTTGAGCCGAAGATGTACAGTCGCCCGGCGTTTGGGTACCGGCTGTCCGTCGATGCCCCCTGAGTGCCGACGTAAACGAACCCATTCGCGACCGTAGGAATGGACCACTTAGTTGCAGGCGGTAAACCATCGCCAGCGCAGGTGCTGCTGGCATACAGTTGGTTCATAGAAAGGGCATCAAAGGCGTAGAGGATGCCCGGACTGGTGCTGAGGCCGTTCGAATCGGCCCTGGCGATGGCCCAAACAAGAGCGTCCTTCTCCTGCGAACTTGCAGCCGAGACCGCAGGTGTTGCGCCAAACGTAAACGGGATCTGGTTTGTTCCCGTTGGATCGGTCGCGGCTACCGGTGTCCCACAAACCATTGTGGTGGGTGGAGGTGTTGATGGGTTCGTGCACAGAGTATATTGCATTAAAGGTGCGTTCTGCTGGTCGCTCGCAAGATAGATAAAGTTGTCGTTAGGGTGTATCGAGTTATCGTCGTCCCAAAACGCAGGGTTGTTGTGTACCTCTGGCTTGCCGCTGATCCAGTAGGTACTGACATTTGTGTTATTGCTGGTCGCGCAGACCCCGCAGGAGGAGTCGCAAGCTGTTGCGTGGCCCCCGGGATTGCTGCGATCCACGAACCAGATCCCGCCTTCCTTTTCGCTGCTCACGGACAGTGTTGAGTAATTGGAGATCTCACCGTCCGGTATCAATACGTTTCCCCCCGAGCCGTAATCGAGGTCGTTGCCATTGGGCTCATTACAAGTCGGATCGGATCGGTAAAACTGATCCGCAGGCGTGAAGTAGTCGTTGACGCTTAGGTTGCTGGGATCAAGCTTTAGGAAGCTGCTTCCCCGGTTTGTAACGCCCCCGGAGCTGCCAAAGGTGCCATTGCCAGTATTAACGTAAATCCAGTTTTTTTGGTTCTTGTCTGGTCCGAACGCAGGACCCGCTCCCCCCGACCAGATTCCGCCGCCCCACGAACTGTCGAGTCCTCCGCCCAGGCTCGATTGAAAATAGAGCGGTGCTGAGGTTGGACTGGGAATGCTGTAGCCGAAAATTACACCGTTTGGGTCGGGATAGCCGGAACCGTCCAGCTCCGAGAAGGAAACGTAAACATACGGACCGCAGTTGGTACCACAACTGGCAAACAGAAGCCCTGGCCGTTGAATGTGGTGCTGTGAGAAGCTGCTAGCTGTGGGATATTCGCCGCCACATCCGCCCGAGCAGATCAGTATCGGATAGCCAGTATTCTCTGTAAGGCTTGAGATGTCGACCGCATGGAGGTAGTGATACCAAGTCGACGCGCCCGTCTGGGTGTTTTGAGTCATGGTGACCAGGTAGATGGTCCCTGTTCCATT
>Ga0308309_10000925_pt1 | contig 17534 bp, 17 predicted proteins | sample HubBroMetageWFT5_FD_192491 | JGI IMG/M metagenome (GOLD analysis project Ga0308309, IMG submission 192491) | Warmed and freeze-thawed soil microbial communities from the Hubbard Brook experimental Forest, New Hampshire - Hubbard Brook CCASE Soil... | ecosystem: Environmental > Terrestrial >...
CGGCACGACGGGCGCGGAAGCCGCGACCATCGCCATCATGGTGGGCGGCGACAAGAAGGTATTCGACGACGCGCTGCCGGTGCTGCAGTCGTTCAGCGCCAACGTCATCCATATGGGCGGGCTCGGCAGCGGCACGGTGGCCAAGCTGGTGAACAACATGTTGTCCTTCTGCAACATGGCCGCGCTCAGCGAGGGCATGATGCTGGGCACCAGCGCGGGCCTCGATCCGGACAAGCTGCTGCACGTGATCGCCAACGCCAGCGGCAACTCGAATGCGGTGAAGAACTTCTCGCTGCGCGCGCTTCAGGGCAAATATTCCCCGCCGTCCTTTGCCCTCAACCTGGCCTACAAGGACCTGCATCTCGCGCTCGAGCTGGGCGACGAGCTCGGCGTGCCGTTGTCCCAGGGTTCGGCGACGCACAACCTGCAGCGCATGGCGCGCGGCATGGGCTTTGGCCCCGACGACAGCTCCTCCGTCCTGCGCGTCTACGAGACTGTGTTGGGCCGCAAGGTCAAACCGTAAGCATCTGCAGGAAGGACGCCAGCGAGTACGTCGCGCTGCTCGGCAAACAGCGCCTTGACCCAATCGATTGTCGCGCGCACGCAGGCGGCACGGCGCAGATCACGGTGGACGATGATCCAGTAGTCGGCGGCGATTTCGGCGATCGGCGGCGTGAGCCGCTCGAGCAGGGGATGGCCGTCGCCGACATAGCAGGGCAGCACGCCGCGGCCGGTACCGGCGCGGATCGCTTCCAGATGCATGAGCATCGATGAAGCGCGCAGCGCCACCGGCATTGCCGTCTCTTCCACCTGCCGCTGGACCCAGCGCGCGGGCGCGTAGTGCGCCTGCTCCTCGGTATAGGTGACCCACGCACTGGCCTCGGCGCCGCGGCGCCGATAGACCGCGCAGGCGAAAGTGCCCGCCTTGGAGACGTAGAAGTCGCCGCTTTGCGGTGGCTCGTGGCGCAACGCCATATCGGCTTCGCGTCGCACGAGGTTTTTCGTTTGTCGCGAGTCGACCAGCTCCAGGGTGATGCCCGAAGGAAGCGCCGTCGTTGTCGATCCCGACAGGAAGCGAGCCAGAAACCCGGCAGCACACTCGCCGGTCGATACCCGCACTGTACCGCTCAACACCGGTGAGGCCGCGGCGCGCCGCCGCTCCAAGGTCAGCACCGCATCCTCGACGCTCTCGGCCGCCGCGACCAGCCGCTCGCCGGCGGCGGTGAGGCGCAGCCCCTCGGGCAGGCGGTCGAACAGGGTCGACCCGCCAGAAGTGGCCTCGAACGCGGCCAATCGGCGGGCGATTGTCGGTTGGCTGAGCCCGAGCGCTCGGCCGGCGGCACGCATCGAGCCCTTCCGGGCAACGGCGAGGAACACCCGGACATCGTCCCAGTCCATCGCCCCGCGATTCGATTGTGGCGGACGGGTCGCCGGCTGATGTCGCGGCGCGCGCCTCGCCAATCCGTCGAGAGCAGCCATGACATGTTCCTTTCTGGCCAGCCTCAATGTGTCGGCTTCGGAAGGTTATTCGTACCATCAAATCGAGTGCCACGAAAACGTTTCAGTGGTCGCCAAAAACGGAGATCGAGGCAATTAAAGCGTGGCGCTACGATTCCCCGTCACCATGGAGAGAGGAATGGAGAGCAGAACGCCCAGCATCATCGATCTCAACGCGGAAGTCGCCAAGCTGATCATGTGCCGACGGACCCCGCAGTCGACGATGGCGGATCGAAAGGGCAGCATCGCACGATTGGCGACCTACCGCGACGATGACGGGCCGCCCAGGTCTTTCGTGCTCCGCGCGGGAATGATGGCTGTCATTCCGCAAGGGATGTGACGCAAATGGCCGCGACGCCCTTCCCGGGCGAGCATATCGAGCTCGATGTCGATGACCCTCGGACGGTGGAGCGCAAGCCGGCAACGCCGGCGAGGGGCTAGCGTCACAGATCCAGGCCGTATCTTTTCAGATAGGCTGGATCCGGATCGAAGCCCAGGCCGGGACCGGTTGGGACGTCGAGATCAGGTTGCCAGCGCGTGAACCCGCTGTCGCCGTACATGTCCATGTGAGGCTCGGCCTCTATGACGGCAAAGTATGCGACCTCTTTCATCGCGGCCAGGAAGTGCAAGGTCGCGAGCGCGGCCGGTCCGATGAAAGGCGTATGGGGCGCGATCGAGATGCCAAGAGGTTTTAGCAACGCCATCGCCCTCCTGGTTTCCGATACCCCGCCGATCATGCAGATGTCGGGCTGCAGGACGCCGACGGCCGGCGCCTTGGCATAGATCCCGAGCTGCTCGGCCGACCCGAGATCGGCGCCCAGGCCGACCACGATCCGGGAAAGCCGCGGCGATTCGAGCAAGGCTTCAGGCGGCCATACCGGATCTTCCAGCCACCGCAGATCGAGCGCCTGCCAGCGCGCGAGGCTGCCCTGAACGTCGGCCAGGGTGTGAGCATTGTTGCAGTCGGCCACAAAGGGCATTTGCCGGCCGACGACCTTTCTCGCCGCTTCGATGACATCGAGGTCGAACTCGTGAACCTTGACCGCGGCGACCTGGGCGTCCAGCGCCTGCTCGATACGCGCCGTGACCTTGTTCGCGTCGTTGTAGCGATCGAGGCTGGCCATCACCGGCACGCGGGCCCGTTGCGCCCCTCCGAGCAAGGCCGAGAGCGAGCGACCTGCGGCCTTGCCCGCAATATCCCAAAGCGCCATGTCGACCGCGGCTAAGGCATTGAGATTGGTGCCGGCGCGGCCGAACGACGCCAGGCGAAGCCGGGCTTCCCCGTTCAGGCGCTCTCTTTGCTCCACCGATTTGCCCAGGAAGAGCGGCGCGATGGCGTCGCGGATCGCGGCGACCAGGCTCCGCTGCAGGGCCGGCCGAAGGCACAGGCACTCGCCGTATCCGACCAGCCCTGACCGGACCGTCACCTTGCAAAGAACGAGATACAGCGCGTCGGCGCCACCGGTTGATTTGGCAAGCCGCAGGGCGATAGGGTCGATGCGATCGATGATCATGGCGCTCCAGTTAACGCGGAAACGCTCTCCCCGCGACCATGATTCTTGCATAGGCTGTCGTTGCCGCCATTCGGAACAGAAGGAAACACATCGTGAGCACGCCGCCGATCGACGAAGCTGAACTGAACGCCATGCTGCGCCGGGCCGGCCTCGTGCTCACGCCTCAGCAGGTGAAGGCCATCCTTCCCGGCGCCGAGATCTTCCAGCGAATGATCGCGCGCGTGAACGCGCCGCTGCCGCGCGAAGCCGAGCCCGCGCCGACCTTCAAGGCGGAGCAGGGCTGATGTCGGTTCTGACCATTGCCGAAGCCGCACGCCGCATCGCCGCCAAGCAGCTGTCGCCGGTCGAGCTGGCCAAGACGCAGCTTGGCCGGATCCACCGCCTCGATCCGCAGCTCAATGCGTTTCTCCTGGTGACCGAAGAACGCGCGCTGACGGATGCCAAGGCGGCCGAAGCGCGGCAGATGGCGGGCGCGCTGCGCGGCCGGCTCGATGGCATCCCGATCGCCCACAAGGACATCTACAATACCGCCGGAATCCGCACGACGGCGCATTCGAAGCAGCTGGAGCACAACGTGCCCACGCGCGATGCACATACCGTAAGCAAGTGGGCGGACGCGGGCACCGTCATGCTGGGCAAGCTGGCGACGCATGAATTTGCCTTCGGTGGGCCTTCCTTCGATCTGCCTTGGCCGCCGGCGCGCAACCCCTGGAACAGGGACCACTTCACGGCAGGATCATCCTCGGGCACCGGGGCGGCCGTCGCCGCCGGTCTCATCCTGGGCGGAACCGGGTCCGACACCGGTGGATCGATCCGCGGACCGGCGGCTCTCTGCGGCATTGCCGGAATCAAGCCGACTTACGGCTTGTCCAGCCGGACCGGCATTCTGCCCCTGGCTTTCTCGCTCGATCACGCCGGCCCGATGGCCTGGACGGCGGAAGATTGCGGGTTGCTGCTGCAGGGCATGGCTGGTCCCGATCCCGAAGACCCGGCCAGCGTCGATCGGCCGATCCCGGATTTCACGGCCGAGCTTGGCCGGGGTGTGAAGGGACTGCGCATCGGCGTGATCCGGCATTTCTTCGAACAAGACCATCGCGCGTCGGACGCCACGCGCGCGGGGATCGACGCGGCCATGGATTTCTACGCCAAGGAAGGCGCCGAGGTCCGCGACATCACGCTGTCCCCGGCAGCGGATTACCACGCGGTCGGCTATCTGATCATGATTGCCGAGGCGTTCGCGCTGCACGGCCCGTGGATGCGCGAGCATTTCATGGACTACGGTGAACTGTTTCGTGACCGTGTCAGCCTCGCCGCGACGGTCAGCGGCCCGGACATGATCCAGGCCACGCGCCGCCGCCGCCTGCTGTGCCGGGAAATGGCGGCGGCGATGGAAAATCTCGACATCGTCGTCAGCGCGTCCCAGCCGGGCGAGGCGCCTCGCATCGACAGCGTGGAGAAATGGACCAATATGGAGAAGCCGTCCTTCACCATGCCGTTCAATGTCACAGGCTTTCCAGCCATCAGCATTTGCACGGGTTTCGGCGAGGGCGGTCTTCCCGTTGCGATGCAGTTGGCGGGCAAGCCGTTCACCGAGCCGACACTGTTGCGGGCCGCACATGCCTATGAAACTGCGATGCCGTGGCGCGCGAAGCGCCCGGCGATGGCCGGCTGACACGCCGGCATGCGGAGTCTGCCAGGGATCGACAAAATGACCTATGCGATGAAACTGGTAATTGCGCTGCTGAGCCTGGCGTTGACGCTTTCCGCGCCATCGGTGCGGGCTCAAGAACCTGTCGATTTGCTGCTCGTGCTCGCGGCCGACGTCTCGCGAAGTGTGACGGAAGCCAAATTCAGGCTTCAGCGCGAGGGGGCTGCCGCCGCCATCTCGGATCCCGATGTGCTGAAGGCCATCACGTCCGGCCCGAACCGGCGCATTGCCGTGTGTTTCGTCGAATGGGCGACCGTGGGCATGCAAAATGTCGTGGTCGACTGGACATTGATCGAGGACGACGCTTCCGCGCACGGCTTCGGCGACGTGCTGGTCGAGGCGCCACGATCGTTCGCCGGGAGCACCTCGATCAGCAGCGCCATCGACTTTTCTGTGAGCCAGCTCGAGCGCGCGCCGTTCAAGTCGAACCGGCGTGTCATCGATGTCTCCGGGGACGGCAACAACAATTCCGGCCACCCGGTCACCGAGGCCCGCGACGACGCCATCGGCAAGGGCATCACCATCAATGGTCTGGTCATCCTGACGCCGCCAGGGCAATCGTTCCGCCCGGAGCACACGGATCCGCCGGGCGGCCTGGAAAAGTACTTCCAGGACAACGTCATCGGCGGTTTCGGGTCATTTACCGTCGTCGCCGAAGGGCATGAGGCATTCGGCCGAGCCCTGACCAAGAAGCTGATCGCGGAGATCGCCGGTCTAACCGAGCATCGGTTCGCTGGCGCGCCTCTTCGCCCTTAGCGGCTGTCGTACAGGCGCATGACGATTGCCTCCAGCGCGAGAAAGAAGGCGAACAGCACGATGCCGACGCCGCACAGCAGCAGGATGGCGGCGAGCAGCAGCGCGGTTTCGAAATTGTTGGCCGAGAACAGGATGATGTAGCCGAGCCCGGTCTGGGCGGTGATGAACTCGCCCAGCACGACGCCGATCACCGCGAAGGTGACGCCAATGCGCAGGCCGGCGAAGATGTGCGGCAGGGCAAAGGGGAATTTCACCGTCGCGAAAGTCTGCAGCCGCGAGATCATCAGGCTGCGGCACAGCCTCTCGTAGCTGGGCGGTGCGGCCTGCAGGCCCGCGATGGTCGCCACCACGACGGGAAAGAAGGCGATGAAGACCGAGAAGATCACGTTGGCGCTAAAGCCGGTGCCGAACCACAGCAGGAATACCGGCGCCAGGGCCACCTTGGGGATGAGCTGGAAGAAGACGATGGTGGGATAGACCGCCTGCATCAGCGTGCGCGAGTAGGAGACGGCGGCGCCCAGCGCGATACCCAGCGCGGCGGCCAGGAAAATGCCGGCGACGGCGCCCCAGAAAGTCGGCTGCGCCTGTTCCAGCAGGACACCGAGCGAGCGGATCAGCGTGTCGAATACCTTGCTGGGCGCCGGCAGGAGCCGCGCGCCGAGCGTGCCGTTGCGGCTGAGCGCTTCCCAGCCGCCGACCAGCAGGATAGCCAGCACCGCGGGCGGTGCGATCAGCCGCGCCGCGTCGCGGCCGATACCGGCAAGGTCGCGCCAGGGAGGCCGCGCCAGCTTCAGGCCGATGTCGGTCATTCGCCATGCCACTTGCGCACGGCCACCTCGCCCGCATGCACCGCGCCGTAGCAGACGAGGCCCACGATGCAGAGAACCGTGATGGCGGCCAGGATGATGTCGGTGCGCAGCAGGGCGGCGCTCTGCAGGATCAGGAAACCCAGCCCTTCGGACGAAGAGATGAACTCCGCCACGATGACGCCGATCACGGCGAGCGTAATGGCGATCTTGAGGCCGGCGAACAGATAGGGTGTCGAGGCCGGCAGGCGGACCAGCCAGAAGGTCCGCCAAGGCGTGGCTATAAGCCCGCGGCACAGCCGGACCAGCGAGCGATCGGTCGATTCGAGGCCGGCCATCATGGCGATGAAGATCGGGAAGAAGCCGATGAAGGCGGCGATGGTGAGCCGCGATGGCCAGCCGATGCCGACCCAGACGATGAACAGCGGTGTCCAGGCGATCTTCGGCACGAGCTGGATGACGACGATCAGCGGATAGATCGCATCGCGCAGCAGCCGGCTGAAGCTCAGCAGCGAGGCAAGGCCCACGCCGAACAAGGCCGCCAGCGCAAAACCCGCCAGCGTGTCGCGCACGGTGGGCACCGTCTGCTGCCAGATCATGACTAAATTGTCCGCCAGCGCGACGAAGATGTCCGACGGCGCCGGCAGGATCACCTTGGGATAGCCGAAGACCAGGACCAGTGCCTGCCATGTCAGCAACAGGGCGGCGGCGAAGGCCGTCGGCAACAGCAGCGGGCGCAGGCGATCGTTCATGTTCGGACCTCAGGCTTCTGGCCCGCATCTCTATAATCTGTCATCCCGACCGAAGCCGAGCGCAGCGAGGCGCGGTGGAGGGACCTATTCATCCATGCGCGCCACAAGACTAGGTCCCTCCACGCCGCTTCGCTCAAGCGCGGATAAGATCCGCGCGAGTCGGGATGACGGAGCATCGCCATCACTGCGGCGCGTGCTGGATCTTGCCGCGCAGATGGCCGCAGATCTCGTTGAACTCGACCGTCTCGCCGATCTCCAGGCCGCGCGGCCGGGCGAAGGGGATGCGGATGTCCTCGATGATGCGGCCGGGTCGCCGGCTCATCACCAGCACGCGGTCGGCGAGATAGACGGCCTCGCGGATGGAATGGGTGACGAACAGCGCGGTGCGATGGTGGTCCTCCCACATCTTCATCAGCACCAGGTTCATCTCGTCGCGCGTGATGGCATCGAGCGCGCTGAACGGCTCGTCCATCAGCAGCAGGTCGGGCTCATAGACCAGGGCGCGGCAGATGGCGACGCGCTGGCGCATGCCGCCGGAGAGCTGGCGCGGCTTGTGATGATGGAAGCCGCCGAGGCCGACCTGATCGAGCAGGTTGGTGGCCCGCGCGCGCGTCGGCGCATCGGTCGGGCCAGCCGAACGCTTCGCCGCCTGGAAGGGAAACAGCACATTGTCGAGCGCGCTCTTCCACGGCAGCAAGGTTGGATCCTGGAACATGATTCCGGTTTCGGCGCGCGGCTGGGTGAGGGCGTGGCCGGCGATGCCGATCGTGCCCTGGCTCGGCGCGTCGAGGCCGGCGATCATCATCAGGAGCGTGCTCTTGCCGCAACCCGACGGGCCCAGCAGGGCCACGAACTCGCCGGCCTTGATGGCGAACGAGCTGGGCGCCACCGCCTCGACCTGCTGGCGGGTGCCCTCGTTGTAGACCTTGCTGACGCGATCGAAGACAACGTAGTCCGTGCCGGCCGCCGCAACGCCCTCAGGGGACGCCGCGACCGGTCGCACCACGCGCAGTGCCGCGGCCGTCGTGTTCATCCCAGGGCGTACTTGGCCGAGGCCGCTTTCGCCTTCGCCCATTCGGCATCGCTGAGCTTGAGCTTGCCGACGAACTCATTGGTGTAGAGCGAGGCGGGATCGGGCTTCTTGTCGCCCGCCGCGCTGGCATTCTCGAAGATCAGGTCGGTCATCTTGGTGTAGACCGCCGGATCGGCGTAGCCGATGCCCTTGTCCATCGCTTCCTTGCAAGCGTAGTTGGCGGCCCATACGCCCATGCCGATTTCGAGCTGTTCCTTGGCGGTCGAAGCGAGTTTCAGTTCGGGCACTTCCTTGAACATGATTTCGATCGTCTCCGCCGGGTTGAGCAGCGTGAACTTCACGCCCTCGGACAAGCCCATGGTCATCGCCTCGCACAGCGCCTTTTCCTTGGCGAAGTACTCGTTCGTGGTGGTGAGCGAGTGGGCATAGAAGGGCAGGCCGTACTTGCTGTAGAGGAAGGAGCGCGGACTGACGCCGGCCGCCATGAGCTTGGGCAGGGCGCTGGCGATGAAGCAGGAGATGGCGTCGCACTGCTTGTCGATCAGCGCCACCTCGCGCACCTTGTTGTCGAGCGAGACCGACTGGATGTCGGCCATGGTGAGGCCGACATTCTTCAGGAAAGCTGGCAGGAAAGGATATTCGCCCGAGGTCAGGGTCGAGCCGATCTTCTTGCCCTTGAGGTCGGCCGGCGCCTTGATGGTCGATTCCGGCCGTACCGCGACGCCCATCGTGGTGTCGTAGTTGAAGCAGCCGAGCGACAGCAGCGGCAGGCCCTTGACCGCCTGCTGGATCGAATTGGGCGCGGCGGGGATGCCGAACTCGTACTTGCCCTGGGCGATCGCCTGGGTCGCCGCGGCCGAGCCGGTGCCTTTCTCGATCACGACGTCGATGCCGGCCTTGGTCCAGAACTGCTTGGCGGCGTAGGACCAGATGTTGGGACCCTCGGGCAGCCAGCCCAGGGTGTACTTCACCGTTACTTTCTTCTGCGCATGGACTTTCTTGGGCGCGAAGCCTGTCCCGGCGGCAAGCGCGCCCGCGCCGGCCGCGACGACAAAATTCCGGCGGGACAGCCGGTTTCGGACGGTGGCTCCGGTCTTGTCGACGTCCTTGCGCATGTGACCTCCGCTTCCCCGCAACGGGCTTCCCGAAGGGCCAACCACGCAACATGCATGCCAAGAATCGGTGAATTGGAGGTCTGGTCTTGTGTGCTAGGCTTGCCCAAGGTCATGGGAGCATGGGCATGCAGACACAGCCGCAACCGATCCTGATCAAGTGCTACGCCGGGTCTCGCCTGTACGACCCTGCGGCGCCCGGCTACGTGACGCTCGAGCAGCTGCGACGTTGGCAAGCAGAGGGTGTTTCATTCCGCGTGATCGACGCCAAGACAGGCGAGGATATAAGGCGCGTCCTCCTTGGGTAGGAACGGCTGCTGGCACATGGCTTGCTGATTGCCGTCCATGAGTGAAGGCGACATCAAGGCCCTCGAAGTCCGGGTCCGGCGGGACATCGAGATGACGGCGCATCCGCGCACGGACTGGATGGAACCCCGGCTGTACCGGGGCCGGCCGGCGCTCGACGCGCTGATCGTCGGCGCCGGGCAGTCGGGCCTCGCCATCGCCTTTGCGCTGATCCGCGATCGCGTGCGCAACATCCTGGTGGTCGATCGTGCGCCAGAGGGCCGGGAAGGGATCTGGGTCGGTTTCGCCCGCATGCCGACCTTGCGTAGCCCCAAGGACCAGACAGGCCCCGACCTCGGCATCCCAAGCCTCACTTTCGAGGCGTGGTACGACGCGGTGCACGGCGCCGGGAGCTTCGCCGGGCTCGGCCTGATCCCGACCGGCGCATGGCACGACTATTTGCAATGGTACCGCCGCGTGCTGGCGCTGCCGGTGCGCAACAACGTCGCCGCCACGGAGATCGCGCCCGGCCAGCTCGACGATGGCGGACGCTGCCTGCTGGTGACGCTGTCGACCGGCGAGGTGCTGGCGGCGCGCAAGCTGGTGCTGGCCACCGGCCAGGACGGTACCGGCGAATGGTGGATGCCCGACTTCGTGCGCACCCTGCCGGCGGACCGCCGCGCCCACACCTGCGAGATCATCGACTTCGAGCGGCTGCGCGGGCGGACCGTGGCCGTGCTGGGCGTCGGCGCCTCGGCCATGGACAATGCCGCCGTGGCGCTCGAGCACGGCGCCGACGTCCATCTCTTCTGCCGCCGCGCCGAGCCGTCGGTGGTGCAGCGCTACCGCTGGCTGACCTTCGCCGGATTCCTGAAGCACATCGGCGAGATGCCGGACGAATGGCGCTGGCGGGTTATGGGCAACATCATGCGCGCCCGCGAGGGCTTCCCGGCCGACACTTATAAACGCGTGCTGGCTTTTCCCAACTTCACCATGCAGCTCGGCCGCCCCTGGACCGACGCGCGCATGGCGGATGATCGCATCCGGATCGACACGCCACGCGGGCCGTTCCACGCCGATTACGCGATCTGCGGCACCGGCATCCGCCAGGACGTGCGGCTGCGCCCTGAGCTCGCGTCGTTCGCCGACAAGATCGCGCTGTGGTGCCATCGCTATACGCCGCCGCCGGGTGAGGAGGATCCGCTGCTCGCGGCCTATCCCTATCTCGGCCCCGACTACGCCTTTCTCGAGCGCACGCCCGGCACGGCGCCGTGGCTGGCCGACATCCATTTGTTCGGCATCGGCTCGACCCTGAGCTTTGGGCCGTCGGGCAGCAGCATCAATGCCATGACAGTGGCCGTGCCCAAGGTGGCGGCGGGCGTGACGCGCGGCCTGTTCGCCGGCGACCTGCAGCGGCACTGGGAGTCGCTGCAGGCCTACGACGTCAAGCAGGTCGAGTTGGACTGGAGCCGGATGGCGACGGGATGATTATTTCCGTCGTCTCGACCGAGGGCCGCATGCCCGAGTGGAGAGACCTTCTCTCCATACTAAGCTGCTTATCGTCGAGAGAAGGTCCCTCGACTACGCCGCCCTATCGGGCGGCTCCGCTCGGGACGACGAAGAGGGGGAAGCATGGACACATTCACCGTGAAGCGCAGCGGCGCGGCCAAGCCCCGCCCGCCTGTGGTCGAAGCCTTGCTCGCGGAGGTCGCCGAGCTGGACACGGCGGCGGTGCAGGAGAGGATGCTGCCGGCCGGCTGCTACACCGCGCCGGAGTTTTTCGCCTTCGAGCAGGCGGAGGTGTTCAGCCGCACCTGGATCTGCGTCGGCAGGATCGAGCAGGTGGCCGAGCCGGGCGATTGCCTGGCGACGGAGGTTGCCGGCGAGCCGGTGCTGGTGGTGCGCGGCGAGGACGGCACGATCCGGGCGCTCGGCGCCATCTGCCAGCACCGCGGCGAGATCATCCCGTGCCCGGAAAAGGGCAAAGCGCTGCGCTGCCCGCTCCACTTCTGGACCTACGATTTCGAAGGCCGCCTCGCCGGCGCGCCGCGCATGGGCGACGCCGAGGCAGTGCAACAGCTGCGCAAGGCGGTGCGGCTGCCGACGCTCAGCCTGGAGCTGTGGCATGGCTTCATCTTCGTCAACCTCGACCCGCAGGCGGCGGCGCTGGCGCCGAGCCTCGCCAAGCTCGAGCCGCTGTGGCCGGGCTACGAGGCGACCGGGCTAAAAGCCCTGCCGCCGGTGATGAGCGACACGCCGCTGCCGTGGAACTGGAAGGTGCAGGTCGAGAATTTCACTGACGCCTACCATCCGGAATACGTGCATATCGGCACGCACGATTTTGCCCCCAGCGTCATGGCCGGCGATGGCGTGCGCTTCACCGCGATGAGGCCGGACGACAACGCCATCGTGCGCAGCGTGCCGATGCGCCGGCCGGACGGCGGCATGATGAAGGACGGCTGGGGCGAGGAGGCGGCGTTCCCGGCCATCGCCACGCTGCCGGCCGAGCAGCGCTCACGGCTGACCTTCGCCATGCTGCCGCCCAGTCTGACGCTGATGTTCGCGCCGGGCACTGTCGCCTACACCTTGATCCGGCCGATCGGCGCCGAGGCGACGCTGGCCGGCAGCGATCGCGTGACCTACGGCGGCTGGCTGCTGCCGCAAAGCACGCTCGACCTGCCGGACCTCACGGCGCGCTGCGCCGCGGTGAGCGAGGGCGGGTCGAAGATCTGGGCGCAGGATGTGCCGATCAACCGCGGCATGCAGGCAGCCAAGCACTCGCGCTTCCTGCCCGCCGGCACCTACGGTCCGCTGGAGATCACGCTGCAGCAGTTCAATGTCTGGCTGCTCAACGCCTACCGCCGCGCCATGGCGGGGTGAGACCGGGCATCCGTGGCACCGAACGTGAGTGCGAGACGTCGATTAAGCATTCCTGTCATCCCGAGCGCAGCGAGGGACCTTTAAGGCAACAGTAAAGGTCCCTCGCTGCGCTCGGGATGACAATGGCTTTGTCTAAGCCGCCTTCTTGTTCTGCTGCGCGGGATGCTCGCCGGCGATTTTGAGGAAGTTCTCCAGGATCTTGTGGCCGTGCTCCGAGGCAATGCTCTCGGGATGAAACTGCACGCCGTGGATCGGCAGCGTCTTGTGGCGCAGGCCCATGACGATGTCGCCGGTCTCGGCCGTGACTTCGAGGTCCTTCGGAAAGCCGGCGCGGTCGACGATCAGCGAATGATAGCGCGTCGCCTGGAAGGGCGACGGCACGTCCTCGAACACGCTCTGGCCCTTGTGCTGGATGCCGGAAAGCTTGCCGTGCATGGGCGTCGGCGCACGCACCACCTTGCCGCCGAACACCTGGCCGATCGCCTGATGGCCGAGGCAGACGCCGAACAGCGGCACCTGCGCCTTGGCCGCCGCCTTGACGAGATCCATGCAGATGCCGGCCTCGTTGGGCGTACAGGGCCCGGGCGACAGCACGATGCCGGCAGGCCTGAGCGCCATCGCCGCCTCGACCGTGATCTGGTCGTTGCGGTGCACGATGCAGCGCGCGCCGAGGTCGCCCAGGAAGTGGACGAGGTTGTAGGTGAAGCTGTCGTAATTATCGATCAACAGAAGCATGAAACGACTCCTTGGCGTCAGCCGGCAGCAAATATAGGCGGCGAGTGCCAAGGCGGCGACCCCCAAATCTTCGTCCGGATTGCCGTGGAGGCGCGTGCATAAGCGCGCCGGGAAGTCTACTTTCCAGGCTATACGAGGGGAGTTTCGGTGAATCATCCGCAGGCGGGGCAAGAACCCGGGCTTCTAGCACGTCAGGTGGACGTGCTTGAGCTGATCGCACGCGATTCGACCGTCGATACCATTCTCGAAAAAGTCTGCCGGATGGCCGAGGAGTTCGTACCCGGCAGCCTGGCTGGCGTGACGATCCTCGACCGCGCCGGCGTCAAGTTCGAGGGCTGCGTGATGCCGTCGGCGCCGACCTACGCCGCGGCCATCGCCGGCATCGAAGCCGGGCCGCCGCACGCCGGCACCTGCGCCGCCGCCGTCTATAGCGGGATGCCCGTGAGCAGCGACGACGTGGCGACGGACGAGCGGTTCGATCCGTTGTGGCGCCGCCTCAATGCCGAGCATGGCGTGCGCCGCATCAAGTCGCGGCCGGTGAAGTCGGTGGACGGCCGCGCCTTGGGGAGCTTTTTCATCGCCTTCACGACCGAGGCGCCCTCGCCGTGGCCCGAGGAAATCGAGGTGACCTGCGCACGGCTCGCAGGCTTCGCCCTCGAGCGCCATCGGATGGCGGAGCGCAACCGCCTGATCGTAGGCGAGATGCAACACCGGCTGAAGAACCTGTTTGCGTCGGTGCTGTCGATCGCCGCGCAGACGTCGCAAAGCGGGCAAACCTCGGCGGAATTCACGAAGGCCTTCGAAGGCCGGGTGCTGGCGCTCGCCGCGGCCCATGATCTGCTGTCGCAGGACGAGGCGGCGGATCTCGCCCAGCTGACTCGTCGCATCGTCGGTCCGTTCGCCGGAGCCACCGGCGCCGTGGAGATTTCAGGCAAGCCCTTCAAGGTGGCGCCGTCCTCGGTCGTGCCGTTCAGCCTTGTGCTGCACGAGCTCGCGACCAACGCGGCGAAGTACGGCGCGCTGTCGAGCGCCCAGGGCAAGGCGCGCATCTCGTGGAAGTACTACCGCGCCGCAACCGGCGAGCGGCGATTCAAGTTCAAATGGGAGGAGAGCGGCGGCCCCAGCGTGGTGCCGCCGCGGCGCAGCGGCTTCGGCACGATCCTGATGAAGCGCGCCTTTGCCGACGTCGAAGGCCAGTCGCGGCTGACGCATGCGCCGGAAGGCCTGCGCTATCGGGTCGACGCGCCGGTGAGCGGCCGTCTGGGACGACTGCAGGAGGGCGCAGCCGACTAGCGAGGCGCTTGATTGCGTTTTCGTTGCGCGACGAAGACACAAAAGTTACATCGGCTGGACCCCTCTGCGCCTGCTCTGCATCCCTGGGGCGCTGAAAGCCGGCTGAATGGTCGTCGAACCCCTCATCGTCGGGCTGTTGCTGATGGCAGCCCTGATGCATGCGTCGTGGAACGCGCTCCTGAAATCCGATCAGTCGGACCGTCTGGCGACCTTCGGCGTCATCATGACCACCGGCACGGTGATGGGGTTGTGTGCCGTGCCGTTCCTGCCGTGGATCGAGCCGGCGGCGTGGAAGTACCTCGCGACCTCGGTGGCGATCCACGTCCTCTACTACACGTTCCTGCTAAAAGCTTATTCCTACGGCGACTTGAGCCACACCTATCCGATCGCGCGCGGGCTGGGGCCGCTCCTGGTGGCGCTGGTGTCGGGCCGCTTCATCGGCGAGCATCTGCGGACGCAGGACATCGTGGGCGTGCTGCTGCTGAGCTTCGGCCTGATCGCGCTCGCCATGCCGCTGCGCAACGTCGTGCCGCGGCCGGGCAGCCGGCATGGCCTGGCCACGCTGTTTGCCGTGCTGACGGGCCTGACGATCGCGGCCTACATCATCGCCGACGGGATGGGCGTGCGCAGCGCCGGGCCGACGTTCCAGCATCGCCTGTCCTACATCGCCTGGCTCTGTGTGGTGGAAGGGCCGTGGCTGCTGGTGCTGGCCATCGTCTTGCGGCCCACCACGGTGTGGACCCATCTCCGGCGCACCTGGTGGCGCGGCGTGATCGGCGGCGTCATCGCCAATGTCGGTTACGGCATTGCGATCTACGCGCTCGTGCTGGGGCCGATGGCACACATCGCGGCGCTGCGTGAAACATCCGTGTTGTTTGGCGCCCTGATCGGCACCCTGCTGCTCGGCGAACCGTTCGGCCGCCGCCGCGTGGCGGCGGCCTTCGTGATCGTTTCGGGTCTTGCGCTGATGAACGGTCCGGCGCTCTTCTAGCGCTATGGTAGCCAACCCTTATGTCATCCTGAGCGCAGCGAATGATCTCATGCCCGCGGCAAGCGGCGATGAGGTCCTTCGCTGCGCTCAGGACGACAGCGGTATGCGGATGAGCTTCTAGCGCCATGTCCACCCGCAACCTCGACAAGATGATGGTCCCGCGGTCGGTCGTCGCGATCGGCGCCAGCGCGCGCCCAGGCTCGGTCGGTGCGGCGGTCACGCGCAACCTGCTGACCGGCGGCTTCCAGGGCGACATCCATCTGGTCAACCTCAAGGGCGGCACGATCGAGGGCCGTCCGGTGCTGAAGAGCCTGGCCGAACTGCCCCAGCCCGCGGATCTGGCGGTCATCATGACGCCGGCCGCGACGGTGCCGCGCCTGATCGTCGAGTTGGGCGAGCGCGGCACCAAGTGCGCCGTCGTCATCACCGCCGGCACGGGCAACGGCGCCACGGCGCGCGAGGACAACGAGCGCTGGCGCAAGCGCATCCTGCGGGCGGCGCGGCCGCATCTGCTCAGGGTCGTGGGCCCCAACTGCATCGGCTACGCCGTGCCGCGGATCGGTCTCAACGCGAGCTTCGGGCCGGGCGGGCTCAAGGCCGGGCGACTTGCCGCTGTGGCGCAGTCGGGCGCCGTGCTGGCCGGCCTCGCCGACTGGGGCGCGGCACAGAACATCGGCTTCTCGCACCTGATTTCCATGGGCGACATGACCGACGTCGATTTCGGCGACGTTTTGGACATGCTGGCGCGCGACTACGAGACGCGCGCCGTCCTGATGTATGTCGAGGGCATCACCCAGGCGCGCAAGTTCATGTCGGCGGCGCGCAGCGTGGCGCGGCTGAAGCCGGTCATCGTGCTGAAGGCGGGCCGTCACGCCGCGGCGGCCAAGGCCGCGGCGTCGCATACCGGCTCGATGGCGGGCTCGGCCGCGGTCTACGACGCCGCCTTCGCGCGCGCCGGCCTGGTGCGCGTGACCGGGCTGGGCGAGCTGTTCGACGCCGCCGAGACGCTGGGCCACGCCATCACGCCGCGCAACGAGCGGCTGGCCATCCTGACCAACGGCGGTGGGGTCGGCATCATCGCCACCGATCTCCTGATGGACGAGGGCGGCGAGCTCGCGACGCTGCTGCCGCGCACGGTCGCGCAGCTCGACAAGCAGATGCCGCGCTCCTGGTCGCATGCCAATCCGGTCGACATCGCGGGCGACGCCGACGGCGCGCGCTACGCGGCGGCGGTCGATGCGCTGGCCGACGATCGCGGCGTCGGCGCGGTGCTGGCGATGAACGTGCCGACGGCGCTCACCTCGCCGGTCGAAGCGGCGCGCGCCGTGGCGGCTGCGCCGGGTGCCAAGGTGGTGCCGCTGATCGGCTGCTGGATCGGCGGACCGGAAGCGCAGGCCGGGCGCACGGTGCTGCACGACGCCGGCATCCCGGCCTACGACACGCCGCTGCGCGCCGTGCGCGGCTTCATGCACATCGTGCAGTATCGCCGCGGCCAGCGCGCCCTGCAGCGCACCCCGCCCTCGGTGCCGGAGACGCGATCGGACACCCACCTGGTGCGGGCCATCGTGCAAGGCGCGCTGGCCGACAGGCGCGAGATCCTGACCGAGCCGGAGGCCAAGCGCGTGCTGGCGGCCTACGGCATTCCCGTCGTGCCGACCGAGGTCGTGCTCGACGCCGCCGAAGCCGCGGCAGCGGCGACGCGGATCGGCTTTCCCGTTGCGGTAAAGGTCCTGTCGCGCGAGATCACCCACAAGACCGACGTGGGCGGCGTCGAGCTCGACCTCGGCTCGGAGCAGGCGGTCGCCGACGCCGTGTGCGCCATGACCGTGAAAGTCTGCAACGTGGCGCCCGGCGCGCACATCGATGGCTTCGTGGTCCAGCCGATGATCAAGCGGCCGTATGCGGTCGAGCTCATCCTGGGCGCGGCCGAGGATCCGGTGTTCGGGCCGATCCTGCTGGTCGGCCACGGCGGCGTGGCGGCCGAGGTGATCGACGACAAGGCGCTGGCGTTGCCGCCACTCGACCCGGTACTGGCCGAGGATGCGCTCAGCCGCACGCGGGTCGATCGCCTGCTGCGCGGCTATCGCGATCGGCCGCCGGCCGCGCGCGGCGCCGTCTGCGACGCGATGGTGCGGCTGTCGCAGCTCATCGCCGACGTGGGCGAGATCGCCG
>Ga0308309_10000926_pt1 | contig 17530 bp, 15 predicted proteins | sample HubBroMetageWFT5_FD_192491 | JGI IMG/M metagenome (GOLD analysis project Ga0308309, IMG submission 192491) | Warmed and freeze-thawed soil microbial communities from the Hubbard Brook experimental Forest, New Hampshire - Hubbard Brook CCASE Soil... | ecosystem: Environmental > Terrestrial >...
GCAACATCCGTGACACAGATGAGAGGCTGGGGGCGCATGGGTCCTACCCTAACAGAACTCCTGCTTTGGCGAGCGGAGATAACGAAATTTCAGAAATCGCTGACTAGCGATTACTGATTATTGATGAGAGTGGCCTTGAGCAAGTAGGCCAGCACCTTGCTTGGGCCGACGCCGAGGAAGATGGTGCCGAAGGCGGCGATTGCCAAAACCACATTGACGGAGAGGGGGAAGCGCGCGGGTACTGTGGCGGCGATTTCGGCGCTGGGCTCGCGCATATACATGACGACGATCAGGCGGATGTAGTAGTAGGCGCCGATGACGCTGTTGATGGCCATGAGGACGGCGAGCCAGATGAGATGCGAATCGACGGCGGCTTTGAAGATATAGAACTTGCCGAGGAAGCCAGCGGTGACGGGCAGGCCGAGAAGCGAAAGCAGGAAAAGCGAGAGGACGGCAGCGACCACAGGCTGGCGTTCGCCGAGGCCGGCGAAATCGTCGAGTTGAAGGTGCTTTTCGCCGAGGCCGCCGAATTGCGAAACGATGGTGAACGCGCCAACTTTCACTAGCGCGTAAGTGAGCAGATAAAAGAGGACGGCGGCGTAAGCGGGGCTTGCGCCGATTTCCATGTCCTTTGAGAGATTCGTGACGGCGGCGAAGGCTACGAGGATGTAACCCGCGTGAGCGATCGAGCTGTACGCCAGGAGGCGCTTGACGTTGGTCTGCAGGAGCGCGCCGAGATTTCCCGCAAACATCGTGAGGACGGCGAGTATCCAGAATGCCCAGAACCAGAATTGCGTAGCGGCGTGAACGTCGGCAAAGATGCGAAGGAGTAGGGCGAAGGCTGCTGCCTTTGGCCCCGCGGAAAAGAGCGCGGTGACGGGAGTGGGAGCGCCTTCGTAGACGTCTGGCGTCCAAATCTGGAAGGGCGCGGCGGCGACTTTGAAGCCGAGACCGATCAGGATCAGCGCCAGGCCGAGCTTCAGCATGGTGCTTGTGGGATCGGCGGCATCCATGCGCAGGAGATTGGTGGTTCCGGTGACGCCGTAGACGAGCGCGATGCCGTACAGAAAAAAGGCCGTGGCGAACGAGCCGAGAAGAAAATACTTCATCGAGGATTCGCCGGACTTGAGCGTGTCGCGGCGATAGCCTGCGAGGATATAGCTGGAGATGGAACTCAGCTCAAGACCGATAAACGCGGTGAGGAGCTCTTGCGCGGAGGCCAGGACCCCCATTCCGGCTGTGGCGAAGAGAATCAGGGCGTAGAATTCCGCGTCTGCAAGGCGTTCGCGATCGAGGTACGGAGCCGCGGCGAGAATGACGAGAATCGCGACGAGTCCAACGAGATGACTGAAGAAGATACTGAAAGGATCGGCGGCGACGAGGCCGGAGAACGCCGAGCCGGGATTGTGGAAGGCATAAAAGTTGCCGACGATGCCGCCAAGCGCCCCGATGACCGCGACGGTCGTTAAAAACTGGCGGCTTTTGACAAACGGCTGGAGCAGCATGAGGAGCGCGCCAAATCCGCACCAAATGAGTTCCGGCAAGACGAGAAGCAAATCTGCGGAGCTGGGGAACGCGGACATTTAGCGGGTTCCGAGCCTTTCCAGTGAGTTTGGTTTTTGCGCGTCGCTCGCCGATCCGATCGGTTGCTGGCCAACCTGCGGCGCGGCCTTCAGCGGAGAGTGCTGCGCGTCATAGGCGCGAGGCGGGCGGCCCATTTGGTCGATGACTGATTGGCTGGCAGCCGCCGTGCGGCCGGTGATGAAGACCGAGCCGATGCCCATCCAAAGCGTGACTACGGCCATGGTGATGAGAATCCAGCGCTCACGAGCGGAAACGTCGGGGAGCGTGCGGTTTTTTTCGACCGTGATTTCGCCGAAGAAAACGCGCTGGTAAGACCACAGCAGGTAGCAAGCAGAGAGAATCACGCCGGTGGCAGCCCATGCGGCCCAGTTCCAGTGCACCTGGTACGTGCCTAGCAGGATCAGGAATTCGCCGACGAAGCCATTGAGCATAGGCAAGCCAAGCGACGAGAGCGCGACAAACAGGAAAAACGCCGCGAGGCGCGGCATGGGCGTGGCGAGGCCACCAAACTGAGACATCTCGAAGGTGTGGCGGCGATCGTAGAGCATGCCGACGAGCAAGAAGAGCCCGCCGGTGGAGATGCCATGCGCGAGCATTTGGAAGACGGCGCCCTGCATAGAAATTTGATGGAAGGCGAAGATGCCGAGCACGACAAAGCCGAGGTGACTGACGCTGGAATAGGCCACCAGCTTTTTGAGGTTGGGCTGAACGAGAGCGACCAGCGCGCCATAGATGATGCCGATGATCGCGAGGACGGCGATGGCGGGCGCGAAACGGTGCGATGCATCCGGAAAGAGGGGCAGGCAGAAGCGGATCATGCCGTAGGTGCCCATTTTCAGGAGCACACCAGCGAGCATAACGGATCCGGCAGTGGGAGCCTCGACGTGAGCGTCGGGCAGCCAGGTGTGGAACGGGAACAGAGGAACCTTGATCGCGAAGGCAACGAAGAAGGCGAGGAAGAGAAGTGTTTCCGTACCGCGAGGCAGAACGAGCGCGCCAGTCTGAAGAGCCTGCTGGATCGATGGCAGGTCAAACGTGCCCGTGGCGTTGTAAAGCCAAAGGATGCCGACCAGCATGAGAATCGAGCCGGCCATGGTGTAGAGGATGAATTTGACGGCGGCGTAAATGCGGCGGTCGTGGCCCCAAATGCCGATGAGCAGGTACATGGGAATCAGCATCACTTCCCAGAAGAGGAAGAAAAGAAATAGGTCGAGCGAGAGGAAGACGCCGACGACGCCGACTTCCAGAAGCAGGATGGCGATGAAGAATTCCTTGACGCGCTTCTGGATGCTGCTCCACGAGCAGAGGATGGAGACTACCGTGAGAAATGTCGTCAGGATGACGAGGAAGAGGCTGATGCCGTCTGCGCCGAGATGATAGTTAATGTAGGTTTGCGTTGCGGAGCCGTGCGGCCCCAGAGCAATCCACTTATGAATTTCTTCGAGCGAATATCCGGTGCTACCGAGGGGTACCCCGCGGAGGAGCCACCAGAGCGACAGGATAAATTCGGCGAGAGAAACGGCGAACGCGAGGCGGCGAATCCACTCGTGGTCATCGCTTCGGAGAAACAGCAGGGCGAGAGCGCCGATGGCGGGCAGAAAAATCAGAATCGAGAGCAACGGTCCGCCGGGCATTAGCGCACCACCCCGACGACCGGCCTGGCTGCGGGCCAGAAGAAGATGACGGCGATGACGACGAGCGCGCCAATGACGACCCAGACGGCATAGCTCCGCGTGTTACCGGATTGCGCGTGACGGACGGTGTCGCCGATGCTCGTGGCACCGCTGGCGATGCCGTTTACGGTGCCATCGATGCCGGCGACGTCGACCCATTTCCAGAGCACGTTCGTCGAAATCCACATCAGCGGCTTGATGACAACGGCGGCGTAGAACTCGTCGACGTAATATTTGTTCAGCAGCGTGTTGTAGACAGGCCGCATCGACTTGGCAATTTGCTCGGGCTTGCCGGGCTGGCGGATGTAGAGCCAGGCGGCTACGCCGAGGCCGATGAGTGCAGAGACCACAGCCACGATCGCGAGAATAATTTCGAGCTGGTGCGCGGCCGCTTCGTTGACGACTTCCGCGCCTTGCGCCGAGGCAAAAACGGGCGCGAGAAAGCTTGCGAAGTAGTCAGGGCCGCCCAAGAGCGCGGGCGCGGCCAGCCAACCGCCGATGACGGAGAGCACCGCGAGAATGACCAGCGGCCCCAACATGCCCCAGGGCGACTCGTGAACATGGACGTGATGCTCGTCGTAGCGCGGCTTGCCGTGAAACGTGAGGAAAATCAGCCGGAACATGTAGAACGAAGTGAGCAGGGCGGTGAGCAGGCCGATGGCGTAGAGCGGGTGTCCACCCTCGATCTGGAACGCGCTGAGCAGGATGGCGTCCTTACTAAAGAATCCGGCTAGCGGCGGAATGCCGGCGATGGCCAGCGTGGCGATGAGCATGGTCCAGTAGGTGTATTTGATTTTTTTGCTCAGACCGCCCATCTTGCGCATGTCCTGCTCGCCGCCCATGGCGTGAATGACGCTGCCAGCAGCAAGGAAGAGAAGCGCTTTGAAGAAGGCGTGAGTCATCAGATGGAAGATCCCCGCCGAAAACGCGCCTACGCCGCAGGCCAGGAACATGTAGCCCAGTTGGCTGACCGTTGAGTAAGCGAGAACGCGTTTGATGTCGGTTTGCACGAGGCCAATAGTGGCGGCGAAGAAAGCGGTGGCGCAGCCGATGACAGCGACGACGACCATTGCAGTCTCGGAGTGCACGAAAAGGATATGCGAGCGGGCCACAACGTAGACGCCGGCCGTAACCATGGTCGCGGCGTGAATCAACGCGCTGACAGGTGTGGGGCCTTCCATCGCATCCGGCAGCCAGACATAGAGAGGAAGCTGCGCCGATTTCCCCGTGGCACCCATGAAGAGCAGCAGGCAGGCGACTGTGAAGGTGCCGAATTGTCCCCACGGCTCGTGCACGTTGCCCCATGCGGGGCCCGTGGCAGCTGCAAAGACGCCATTGAAATCCAGCGTCCCAAACGTGCGGAAAAGCAGGAACATTCCCAGCATGAAGCCGAAGTCGCCGATGCGATTGACGATGAAGGCTTTTTTTCCCGCGTCGGAAGCGGATTTTTTCAGGAAATAGAAACCGATGAGCAAGTAGCTGCAGAGGCCGACGCCTTCCCACCCGACGAACAGTAGGACGTAATTCGCGGCCAGCACGAGGATGAGCATGAAAAACATGAAGAGGTTGAGGTAGGAGAAGAAGCGGTAGTAGCCGCCTTCGTGCGCCATGTAGCCGGTGGAGTAGATATGGATGAGGAAGCCCACGCCGGTGACGACCAGCAGCATGACCACTGTCAGCTGATCCATTTGCAAATCAAAGCCCGCGGTGAAAGACCCGGCCGAAATCCAATCGAAGAAATGCTTATGAACGAGCACTTGCCCGCCAACGAAAAACTCACGCACGGCTTCGAGGGCGAACGCGAACGAGAGGCCTGTCGCGCCAAGCGCAACGCTGTTAACAATGCTGTTCGGCCACTTGCCGCCGAGCAAGCCGTTGACGGCCGAGCCGAGCAGCGGCAGCAGCGGAATGATCCACAGATGATCGAGTATGGGCATTAGAGTTTGAGCAAGTCCACGCGCTCGACGTTCAGCGATTGCCGGTTGCGCGCCGTGAGAATGATGATTCCCAGCCCGACCGCCGCTTCCGCCGCGGCCACGACGATCACGAACAAGACGAACACCTGTCCATCCGACTGGTGCCTCGCCTGGCTAAATGCCACAAACGCCAGATTCACGGCGTTAAGCATCAATTCAATGGACATGAAAATCGTGATGACGTTGCGCTTGAATACGAACGCCACGACGCCAAGGCCAAACAATACGGCGCTGAGAACCAGGTAGTAGCTCGTCGGAACCATCTTCAGCTTTTCTCCCGCTGCGCGAGCACAATCGCGCCGAGTATCGCCACAAGGATGAGGAACGAAGTCAGCTCGAAGGGATAGACGAAATCCTTGAAGAGCATGGTCGAAATCTCTTTTGTATTGGCCAGTGCGCCGGTCTGCAAACCCGCCTGCGCGCTCTCGTTCGAACGAGCGATAGCCGCGGCCAGAAATCCGAGGAGCGCAACCGCCAGCGGAATACCCGCGATGCCCGCGAGCTTCGAAACATTCGTGCGCTCTTCGACGCCGGCATTCAGCAGCATGATGACGAACACGAAAAGCACCATGATGGCGCCGCCGTAGACGATGATCTGTACAGCGGCGACGAATTCCGCGCCCATCAGGAGATAGAGCCCCGAGAGTGCGATCATGACGACGATCAGCGAAAGCGCGCTGTGAATCGGATGGCGCTGAAAGATGAGGCTAAGCGCGCCAAGAACCGCCAGCGCAGCCAGCACGAAGAAAATGGCAAGCTGCGGCGTCACTTCGCACCTCGCAGCAGAATGACGAAAGCGGTGATCACTACGTTGGCAATCGAAACCGGCAGCAGCAGCTTCCAGCCAAACGACATGAGCTGGTCATAGCGGAACCGGGGAAGCGTCCCGCGCATCCACACGTAAACAAAAAGAAATACAAATATTTTCGAGAGCAGCCAGAACGGCCCTTGAACGAACTCGTTCACTGCAGGGAATACGAGCAGCACGGCGCCGATGGCCGTGATGGCCGTCCCAACACCCGGAAGAATGATGCGCCCGAAAATCGTTTCGTAGCGAATCCCGTCCCAAATCACCCACAAACCAAACGGAATCAGAATCAGCGAAGGCAAATAGTGCGCGAAGGTCCAGCTGGCCGGGAAGGGCGAGAGCCATCCGCCAAAAAACATAATCGTGCAGAGGCAAGAAACGGTGATCATGCTGGTGTACTCGGCGATGAAAAACATCGCGAACTTGAAGCTGGCATATTCCGTGTGGAATCCGGCAACAAGCTCAGATTCCGCTTCGGGAAGATCGAACGGGACTCGGTTGGTCTCCGCGACCGCAGCCACGAAGAAGCAGAAGAATCCCAGAATTTGCGGCCAGACGTTCCAGCCAAAGATACCCCTCTCCGGATGGTGCGCTTGCGCATTGATGATGTCGCGCAGATTGAAACTTCCCGCGAGCAGGAGCACCCCGACGACGGACATCGTGAGCGCAAGCTCGTAACTCACCATCTGCGCCGAACTGCGCAGGCCGCCGAGCAGCGGATACTTGCTGTTCGATGACCAGCCCGCCAGCGCGACGCCGTAAACGCTCAGCGCGGTAATCGCAAAAAGCGCCAGAATTCCAATGTTCAGATCCGCGATGCCGAGATACACCTTCTGACCCCAGATGGTCCACGGCAGCGGGTCAGGTCCAAACGGGATGATTGCAATGGAAGTCAGCGCGAGCGCCAAAGCCATAAGCGGCGCGAGAAAATAAGTGAACTTATCCACGCCTAGTGGAGTCGGATCTTCTTTCAAAAGAAATTTTGCGCCGTCCGCCAAAGGCTGCAGCAAACCGTGCGGCCCGACACGATGCGGTCCCCAGCGCGATTGCATGTGCGCCACAACCTTGCGTTCGAACCACGTGAGATATGCGTTGACGGTCAAAACAATGAAAAGCAGAAGTGCGATCTTTACAAAAGCAATGATCAGCGAAGCGTTTGCGGCTAAGAAGGAGTTCACGACTTGGCTTCCGCCTCCGGAAGAGATTCCATCATGGTGCAGAAGCGGCCAAGCGTGCCGCTGGTGAAAAGCGTGTCCTGTGCAGAGCGAATCAAACCCACGGGGACGTCGTAAGGCGCATGCCCGTTCTTTGCGGCCTGCACGTGGGTCGGCTCCGCGCCGCCAGTCAGCAATCCCGCGGCCTGAACGTCATAGCCAGGCACCGCTTTACGAATTTCTTCGAACACCGCCGCAGGCGACTTGTAGTGGAACGCCTTGCCGAGTCCCAGTTTTTCCAACTGATGCGACAGAATGCGCAGCAGATCGAAATCGCTCCGGGGCCCCATCACTTCAGCCGCTTTGTGCAACAGCTGAATTTCGCCGGAAGTATTGGTCACGCTGCCATCTTTTTCGTAAGCCGATGCGGCCGGGAAAACAATATCCGCAATTTTTGCCGTGTCGGTCAAAAACATTTCGTGAACGATCAACAGCTCAAGCTTCCCGCGCCCAAATCCCAACGTGCCAAAATGCGCCAGAGGATTTGCACCCATCACATACAGCGCTTTGAGCTTTCCGTTTTGCGCCGCATCCACCATTGCGGGTGTGGTAAGTCCGGCCTTCGAGGGAAGAACGGCGCCCCACAATCGTTCGAAAGTTTCGCGCGCCCCGGAATCGTCAGTGTGCGCGTAGCCTGGGAGGCGGTCCGGGAGGATCCCCATGTCGGCTGCTCCGCGCGAATTCGCATAATCGCCGAGCGGCATGTAGCGAACTTTGCCATGCAGTTTCGATCCGAAGGCCACGAGTTGCGCGATCGCCGTCCCGGTGACTTCCGCGCCGAAGACGATGGCCACATCGGGCTCGGCGTCAAGGGCCGCTTTTAGTTGGACAAGCTGCTCGACAAGATCGCTCGGCAGTTGCCCCTCTTCGTGAGCCATAAAGCGGATGGCGGCTGCTTCCTGTCCAGCCACGAGCTTCACGAATTGCGTGGCTTTGCGCTGCAACTTAATGTCGCGCGCGTTCAAAATGAAAAGCTTCGCGCCAATATGGCGAATGCCCTTGCGAATCTGCCATGCGGCCAGCGGATTCTGATTCGTCGGATCGTCGCCCACAACGAGAACAGCTTTCGCCTCCGCCACCTGCTGCATCGTCAGCAGAGAATCACTCGCGCGATCGCCAAGCGCGGTGACCAGCCCCGTGTAGTCCGCGGTGCGATGATGGTCGACGTTGTTGGTTCCAAACGTAGCGCGCGCCATCCGCTGAAACATATAGTTCTCTTCGTTCGAAGTGCGGTTCGAGCCGATGAATCCGATGGAATCCTTGCCCCCCGCGTCGTAAACCTGCTTGAGCCGGGTCGCGGCGGTTTGTGCGGCTTCTTCCCAGGAGACGGGATAAAGCTTGTCGCCTTTGCGCACCATCGGCTGGCGCACGCGGTCCGGGTGCTTGGTGAAATCAAAGCCGAAGCGTCCTTTGATGCACAGAAAATCTTCGTTGATTCCGGAGAGATCGCGGTTATTTGCGCGCATGATCTCATGATTGCGCACGCTCAAAGTGGTTTTGCACCCGTTCGAACAATGCGTGCAAACCGTCGAGACGTATGTCATCTCCCACGGCCGCGTTTTGTAGCGGTACGTGCCGCTAGTGAGTGCGCCGACAGGGCAAATATCAATGCACATGCCGCACTCTTCGCACTCAAGATGGTCTTCGCGATTCGGAATGATAATGCTGTTGGCGCCGCGCATGCCAACGCCGAGCGCTTTCACGTCCATGCCTTCATCGCAAACGCGCACGCAGCGGAAGCAAAGAATGCAACGCGGAGCGTCGTAATAAACGAGCTCCGACCATTTCTCTTCGGGCCGGTGAATTTTTTCCTCGACAAACCGGCTGGTATCAGCGCCGTAGCGAAACACCATGTCCTGCAGCTCGCACTCGCCGCCTTTATCACACACCGGGCAATCGAGCGGATGGTTGGTGAGCAAAAACTCGAGCATGGCCTTACGCGCGCCACGCACCTGATCCGTATTCGTTCGAACCACCATGCCTTCAGTAGCGACGAGCGTACAAGCCGTTTGCAGCTTCGGCATTTTCTCCACTTCGACGAGACACATGCGGCAAGCGGCCTGCAACGAAAGCCCGGGGTAGTAGCAGAACGACGGCACTTCCGTTCCGATGCGCCGTGTCGCCTCAATCACCAGGGTACCCGGCGGAACCTGCACGTCGAGGTCGTTAATCTTCAGCGTAACTAGCTTAGTCTCTGCCATGGATTCCTAACGCGAGCCGACGAGCGCTTCCGCGGATTTATACGCACAGCGTCCGTTCAAATGGTCTTCAAATTCGTTGCGCCACTTCTGCACGATGCTGATAGTCGGCAGCGCAGCAGCGTCGCCCAGCGGGCAGAACGTGCGGCCGAGCATGTTTTTCGCCAATTCCCCCACGATGTCAATGTCTTCAGGACGCCCATATCCGGCATGAAAACGATCCAGCATCTTCTTCAGCCAGGACGTGCCTTCGCGACACGGAATGCACCAGCCGCAAGACTCGTGCGCATAAAAATGCATGATGCGCCGCGCCATGTCCACCATGCAGGTGGTTTCATCCATAACGACCATCCCGCCGGAGCCGAGCATCGAGCCGGCTTTGGCCACGGAGTCATAATCCATCGGGATGTCGATTTCGCTCTCGCTCATGATTGGGCAGGAGCTTCCGCCGGGAATAACGGCTTTGAGTTTTTTTCCGCCTGGAATCCCTCCCGCCATTTCGTAGATGAACTTTTTCATGTTCATGCCGAGGGGAATCTCGTAAATCCCAGGCTTCGCAATGTGGCCAGCGACGCATAGCAGCCGCGTGCCGCCGTTCTTCGGCGTGCCGCGCTTGGCGTACGCCTCGCCACCTTCCAGAATGATGGCCGGAACGGCGCTTAGGGTTTCGACGTTATTTATGATCGTCGGGCACCCGTATAGTCCGACGACAGCAGGGAAGGGCGGCTTGATACGCGGGTAACCGCGCTTGCCTTCGAGCGATTCCATTAACGCGGACTCTTCACCGCATTCGTAAGCCCCCGCGCCCGTATGGGTAATCAAATCGAAATCAAAGCCCGAACCCAGAATGTCTTTGCCGAGATATCCGGCGGCATAGGCTTCATCAACCGCGGTCTGCACAATGTCCAGAACGTAGCGGTATTCGCCGCGAACGTAAATGAAGCCGCGGTGCGCTCCAAACGAACGCCCCGCGATCACCATGCCTTCAATCAGCTGGTGTGGATCCATCTCCATCAGCGGGCGATCCTTGCACGTACCAGGTTCCGATTCGTCGGCATTACAGATCAAGTATTTCGGCTTGGGCGAATCTTTGGGTACAAACGACCACTTCATGCCCGTAGGAAAGCCCGCGCCTCCGCGTCCGCGTAAGCTGGATTTCTTTACCTCATCGATGATCGATTCCGGCGTCATCTCCTTAAGCGCTTTCGCAAGCGCTTTGTAGCCGTCGTGCTGCAGATAAACATCAATCTTGCGGGAATCCGCAATTCCCCAGCGCCTGCTGATGAGCGGAGTTTCCCCCGGCTCGCGCTCGTGAAGAGCGCCGGCGGTGACGGGCTCCGGCGTCGGAATCCTGCCGCCATCCAAATCCTGGATGATGCGATCAAACTTCAGTGGCGTCAGATTCTCGAAGAAGTCGTAATTCACTTGCATGGCCGGCGCGCCGGTGCAAGCGCCGATGCACTCGACTTCTTCGAGCGAGAAAACGCCGTCCTGGCTCACTTCTTTGTGGCCAATTTCCAGGCGTTTTTTGGCGCGGTCCAGAATCTCGTTGCCGCCGCGCAGCATGCACGCCACGTTCGTGCAAACCTGCACGTGAAACTTGCCCATGGGTTTGCGGTGCAGCATCGAGTAGTACGCGAGCGTTTCCTCGACCTGAACGTTATTCAGCCCCAGACGGCTCGCAATCTCCGCGATCATCTCGTCGCTAACGCAGCCGTACTCGTCCTGCGCGTACATCAGCATGGGAATCAGCGCGCTGCGTTTGAAGGGATACGCATTCTGCAGTTTTTCAAAACGCGCGGCGAGCTGTGTGGATAGCTGCATGAGATTAGCGATCGACCTCTCCCAGGACAATATCTATCGTTCCAATGCACGCCACGACGTCAGAAATCAATTGGCCGGTAACAAGTTTCGGCAAAGCCTGCAAATTAATATAGGACGGCGAGCGAAAGTGCGCTCGCAGCGGTTTCGGCGAGCCGTCGCTGGCTATGAAGCAGCCCAGTTCGCCGCGCGGCGATTCCACGGTCACAAAAGCCTCGCCCGGCGGCGGCGAAAACCCTTCCGTAAAAATCTTGAAGTGATAGATAAGCGCTTCCATCTCCGTCTTCATTTTTTCGCGCGAAGGCGGCACGATGCCCGGCGCTTCGGTCCTGATGGCCCCGTCATCTTTGATCTTTGCCATCGCTTGGCGCGCGATGTTCAAACTCTGCCGCATTTCCGCCACGCGAATCATGTAGCGCGCGAAACAGTCGGAATCCGTGCGTGTCGGAACGTCAAACTCGAACTCTTCATAGCTCGAATACGGAAACATCTTGCGGTTGTCGTAGGCGATTCCCGCTGCGCGAAGGGTGGGGCCGGTCATGCTGAGGGCCACCGCGTCTTCCGCCGAAATGTACCCAACACCCTGCGTGCGGCCCATCCAGATGCGGTTTCCGGTGAGCAGCGACTCGTATTCGTCGATGCGGCTCGGCATCATCTTTAGAAAGCGATCGACCGCCGCGCGCCAGCCCGCCGGAGGCTCCAGCGCAATGCCGCCGATGCGGATGTAACTCGTCATCATCCGCTGCCCGGCGAACATCTCGAAAATCTTCAGAATTTCTTCGCGCTCGCGGAAGCAATAGAGGAAGACAGACATTGCGCCGAGGTCGATGGCATGCGTTCCGAGCCATACGAGGTGCGAAGAAATGCGCTGCAGCTCCACCAGAAGGACGCGAATATACTGCGCGCGTTTGGGAATTTCGAGACCCAGCAGCTTTTCCACCGCCAGGCAATACACGAGGTTGTTGCCGAGCGGATTGAGATAATCCATCCGGTCGGTAAGGGTGATGGCCTGCGAATAAGTCTTGTCTTCGCAGCTTTTTTCGATTCCCGTGTGCAAATACCCCAGATCGGGAACCGCTCTGATGACCGTCTCTCCGTCCAGCTCGAGCAGCACGCGAAGCACGCCATGGGTAGAAGGGTGCTGCGGACCCATGTTGAGGACCATCGTTTTTGTTGCGCCGGTAGCGGTCTCGACAGTGGTCATACAGAGCTCTTTCTGAATCCCGTGACCATGGGAACGTCGCGGTATCCCTCGACGGGATAGTCTCTGCGCAATGGATATCCTTCCCAGTCTTCAGGAAGCAAAATGCGCCGCAAGTCCGGATGGCCAGCAAAGCGAATTCCGAACAGATCAAAAATTTCGCGCTCCAGCCAATTTGCGCCCGGCCACACAGGGACCAGCGTGTCCACGACAGTGTCCGATCCGGACAAGCGAACCTTGAGGCGGATTTTGTCTCGCCGGGGAATCGAAACCAGATGGTAATTCAGTTCAAAGCGCGGCTCGTGCGGGAAGCGGTCAACGCAAGTAGCATCGCTGAGCAGGTCAAACTTAAGTTCTGCGTGATCACGACAGCGCTCGGCCACGGCCCGCAGGGTTTTGCGCGGGAGGACGAGGGTAGTCTCACCGCGAAATTCAATCACTTCCTCGACGGCGTTCGGATTCCACGCACGCAAGTGCTCGGCCACAACATTAGCTTTTTGGCTTGTATTCTCGGTCACCGTTTTCGAAGCCCTCAGACGCAGGCCTAATACTTATGCCAGTCGAGCGCGCCTTTTTTCCACAGATAGAAGTAACCCACCAAAAGTATGGCGATATATACCATCATTTCCAGGAAGCCATACAGGCCAATACTCGGCGACATTCTTATAAAGTCCCGGTAAATGTAAGCCCACGGATATAAGAAAATAGCTTCCACGTCGAAAAGAATGAAAACCATCGCCACCAAATAGAATCGTACGGAAACCGGAGCGCGTGCATCCCCCGTCGGCTCCATGCCGCATTCGTAAGGCTGCTGTTTCGCGCGGCTCGGGCGGCGCCAGCCCACCAGCACCGAGGCAGCCGTCAGTGCCCCAGCCAACGCCGAGGCAATCAGCAGGTGTAAGAGAAGCGGAGTGTACGCTTGTAAGCCTGAATCGGTCATGGGCGAAGGGCTATAATATCCATTCAACCGCCAGTCGGTCAAATGGCCAAGAAAATCCTGCGCCGCGCGCCGGCGGAATCACGAGCCAGTGCGCCGCGGGGAAAGTGGACCTACATCACATGCTCTTCGGGCATAACACGGATGTGAAAGCGGGTGAGACGGTCTATCACGTCCAGACCGAGGACCGCGGCACTGCGAACGCCTTGATCGACACGACCGTTTATTGCCGCGGCCGCGTTTTGCACCGCCAGACCAATAATTATATTGATTTGTTGCCACTCGATCCCGGACGCGAAGCCTTGCTGAGAAAACGCATCGACGACCAGCATCGCACTGTGACGGAAGAGATTCGAACCGGCGCGTTGCACCTCGTTCCGCCCCCCATGCCCGTCCAGGAAAAACCTGCTGCGAAGAAGACCGATTCCGCCGCGCATTCGAACACCGTGCCTGTACCTGCACCGGCGCTCCTGATGGAATTGATAAACGCCAAAAGCTGGCTGTCAGGAAAGCACGCGAATTTGCATGTAGCCGTCCGCAAAAAAGCAAATGGGGAACCCGTCTCCAGTGCCCTCGTGACCGCGCGAATTGATGGCGCAGCCGCGGTTACAGAATTTTCGACCGAGACAGGAGCCAATGGCCAGGCGCACCTGGAATTCGAAATGCCCCGCCTCGCCGGAGCCGAGCCCGCACTCGTTATCGAAGCCACGCAAGCGGATTCGAAAGGCCAGTTGAAATTTCAGCTGAAGGCGCGGCCGCGCGTACCCACGGCCTAAAAATAACGCACCGTTTGGCGTTAGAATTGAACATGGCGATGCAAACAGCGATTTCAATAGTGGTCAATGGAGAAAAGCGCGAAGCAAGACCTGGCGCGATGGTCGCCGATTTGCTCGTCACACTAGGCCTGGACTCGGGCCGCGTAGCCATCGAACGAAACCTCGAAATACTTCCGCGTCCCGCATGGACGCAAACGCCGGTGGAACCCGGCGACCGCTACGAAATCGTGCAATTCGTCGGCGGCGGATAAGCGCAAAGTTCTTAAAGTCCTTCGAGAATATGGCCCATTTTGCTTTTTTTCGTCTGCAGATAGTCGCGCGAAATCTTCGAGATGCGAGGCTGGCAGGGAACACGCTGGACCACGCGAATTCCGGAACGCTCCAGCTGCCTAACCTTTTCCGGATTGTTCGAAAGCAGCCGTATTTTCGTCGCGCCAAGTTTCTTCAAAATTTGCGCCGAAAAATCATAGTCTCTCGCGTCAGCCGCGAATCCCAGCGTTTCGTTGGCCTCGACCGTGTCCATCCCTCCATCCTGCAGCTGATAGGCGCGGAGCTTGTTCATGAGTCCGATGCCGCGGCCTTCCTGCGGCAGGTAGAGCAGAATTCCGGCTCCAGCCTGGCCGATTTTCTTAAGCGAGAGTTCGAGTTGCGCGCGGCAATCGCAACGCAGCGATGCCAGCACGTCACCCGTGAGACATTGCGAGTGCACGCGCACGAGCGGCGCGCTTTTTCCGTTGACTTTTCCGCGCACCAGAGCGATGGCTTCATCTTGTGGCCCTCGCCCTTTGAATCCATAAATCGTAAATCGTCCGAATCGTGTCGGCAGAGCTGCTTGCGCGACGAGTTTCACGCTGGGGCTCTTTTTCGGCGTGCGTTTGCCCGGTTTTGATTTTGGCGTCATGGCAAACGACAAGTATAACAGGTACGCCACGGGACACTTTACATCGCGGCTGCGATTGGCTAGCGTTAGCGAAGAAGCCCACGCAAACCAACCATGGACTCGGCAACGGCAGTTCGCGACCTCCTCTTCACCTTGCTGCTCAAGGTGGGCGTCGCGTCCTCGATCGCCGCGCTGCTCGCGCGCTGGAACGCCTTCCGACGCGTGCTCTTCACCGAAGAGCGCGACCCCGACCAAAAACTGAAGCTGATGCTGTTTATGACCCCCCCTCTGATAGTCGGAGTGACGCTCCGTCTCGTCGGCTACCCCTACCAGTTCGCGGACCTCTCCCTGGAAGGTGCTTTTCTGATGGGTTTGCTCGGGGGCCGTGTCGTCGGCCCGATTGGCGGCGCGATTATCACCATCCCAGCGCTCATCTCTCACGAATGGTTGGCCATGCCGGCTGCTTCGACTGCCGGTTTGCTAGGCGGATTGATCCGCCAAGCCATTCCCAACAAAGAAGATCTCTGGAACTTCGGCCCCTTCACCTTTCTAAACATTCCGAGGGCGGCAGTGCGGCTTTTGAAAAAAGCCCAATTGTCCTGGGAAATGGCGCCGCTGGGTGTATGCGTCGTCTTGGAGTTGGGCCGCGTGGCCCTGGTCCAAGCCACCAAACCGAAATGGCTCTTCGCGATTCACCCGCAATGGGATTGGTGGCTTCTCTTAACGGTGATCGCCACGCTGATGTCCGTGGCCGCGCCGCTGAAAATCTGGAACAACACCCGCATCGAGATGAACCTTGAACGCCACCAGCAACTCCTGCTGAAAGCCCGCATGGACGCTCTCTCCCGCCAAATCAACCCGCACTTTCTTTTCAATACGCTGAACACCGTCTCCGCGCTAATCCGCTTCGATCCCGACAATGCGCGCGGCGTAGTCCTCAAGCTAAGCAACATTCTGCGCCGCCTCCTGCGCAAGCACGAAACATTCGTCCCCCTGCGCGAAGAGCTCGAATTCATCGACGACTACCTCGACATCGAAGTCGCCCGCTTCGGCCGCGACAATCTCGACATCATTAAGCACATCGACGAAGAAACCCTCGAATCCTTCGTCCCCAGCATGCTGCTGCAACCGATCGTCGAGAATTGCCTGAAACACGGCCTCGCCCCAAAACTCGACGGCGGAAAAATCCAGCTCCGCACAACAAATCGCGACGGCCGCCTGCACATTGAAATCGAAGACAACGGCGTCGGCATCTCCGAAGAAAAAATGCCCCACGTTTACGTCGAAGGCATCGGCCTCAGCAACGTCCGCGAGCGGCTCCGTGTCCTTTACGGCGCCGATTTTCATTTGCAAATCGAAAGCCGCACCGGCCAAGGCACCCTAATCAAAATTGACATCCCCGAATTGGTCTCCGCAATGCAAACGGTGGGATGAAATCAATCTGGGTAGGAGTGCAGAAAGGCGGCGCCGGGGCTATAATGCTTTTGTGCGCCCGTAGCTCAGTTGGATCAGAGCATCTGGCTTCGAACCAGAGGGTCGGGAGTTCGAGTCTCTCCGGGCGCGCCAGTTTTCTCGAACAAAGAGAGCTCTGCAGAAAATCTCTAGCGCATAACTCCTGCCGTCCTCGCTTACTTCTTCGAATTCAATAGCGCCTGGTAAACCGCCGGCCGGCTCTGATATTCCACAGCAGGGCTGTCAGGCCCCAACACGCGCTGCACCATTCCGATAAAAACGATGTCGTTTGTCGGGTCGATCCAGAACCACGTGCCCGCAGCTCCATCCCAGAAAAACGTACCGCGCCCATCTGGCAGATTGGCCTCGGCTGGGTCGAACTCCACGGCGCAATCGTATCCGTACCCCAACCCCGGCCTCATCACTTGCGCGCCGATTCCGAACTCACCCGTCAAAAGACTCGGCGCAAGATGGTTCGTGCTCATCAATTGCACCGACGCCGGCGATAAAATCCTCACGCCATTCAACTCACCGCCGTTCGCCAGCATCTCCGCAAACCGAAAGTAATCCTCGGCCGTGGTCACCGTCCCGCCGCCTCCGGACGGCATCGCCGGTTGCTCCGCATATTCGCCGCCGAACCCCGGCACCGGCACCACTTCGCTTTTTTCATTGCTGCGGTAGATGGTTGCAAAACGTCCCCGCTTGTCGCCGGGCACGAAGAAGCCGGTATCTTTCATGCCCAAAGGTTTAAAGATATGTTCCTGCATGAAATCGGGCAGCGTTTGGCCCGACAGCTTTTCCACGATATAACCCTGAATATCCATCGAAGCGCTGTAGACCCACTTCGTGCCCGGCTGGTACGCCAAAGGAATCTTGGCCAGCTTGTCGATAAATTCCCTCAGCGACTTCGACTGCATCACGCCGGCTTTCTGATACGCCTTGTCCACTGGCGTGTTGCCAAAGAAGCCGTACACAAAGCCCGCAGTGTGCGTCATCAGCTCCTGCATAGT
>Ga0308309_10000927_pt1 | contig 17527 bp, 20 predicted proteins | sample HubBroMetageWFT5_FD_192491 | JGI IMG/M metagenome (GOLD analysis project Ga0308309, IMG submission 192491) | Warmed and freeze-thawed soil microbial communities from the Hubbard Brook experimental Forest, New Hampshire - Hubbard Brook CCASE Soil... | ecosystem: Environmental > Terrestrial >...
TCGATGGAGCGAACGTCTGGGTGGCAGGATACAACCAGAACAAGGCTGGAAAGCTCTAGCAGACATATTCAAGGAGGCACTATGGGGAAGTCCCGTGTAAGTTTGCAGGTGTGTGCTTCGGCGATTCTCTTGATTTTGGTCTTTGCCGTCGCCACCGTCAAGACAAGTGCTCAAACCCAAGCTTTGTGCAACACCGGCGTGTGTGTGCTCACCTGGCAGCAGGATACAGGTACCGATATGACCAGTGGCTTCTCCTACCGCACAGGGCAGAACTTGAGTGAGCCCACGATCACATACAGCACGATCACCGACCGACAGTTTCGGGCAGCTCTGCTCGGTTGGGAGAAACGAGGGGACAGACGGAACTGACCCCAATTGTTGGGGACGTTATTGTGGGGACAGTTCCGTCTGTCCCCTCATTATTCCTCATTATTTGTCCCCTCATTATTCAATTCTCTCCACTTATAGACGACGTTTCTTACCTAGCCGTTTATCTCTGGACCGACCGCAGGAGTAGAAAGTTATGAAGACTCGAATCGTGATTGGCGTGTCTCTGATCGTCGTAGTTCTGGCGATGGCGAACTTGTTTGCTGGACAGGCACAGAGGACAGACGGCCAGACGGCGGAGACTCGGGCGGGTTTTAGCGGACTGCCTGCCATTGAGGATCCCGGAGCCCGGTTCAACCCATTGAAGATCGCGCTGCTGCACTGGTACCAACTAAACAGAACTACCCAATTTCCGGTCGGAAGTCAGCCGTACGGAGTTTGCTTTGATGGTGCCAATATCTGGACTGCTAATTTTGGTGATGGTACGGTCACCAAGCTCCGGGCCAGTGATGGCCAGGTGCTGGGAACCTTCCAGGCGGGAATCGAGCCCTATGGCGTCACTTTTGATGGCGCAAATATATGGGTCTCGAACGTTGGCGACGGAACCGTGGACAAGTTGCGAGCCAGCGATGGTAAGAACCTGGGAATATTCAAGCTAGGCACCCCGGCCACGTGGATGGCTTTCGACGGAGCCGACATTTGGGTGCCCAATGGTGGCAACACCCTGACCAAGCTACGCGCCAGCGACGGCAAGAACTTGGGCAACTTTCCGGTGGGAAACAGCCCATTTCAGGCGGCCTTCGACGGAAAAAATGTGTGGGTGACGAACGGCGTCGATAACAATGTTATGAAACTGCGGGCGAGTGACGGCAAGCTGCTGGGCACGTTTCCGACGTCCCCCGGTCCCATCGGTGTCGCTTTCGACGGGGTAAACATCTGGACCGCGAATCGGGGGAGCGGTACGGTGACTAAGCTGAGAGCTAGTGACGGCGCGCTGCTTGGAACTTTCAATACGCCTATAGCGCCCTACGGCATCGCTTTCGACGGGGCCGACATCTGGGTGACAGGCACGTACCTTTACGAATTGCGAGCCAGCGATGGGAAGATCCTAGGGCAATTCAACCCCCCCGACAATACGGTGGGCGCTGCTTTCGACGGGGCAAACGTTTGGATCGCCCTAAGCGCGAATACCGTAGGAAAGTTTTAGGCGGGCGGGTCGCGGCCCTTGGTTCCGCGATGTGATCTCAAATAGTCCTGCTGCTGGGTCTAGTCGCATCCCTAGCCGTCTGCGGTCAGTGTTTCACCGAAGCTAAAAGATAGTCAGCCAGGATCTTTTCTGTCTGGGCGTCCAGGGCTGGCTGCCTGGCTTCCGTCCCCGCCTCCGCGGTCGTCACCTTTCCCTTGATCCCGATGTAGACGGCGTTATAGGGGGTGTCGCCGAGGTTCTCTACTTTGTGTTTGAATGGCGGGAACCATCTGGACTCGCCGGCCTTGGCGTATACCTCTTGCGTCTTCCCGTTCTGATCGGTGAACCTGAGGTGTCCGGCCGTCAGAACCACGACCACGCCACCCGGATGATCGTGCATCACCGACTTCTCGTGCGGGCCATAGTGAACATCGACTACCTGTACCGATCCATTTTCGAAGGCCAATTTATAGTGTTGCGGCTCGACTTTGGTGGGATCTTGTCCCAGAGCGCAACTCAGAGCAAGACAAGCGAATACTACGGACCAGAATGGTTTGGTAAACATGGGGATCCCCCCGACACGAGCTTGCCAGTTTGCATGCGCAAACTGGCGCAACGCTACTCCCGAGCCGAAGCGGTGTCAAGAAAGGAAACTGAAGGCGTCCCAAACTGGTTAGCAGAGGAGAGTTGTCGATTCGACCAGCGGATGATCGCACCGACTCCCAGAGAACCGATGCGAATGAAGCCCTTGGCCGGGGACTTCCAACCAGGTTCAGGACACGTTAAAGTTAAATGGATGGACTACTAACCGGCAGGCGGGAGGTTTGGAATTGCGTGTCCTACTGGTCGAAGATGAACCGCGGTTGGCTGAAAACGTCGCGCGGAGTCTCCGCGAAGGCGCGGGTTACGCGGTCGACGTTGCTCATGACGGTCAGGAGGGACTGTTCATGGCCGAATCCAACGAATATGATGCGGTCCTGCTTGACCTGATGCTGCCGCAAATGGACGGCATGCAATTGCTTCGCCGCATTCGGCAGGCGGGCCAGCGCACGCCTGTCCTTATAGTGACGGTTCGCGACGAGAAGGAATCTGTGGTTGCCCTTTTAAACGCCGGGGCTGACGACTATCTGACCAAACCCTTCGATCTGGGAGAACTGTTGGCGCGCACCAAGGCGCTTATCCGTCGCGGGAAAGGAGATCCCTCTCCCGTTCTAGCGGTCGGGGATTTGGAGTTGAACACGGTGGATCGCAGTGTGCGGCGCGGAGGGAGATCTATCAAGCTCACGGCCATGGAATATCGCGTACTAGAATATCTGGTCCACCGGCCAAGAGCGGTCGTTTCAAAAACTGAACTGCTGGAGCATCTCTACGACTATAACTGGGAGAAGTTTAGTAACGTCATCGAGGTGTATATTTCCGGTCTGCGGCGCAAACTGGACGATGGATCGGCACGCCAGTTGATTCACACTCTCCGCGGTCAAGGTTATATTTTGCAGGATTAGAAATTTGGGAAAGGTATGGCAGGACCGGGCGCGGGACACAAGTCGATCAAAGGCTGGCTGATCATGATCGTCGTGCTCTCCCAAACATTGCTCGCGGCCGGCTTGTTGGTTGCCGGAATCTTATACACTCACCGCCAGGCGCTTTCCACGCTCGATGGCCGCATCCAGGCCCGCGCTATGAGCGTTGCAGCGTTGGTGAGATATACGGAAGCTGGCGACGGCACCGTCTACTTCGATGACTCCCTGGCGCCCCCCTCCCTGGACCCTTACCATCCTGATTGGTTCGCCATTTGGACCGACAAATCGGGGCTTCTGACTCGTTCGAAGAATTGGCCCGCCGGTTTCGAAATGGCTCCCACCGGCCCTGATCGTTGGTATCTCAAGTTGGCCAACGTTCGTTATCGTGGGCTGCGGCTGGCTCGGGTTTCCGTACTGGATCGCGAGGAAGGCGACACCTTTCATCCCCAAACGATGACCATCGTGTATGCCTCGCCCACCGTCCAGCTGGACCAGCAGGTCCAGCAGTCGGCACTCTATATCGCGCTATCCAGTCTTTTGCTACTTACCGTAACTGTCCCCCTGGCGCTGTGGGGCATTCGCCGTGGACTCTTGCCTCTGCAAGAATTGGCTCAAAAGGCTGCATTGGTATCCACTGATAACTGGGAACTGCGGCTGCCGGAGGAAATTCAGCGGATCAAGGAACTCCTCCCCTTAACGGAATCGATGGGGACGATGTTGAGCCGGCTGCATCACGCATTTGACCAGCAAGGCGAATTTCTTGGGAACACGGCGCACGAACTGAAGACTCCGGTCGCGGTGCTGAAATCCACCCTGCAATCGCTGATGCAACGGCCACGCGTATTGGAGGAATACCGTACTGGGATCGAGGACTCACTGGAAGATCTGGAGCGTCTGGAGCAACTCCTGCAGCGGATCCTGCGGTTGGCCCGCGCGGAGCAATGGGCACAGGGCGCTCTTCGTCGCGACTTGCAGGTCATCGACATCACCTCAACCTGCGAAGACGCGATCGAGCGGATTCGCGCCCTAGCCGAAAATCGGAACACAACAGTTCATCTCTCCAAGAATGGCCCCGTACCATTCAGGGCCGATCCCGAGGACCTTCAGCTGGTCTGGATCAACCTGCTGGAGAACGCGGTTCGGTATAGCCCGCCGGGGGGATCGGTTGAGGTCGCAGTCGGGTGGAGAAATGGCGGTGGGGCGCAGGTGACCGTTGAGGATCATGGTATTGGTATCGCACCTGCGCATCTACCGCACATCTTCGAACGCTTCTACCGCGGAGACGCTTCCCGCAACCGGGCCACCGGGGGTTTCGGTCTCGGCCTGGCCATCGTGAAAACCCTCGTGGAAGCGTACGGCGGAACTATTACAGTGGACAGCAATGCGGGCAAAGGTACGCGGATGACGGTGACATTGCCGGCGGTCTCTGATCGCTGACCTTCAGCGAGCATTCCGATATACCCTCATCCCCCTATCGCATAACCGCCATCCTGACAACGAAAAATCCGAGTCGGGCTATGACAACAAATGCCAGAATCGACCAAAGCACTCTGGACATCTTTAGTCTTGGCCATAACGTTCTCCACAGTCCGGTTTCAGCCCAGTACTTCCAATCATCGCAACTCTGAACTATTACCGACGCTCCAATTCACAACGCCAGTGAGCGCTTCGGACGCCCTCATAAAGCTGAATTGCGCGCCCATTCCGCTCGATCTTCTGGACAGCGAATTGTTCGGTCATGAGAAGGGAGCCTTCGCCTCGACGAGAGAACTTTGGAATTTAAAATCCGCTTGCTTGAGAACAGATTCGAGGGCAGCACCATTGCCGATGATCTGTTCAACCGCACGCTCGGCCGGTTCCGGCCTAAGGGTCATGACTGCTGCATAATTTGCCATAAGACACTCCTTTCCAGGGTCCGCATACGATTGGTATGTTGCTCACATATCCAGTGCGGCTCGGACCGTTTTGAGCAACAATTGATGATCGAACGGTTTTGCAAGGAACTCGACCGCGCCCTCTCTCATCGCTTGAATCCGGATACTGGCATCTCCGTAAGCAGTAATGAAGATGATCGGGAGATCGCATTCCTCATCTTTCAGCCTGGTCTGCAACTGCAGACCCGACATCTTCGGCATAAGGATGTCAGTTATCAGGCATGCAGCTTGACGGTGCAAACCAGATGCGAGGAATTCTTCCGCGGATCCAAAGCACCGGGCGACCAGCCCAGCCGCTTCCATCAGGTCGCGCAGTGAATCTTGTATGGCTTCGTCGTCATCGATGATCGCTATCAACTTGGACGTTCGCGCACCGCCAGGGTTTCGTTCATTAGGACTATTCACGGTTCCCACCTTCGGTTCCCCACACTGAAGCCATGATCGCTAAGATGGGACTATGTGTCTTGGATGAAGGGGCCGTGGCCGGTACGTTCTTGCTGAATTGTTAGCTTCCAACCTGGGCAGGGCGATGAGGAAGGATATGGGGCCCAGCCCTGAATCCATGGCGGGCTAGGCTAGGAGAAACGCCGGTAATTGTCCGGAAGTGTCTGGAAAGGTGACTTTGGTCCGTGAAACCCGCCACAATCGCAATCTCCGAAAGTGGAAGGTCGGTGTTTCGTAGCAACTGCTGTGCATGCTCGACTCGTCGTTGCACTATATAGTTGTGCGGAGGTATTCCGAGCGATTGGCGGAATGCCCGGGCGAAATGATGCACCGACAATTGTGCAATTTCGGCGAGCACTTCCAGTCCGATGTTTTCCTGAAGATGCGAATCTATGTATTCGCATATGCGATTGGCGCGTGCCGGCGCCAGTCCCCCGCGATTCGTGGGCGGATCCACTGAGAGTGCCAAGTGTGCGAGCATGCCGAATCGCGGTCGTGAGTGAAGTAGGGCGTCCGTCGTGGAACACAAGCCACTCATCCCACAAGCTGGGGGAGTGATCAAGCTATTCCATGGCTCGTCAGTTCCGGTCCGAAGCAGACTAGCCGCCACATCTTGCATCCGCTTGCAACGAAAGATCGAGGAATCATACTCGAAGACCGTCGCCAGAGCCATGCCCCGGTTCAGCACGTCGTCATTGAGACTGAAGAGCCGGCGAGCGATGTGGTCAGCGCCCAGAATTCGTTGATCACTGTCCACCGCGAGCAGAACCGCTACATCACTACCGCCGCGGGCAGCGGCTGCGATGTTCCACGCATGTCGGAAATACTCGCGGAATATACGCTCCTCGATACCGCGGGCGGATACCTTTGTTGCAGCCATGGCCAAAGAGAGGGACTGCTCTGTGGTTTGCGGATTCATCGATGAAGTATCGAGCACCGCAGCCAATCGACCAAGGGGGTCGAAAATCGGGGCGCCCGCACAGCTCAAGTTGGAATGGCGCGTGCGAAAATGCTGGTCTCGAAGTACCGTCGTGGCTCGTTGGTCAGTGAGGCAGGTCCCGATTCCGTTGGTACCTTCAATTCGCTCCGACCAGACTCCACCTAGCCAGATCCCGCAATTTTTATAAGCATCCGCCATTGAGTCATTCCCGCGGTGGTGAATGGCAACTCCATCCCTGTCGCATAACAGAACCACATACTGCTGTGGTCCGACAATGGCGTACAGGCGATCGAGTTCCTCCTGGGCGTGCAAAATGAGATTTCGCAAGGGCTCGCGGGAGTCTCTTAGTTCCTTCTCTGTGATGATGTGCGGTGCCGCCTGAATCTCAGGATCGAGGTGATGTGCGGTCAGACAACGCTGCCAGGAGGTGGCTACTTCCTCGACCTCAGTGACCAGTGCGGCTTTCTGGAAAACGAGGTCGATGCAATCGATGTGAGACAGTCCATCGACGGAACGTTGCGTACGATTTTTGTTTGCGGCAGCCAACCCAGTCTCCCAAGGGCCGATCAGTCAACCTTGGCTATGACACTGGCTTCGTGCAATGACTCAACCAAGAGTCAAAGACACGTCGAAAGCGCCTTCGGACTCGTGAACCATCGTGGAAATCTTACTCCGATGTGTGGCGGGTTGCTACCGAGACCGGATTCGACTACGTTCTTGGGGCCAAGAGTACGATCATCAAAAGAGCCATCGGAATGTGCCCACCAATTTCAAGTTCGTCAACTCTCCGTATGCCTCTGGTAGAACACACAGAGTCGAGTCTCGCACTCACAGCTTAGCGGACGTGCGCACAGAGAGAAACAACGCTGCACTGCATACGGCGGAGATTGCGGTCGCAAGCCACAGGACCGCTGAGATCGAGTAATGTATGACGACTGCACCCAGCGCCGCACCCAAGAACATTGCCGCCACCGACGCAACCCGTCTCGCCAATCTGTGTTGTTGCCGTTCGCGAGCGAAGAGTCCGCGCCGATGCCCGTGATCGTCAGTGTCAGGACTGTTGTCGTCAGATCCGGGATTGCGAGTTTCCGGACAGCGGCATTGCGTGTGCCCATCGCCAGCGCCGTCAGGGCGATCAGGGCGAACGGTTGAAAAGAATGTTCCAGCAAATCGCCTCGGTATCCGATGCCGCACAACGACGCAGCAAACAGAAAGGCGACCTCCAGGAGGAACGCTTGTGCCGCGAATCGAATCTGTGAATCGGCGCTTGACCGAGCCATGAGCCGTCCGCCGAGTATCGCCCCTACAAGAAAAGCCACGAGTGCCGTTAACGAGCGCGCGATGGACAATCCGGATACGTGCGCCGTTGCAAACGCGAGCAGCACGACATTTCCCGTCATGTTCGCAGTGAATACGTGCCCGAGCGACAGAAAACTGACGGCGTCCACCAGGCCAGTGACCCCTGTCATTCCGAGCAGAGTGTACGGTATGACCTTTTCAGTGGTTGGGCTGCTCGCCATAAACCATTAGCCGACCGAGTACTTTGCGATTACTCATTGCCGCCCCTTCCCTCTTAAAACCGCTGTACCGTTCCGCGATCGCCTTCTAGAACTTGTAGCCGGCTCATAATACCCAGTAATTGAGGTTGCGGCGCGATCTTGCCGCGGACGGACCTCGTGCGAGAAATGCGCCAAATCGTTCCGTTCCCATCTTCCGTGACAAAGAGCGAGCCGTCCCTTGCGACTGCAACTCCCACGGGGCGGCCCCACACCTGCGTATCGGAAACGACGAATCCTGTCATGAAATCCTCACATTCCCCCGTGGGCTTCCCGCTCTTATCGAAAAGCAGGCGGACAACTTTGTAGCCAGTCCGGATCGATCGGTCCCAGGAACCATGCAGAGTGACGAAGGCGCTCCCGTCATATTCGGCAGGAAAATCCTGGCCTTTATAGAACACGATCTGGAGGGGAGCCGAGTGGGCTTGGATGAGCACATCAGGAACGGTTTCGCGGCCTTGCAGGTCGGTGTGCTCGCCTTTATGGCGCGGATCTTCGTGGCCGCCGATGTAAAACCATGGCCAGCCATAGAAGTCGCCTTCCTGGACATGAGTCGCGTAGTCAAAAGGAGTGTTATCTCCGAGGCCATCTCGCTCGTTGACCACTGCCCATAGTTGGCCGGTCGCAGGCTGTATGGTAATACCTGCGGGATTTCGAATTCCCGTGGCATAGACTTTCTTGTCCGTCCCGTCGGGATTAAAGGACAGAATATTTGCGCGGCCTTCTTCGCTGTCCCAGGCGGCGCCGAGCGGATGAGTCTTATTCCAATAGTCAATCCCACCAGGGACAAGAGGCCAGGGAAACATATCAAGAGCAGCGTTAGAGCCCGAGGCAACCGTCAGCAGAAGGCGTTTGCCGTCAGGAGTGAACAGAATGTCGCGAGTCCAGTGATGAGTCGCCGGAATGCATTCGACAATACCCGGGCTTGGCGGTGGTCTTCAGGTCACCGTTCTTGTACGGGAAACGAACGACGCTGCTGCTGTTGGCAATGTAGATCCATTGGGGATCAGGTCCTGGAGGATAGAATGCGATTCCGTACGGTTGATGAAGCCCGGCAGCAAACACTTCACTGATTGTCGGCTTGGAGGAACCAGACGGAATCCGATACACGCGTACCTCGTTCTCCGAGCTGTTCGCTACGAAAAGGTCCCCATTTGGCGCAGCACGGATGGCCCGAGGTTGCGCAAGACCCGATGCAACGAGTTCGGCCGAGAATCCATCCGGGACTCGCGGTCTCGCTCCGGCAGGCATAGGAACTACCTCGGCAAGGCTCGGCTCTTCCTTCCCGATCTCCGGTAGATCCTGCGCAGTGATTAGCCGCCGGACTCCTGGGGCGTCATTGTGCCAGTCTCCGAAGGCCGCCGCACCAGCGAGTACCTTATTATTTGCTTCCTGACCCACCTGCGTGTAAGCGCTTTGGCCTGCGAGCAGGACGACGATCCCGCCAATGAGGACCGCATATAAAACGCTCCCCGGTGTAAGCAGACCTTTTGGGCTGAGGATTCCATGACCATGGACGTGTTGCATGACTGTTTCCTTTCTGGCATCCCTTGTTGTCAGCTAACCTGGAGTTTGCAAGTCGCTCGCCATGAATAAGCAGCCGACTGAGCACACTGCGATTGCCCATTGCCGACCCTTCCTCTCAAAAACGACTGTACTGCTCCGCGATCGCCACCTAGAACTTGTAGCCGGCCCATAATGCCCAGTAATTGAGATTGCGACCGGGTTGCGTCTCTTTTAGGAATTTCCCCGCGTAAAAAATGCCGTAGTCGGCCTGAAACCAGAGATGACGATTCGCTTGCCAGTGAATCTCGGTTCCGGGTCTGTTTCCAACGAACCGCGCTCGACTCCCATCCGCCGCCCTGATCAAGAATCCAGGCACGGCGTAGACCCCATCCTCCAGACTCTCCCGCCACTGAAAAATCCAGTCGAACGACGCGGTCACATCATGGGGAAATGTCGTCTCGACGTGAGGATGAAGATCAATAAAGTTGATGGGACCGGGACCCGTTGTGGCTAAGACCCCAAAGTAGTTGCCCTTAGGGAACAATGGATTGAATGTCCCCAGCGTGTTCGAGCTTGGGTTATCTCCACTAGAGATATCCGCCTTTGTGCTGAAACGCGGTTTCAGCGGCACGGTTGGGAATCGGTAGCCGGTTTCGGATGCTATAGTCCATGCTCGAATGTTGTCCGAACGGAAAGTGCCGAACTGCCAGAGGCCCTCGTAGTCGAAGTCCCATCCTGGCTGTTCTGTGGCAATCGGGCGCGAAATCCTGGCGCCCAGGGAGTGACGCACCTCTTGTGCGGTGCCTCGCTCGAAGGTTGCCTGCTTCCGGTCCAAACCCAGATAGTACAGATCTAAAACAATTTTGCGGGACAACGGCCGCGTTCCGTATACGCCCCAGAAACCAACCTGATGGTTCGGCGCGTTGTCGAAGAATCCTGGATTATCCAAATCCGGGCGCATGGCAAATCCGTCCACTGCCCAGGAGTTGATTTTGCTCTTGACCATAAAGCCGTCGAAGCTAAGGCGCACGTTCGGACCTTCACGTACGTCAATCAAACGCCCAGAGCCGTACTCCAGCTCCTGCCTTCCCACTCGGAGTTTGATCGAATCTTTACTCCCAGAAGTGCCGACTTCGAGAAACGCCGCCTGGAAGTCCAGTTTCTTTTCGTCGATCGGCCTCGGGCCGCCGATGCGGTAAGAATTCAAACCGCTTTTAAGCTCAACGAACGAGCGAACGTGCGTGCCGTAGTGAACGTCAAAATAAAACATGTACCGTTCGTCAAAATAGCCGTTCATGAACGGCTTTTGGCCCCAGTTATCGTTTCCAATCTGTTCCCACATCTCGCGAGCTTCGCCGCCCATGGAGAGGAACCAGTCATTCCGGTCTGATCGCAGGGGAATGTATTTGATCGGATCCCAAAAATCCTGTCGTTCCGCTGGATCGGCAAGAAAAGTCCAGTCATCATCCTCGCGAAGCAAGTGATAGGTCCGTGCTGGGGGCGAGGATTCGTCAGTCGGAATCGATTGGCTTTGCGAGAGCAGCGAACTCACAGAAGACAGGACAATCAATGTCACGACGGTTCGCATCTGTGTTTTCCGTGTCATATCGTGTGCGGCACTGCTTGTTCCATCGCATCATCTGTTGTCCTATTTCTTTGTGACTGAGTGGATCTCCGCGATGTATGCTCCCGGAAACCTGACAACAACGGCATCTCGCTCCTCGGTCCTATACGGAGGGACAAGGACATCAGCACCAGCTGCTTTGGCCTTGGTAAGTGTCTCCGCGAGATTCGTCACCTCATATCCCGTCGTCTCTCGGCCGTAGGGATAGGGAAGGTGACCGTCAGTAACGAGCGCAGTCAACTTCCCAAACTTTGATTCGATCCTCACTCGCCGGTAGGTTTCCGCAGGCCTTCCGACCTCGACGCCTGGTGCCTGCGCATCATCAGACACGACGGTTCCATGGGAGAAGGCAAGAAAGCTGCGCACGAAGGCATCCAACCTGTCCGGCGACACATAGACACGATTCTCGGGGACTGTCTGGAGCGGGGCATACGACGGCGCAGTGGTATGCCAATAGAATTGTGTATTCACACCACCGGGCCATTGAATGATCGCGTCTCGACCGATCGGATCGTTGAAGGGAGCGACGAACAGGTCGGCGCCAGTGGCCTTGGCGGCGCGGACCGCCTCGTCCATGTCCGTGACCAGATAGCCTGTACGCTCCAAACCGAATGGATATGGAATTGGTGTTTTGAACCCGAAAACCGATACCGAGCCCACGGGGGTAAGGACCAACTGCGACATCGTGCTGCTCTGGGTCGGAGTTACAGTGAAGACTCCTTGCTTGGTCGCTGTGCCGCCAAATGTTGCAAGCAAGCTCGCGACGAAGCGATCAAAATCTTCCGGAGCCACGTAGACATGTGTCGTGTCGTACTGCGACCCGACCGCCACGCTTACGGTTTCGGCTGTCTGCGCACTTTGAGCAAAAGCACTAACGTGCGGAGATCCGACCGCTAGAGCGAGTGTCAGTAGCGCAACGCACGTTCCAACGATAGTTTTGTTGAAGCGCATTCCGTCTTCTCCTAAATTGACAATTACTTAATGTGCTCGACAACCTGGGGCTCTGACACTGCAAAAGCCTTTCGGACGGATACCGCCGAATCGTAGGACTCGCCGACAAGGCAGACGGCCGCAGCACGCGGAATGTCGAGCTTCTTGGTTTGAATCCAAATCCCCAATTGTTCGCCAAGCACCATTCCGAGCAAGCCGAGTAACGCTACAATAGGCGGCGCCGGACTCTTGACTCGGATGAGACCGTAAAGAATACCCACACCGAGACCGACTACAAAAGATAGGAACAATACCTTCATCTCCATTCCTCCTCCATCGTGCGAATCAGAATGCAAAGCAATCGCAACCCAAGCCCCAAAGGCCGAGGTCACCCAGCACTTGCAAATGCGATTTTGTCCGCCCAGGAGCGGAGGTCTCAAAGTGCGAACAGGAGACGGAGTGGGACGCGCCCACCACTTCGGGCTGTCCCTTTGCGTAACCACCATACTCTTTGACGGGAGACCAGCTTGGGCTTACCGGTAGTGCTGGCGGCGCGAGTTTTGAGAATTCCTCGGTGGCATAAACGACCTTCCCGCCGACAATCGTGAGCACGGATTCGAGCTGCTTTATCTCCTCATCTGGAATCGAGAAATAATCCGCGGAGAGAACGGCGAAGTCCGCCAGCTGCCCAGGAGCGAGCGCTCCCTTCTTTCCATCTTCTGTTGAAAACCAGCTACTGCCCATGGTGTAGAGCTTGAGTGCTTCCGCCCGATCGAGCCGATTCTCTTCCGGATACAGGCTGAGACCGCCTATGGTCTTGCCAGTAATAAGCCAATAGAGGGAAGGGTACGGGTTGTAGCTTGAGACCCGCGTTGCGTCTGTGCCAGCCCCAACTGGAACGCCGATCTCGAGCATTCTCCGAATTGGCGGTGTGCGTTTGGCTTGCTGCGCTCCGTATCGCTCGACAAAATACTCGCCTTGGAAGGCCATGCGGTTCTGCACCGCGATTCCGCCGCCCAGTGCCTTCACACGCTCGATATTGCGATCGCTGATGGTTTCGCAGTGATCGAAGAACCAGTGCAGGCCGTCAAAGGGAATCTCTCGATTCACTTCTTCATAAACGCTCAATGCTCGCTCGATGGTCTCGTTGTATGTCGCGTGCAGGCGGAACGGCCAGCGATTCTCTACAAGGTGTTTGATGACGGCTTTCAGCTCGCTTTCCATGGTGGGGAGCATGTTCGGCCGCGGGACAAGAAAGTCCTCGAAATCCGCAGCGGAAAAAACCAGCATCTCTCCGGCACCGTTGACGCGATAGAAGTCATCCCCGTCTCCCGGCTTGGTCATTTTGGTCCAACTTTGAAAGTCGGCCAGTTCCTGTTTCGGTTTCTGCGTAAAGAGGTTGTAAGCAAGCCGGAGGGAGAGGTCTCCGTTTCGGTGCAGTTCGTTCACCACGCCGTAGTCGTCGGGATAATTCTGAAAACCGCCCCCCGCATCAATGACACTGGTGATTCCAAAACGGTTCAGTTCGCGAAAGAACAGCCGTGACGAATTAAGCTGATCCTCGCGTGAAAGTTTCGGCCCCTTAGCCAGGGTGGAGTAGAGGATATTTGCATTCGGTTTCGCGATGAGAAGACCTGTTGGGTCCCCGTGACGGTCGCGTTGAACTTCGCCCGCCGGAAAATCTGGGGCATGCTTGTCATAGCGCAGAGCTCGAAGCGCCGCTCCGTTCAATAGCGCTCTGTCGTACAAGTGCATGATAAAGACCGGTGTGTCTGGCGCTACTGCATTGATCTCATCGAGCGTTGGCATCCGGCGTTCAGCGAACTGAAACTCTGTCCACCCTCCGATAACCCGGACCCACTGCGGAGCAGGCGTCCGCGCCGCCTGGTCCTTCAGCATACGCAGAGCGTCGGCCAGCGAAGGTACACCATCCCAGCGCAATTCAAGGTTGTAGTTGAGCCCGCCGCGGATCGGATGCATATGGGAATCATTGAGTCCAGGAATGACGGTGCGCCCTCGGCCGTCGATAACGCGGGTCAATCGCCCGCGTAGGCGCAGAATCTCGTCATTTCCGCCGGAGGCAGTCACTTTTCCATCAGAAATAGCCATCGCCTCGACAAACGAGGGCACCTTATTCGTGGCGATCTTGGCGTTGTGCAAGATGATTTCAGCAGACACACGAATCTCCTTCTTTGCTTTCTATCGCAGTGAGAGAGGGCGGAAGCAAGCTCCCGCCCACTTCTCTATTTGTGAGCTAACGCAGGTGTGGGAACCACGTACTCGGGGAATTTCGTGGCCGGAGCGCCGTGCACCATCGTGTACGCGTACTCGACGCCGATCCCGTAGGCTCCGTAGTGAGTCTTCACGATGTCCATCACCGCATCGTAAGTTCCGCGATGGGCCCAATCGCGCTGCCATTCGAGCATGACCTGCATGGAGGTGACCGGCTTTGCGCCGGCTTGCACGACGCGTTTCATTGCGTTGTCGTGAGCGAGTTGGGTCACGTCGCCGCAGCAATCCTCCACGACGTAGACTTCGTAGCCGTCATGAATCGCCTGAACGGTCGGAAGGGCAACGCAGATCTCCGTCCAAAGCCCGGCGAGGACAATCTTTTTGCGTCCGCTTTTTTCGATCGCGGCAACAAAGTTCTTGTCGTCCCACGAGTTCATAGAAGAACGCTCGATGAGTTCCTGCCCCGGGAATACGGCACGCAGTTGCGGCCACATGTTCCCGCTGAAGGACTTCGTCTCGACCGTGCTTAATACAACAGGCACATCGAACACCCTGGTGGCCTTACCGAATGCCACTGTGTTGTTGATGATTCCCTGACGATCGAAATTGCTGGTTCCGAACAGCATTTGGCCCTGATGATCGATCAGCGCCACGACGCAATTGTCCGGAGTCAAGAGTCCCTTCTCGCTGAGCTTGGGACGATTTCCGTTTGATGAGTAACTCATGCAGTTCTCCTTTTTTGTACTGGCGATGCCAGCAGTCGTAAGTTGATCGCGAGGACCGTGACCTAAAGCGAGAATTTTGCGGAGTGGTTGGTCCGGCAGTTTCGTCGCACCAGAACTGCGCGATAGCTTGCGAATCCAATATGCCGAAGATTAACTCTGCACCCTGCTCGCAAACATTACGCCTGCACGAGTGGGGCCACCTTGGAATGGTTGCTCTTAGCGCGCAACCCTTTGCGAGTCAAGCGGGTGTGAGGCAGCAGATCGCCTCCTCACGCGTGAAGAAGTGTCATGTCATGAGTCGCGTCATGAAATGACATCTGACACCGAAGATCGGTTTCAATAGGAGCCTGCGACAGTACGTTCCGTGCTAGGTTTCTGTTGTAGCTGTTCTCGGATTATCTTCGGAGAGGAAGATCGACGGCGACCTTATTTTGCTCTCTGCAAGGTTTGCGTCACCGAATTCAAGACTCGGAACGGCGAAGGTGAGTAACGCTAAAAGGACTCTCCCACCAGTTCTTCGCTTTTCTTCCAGAGCGCCTCAGCATTGTTCGGATCGAGCACATATCCGCGTACTTCTTCGCTGATTGCGGTGATAGGAACGTCATCCGGCACGATGTTACCGACGTGGCAGTTCTCGCAGTAGTGTCCACCGATCTCGTCAGCGGGAGCAACCACCGCGGCCCACACCGGAGTTGCGGCTCCTTGGGGAACGGTCTTCAGCTGGAAGGGCGCCCTGTCCAGGATTTGCTGAGCCTGGACAGGGATTACGTTCCGGCCCGCTTGCACAATATCGCCTTTAGTGCGAACAATAACGGAAGATAAACTATTGACGCCGCCAGCAGTCGTCGTGCTGCCGACCTCGACCGTTGCAGCAGGAATTCCAATCCAAAGTAGAGGAACCCGAGACTCAGCACTGCTCCGGCGCAGTGGAAAATGGCATGCCGTATCGGAAATTGCACGATACTGATTGCGACCAGAGCGAGCAGCGGCAACAGGGTTTCCAGCGTCACGAAAGGAACTCTCGCGTTGCCTTTGGGCAAGACCAGATAGCCTGCTCGGTCGTAGTCTTCGCGGTACATCCATGCGATTGCCATGAAATGCGGGAACTGCCAAAAGAAAACGATGGCATACAGTACCCATGCTTCGATATTCAATCGCCCTGAAGCGCCGGCCCAACCGATCAGCGGGGGCATGGCACCGGGAAAGGCACCGACGAGAACGCTCAGCGACGTTTTTCGTTTCAGTGGGGTGTACAGAAACAGATAGGTCAACAATGTAAAAGCCGCGAGCGAGCTCGCAAGCAGGTTGACCGCGACCGCAAGATAGACAGTTCCACTTGCTGCCAGCGCAATTCCGAAGGCCAGCACGGCAGCCGGTTTGAGACGGCCAGCTGCGGCGGGCCGGCACGCCGTACGGCGCATTTGCGCATCGAACTTTCGTTCGATGTATTGGTTTAATGTCCCTGTCCCACTTGCCACCAACAACGTTCCAAACAGAGTGCTGAACAACCCCAGGAATGAGAAGGGCCGTGTTTCGTTTCCACAACCCAGATAAAAACCGACACCAGTTGTGGTCAGAATTAGGAAATTGACTTCCGGCTTCGTCAGCGTCCAGTAATCTGAGAGGGTGTTTCCCGCAAAACCCCCGTGTTGCGACCTAGAAGGCGCGAGTTGCCCGGTAAGTATGGACTGGCCGGACATTCAGGCGGCCTCCATCCCATGCGGGGCCGTCCCCACCGCACTGCGCACCGACTCGAATTGCAACATCGGCCGCTCTTCCGACCGATGTGGGGAAAGTAAACGTGTTGCGACAATTGTTGCAGCAATCAGGTAAACCACGGTAACGCAAGTCCACATCAAGGCACCTGCACATTGCTGATCTTCCAAAGCAGACAAGCCAAACGATTGTGATGAAGACAAGAACACTGGGTAAATCACGCGGTCGCAGAAGACCAGAAATCCCGAAAGAATGTCGCACGGCAAGGTAGCCAAGAACAGATATAAAAGCATCGACGATTCTGGCCATTTCGAAACCGTTGGCCAAGGCTGGACTACCGGCCACCAGAATAGAAGCCCCGTTGCCAGGAACGATGCTTGCTCAATCTCATGCCACATTTCCGATCGTATCCCGAGCATGAAAACTGCAGGCACATGCCACACAACTAATGTGCCTGCCGCTCCCAGCCAGCACACTACAGGGTGCGCCAGCACGCGCCCCAGGTGCTGAATGGGTGCTGAGCGGAGTGCTCGAGCGATCAGTTCTACGAGTCTTTCTGCCGGCCGTTCCGGCAGTAGCTTCCAGGGGACGCCGAGCAAGATTAATGGAGGCGCCACCGTCATGAGCAGTAGATGTTGAACCATGTGTGCTGTGAGCGATTGGTGATCGAGGACAGCCAAAGATGTGCCGAGTGCAACCCACACCAACAGTAGTCCCACAAAGAAAGTACAAGCACGCCAGCCCTTGACTCCGTCCGGAACAAGCCAGGCGACGCGCATCCATTGGCGCAGGTATGCAAGTCCAATGAGAAACAAAGAACCCGAGATCAAGAATGACCCGACCGTAAGGTGATGATCGTGTGGCATCGATCTGCCCTCAGGGCTGAG
>Ga0308309_10000928_pt1 | contig 17516 bp, 13 predicted proteins | sample HubBroMetageWFT5_FD_192491 | JGI IMG/M metagenome (GOLD analysis project Ga0308309, IMG submission 192491) | Warmed and freeze-thawed soil microbial communities from the Hubbard Brook experimental Forest, New Hampshire - Hubbard Brook CCASE Soil... | ecosystem: Environmental > Terrestrial >...
CGGAATCACCTGCACGCTGACCGCTCGGAACGTTCCGTCCTTCTTGGTGTTGGAAGGATAGTAGGTCAGGGTGTACTGGTTGCGGATATCGTGCGCGACCTGCTCGCAGATGGCGTGCACGTCATCGACACTTTCCGGGAAAAACGCCAGGCCGCCCGATGCTTCGGCGATATGCTTCAACGCTTTCATGGCGTTATTTTTCTCTTTCCTTTTTTCATCGCCGAGCAGACCGATGGTGTAAATCACAGTGTCTGTCTTCTGGATTTCCCGGACCGTTTTTTCAAGCGAGTTATGGCTGGAATTGTCCTCGCCGTCGGTGACCACGAGCAGCACGCGCTTGTCCTTGGCGGCTTTCTTCAGATGGTCTAGCGAGCCGATAATGGCGTCAAAGAGCGCCGTGCTGCCGCGCGAATCGATGCGCTCCAGGGCTTCCTTTAGCTCCGGAATGCTGCTGGTGAAATCCTTGTCGAGGTCCAGATAGAAATCGTCGTTGAAGTTGACGACGAAAGCTTCGTCTTGCGGGTTGCTGGCGCTGACGAGCGTGAGGGCGGCTTCATTCACGCGCGGCCGTTTGTCGCGCATGCTGCCGCTATTGTCGATCACCAGGCCCATGCTGACGGGAACATCCTCGCGCTTAAAGTTAGCGAGCTTCTGCTCGACTTTGTCCTCGAAAACGCGGAAGTTCTCCTCCTTTAGACCGTCCGCGAACTTGCCACGATCATCGATCACGCTGGTGTGCAGTACCACGAGGCCGACGTCGACCTTGATGATCGAGCCCTGTTTTCCGGCATTGGCATCTTGGCCCGGAGGAGGGGGCTGCGTAGCTGGAATAGGAATCTGTGCAAGGCACGGAGACACCAACAGCCCCATCGCACAGAAAAGTAGAATGAGATTGAAAAGGGCGCGAAGCCGCCAGAAAGGAACCTCAGTGGCTGGGCGCGTAATAGCCCGTCTTCGCGAATACATTGAGCGGCGGCAATCCTCTCGGAGCACGCAGTTTAATTTTGATTTTCCGCCACCTTGCATCGTGCGCCTTGTTGCTCGGTCGATATCCCAGGACATATTGGTTTCGCAGCTCCATGCCAATTTTTGAAGCAATATCCGGAAGGTCCTCAAGTTTCTCGACGGAAAATACCCGGCCCCCCGTCATCTCCGTAATTTCCGAAAGCAGCGACGGACCGTTCAGTTCTTCCGGCGTCCGGTTCCGGTATCCAAGCTGGTCAAAGATGCCGACGGCATAGAGCTGGGTGTCCGCTTCTTTCACCAACCGCTTGATATCGCTCTCATTGTACCGACTATGATTATCTCCTCCATCCGATAGGATGAGCAAGGCACGTTTGCCGTTGTGTGCACCTCTCATCTGGCTCAGGCCGAGGTAAATCGCATCCAGCAGCGCCGTGCGGCCCTTCGCGGAAGTCAGCATCAAGCTGCTCTGCAGGTCTTCGACGCTGTTCGTGAAGGCGCTGGTCAGTTCCGCGCGCTCGTTGAAGCTCACCAGAAAAAATTCATCTTGCGGGTTAGCCGTCTTGAAGAACTGCACGGCTGCTTCGCGCGCTTTGCCGACTTTGTTTGCCATACTGCCGCTAAAATCGAAGATCACGCCGATGGAAATGGGCACGTCCTCGGCGGAGAACGTCACCACTTCTTGCTCGGAGTTGTCCTCGAACACGCGGAAGTTCTCCATCTCCAGTCCGGTGACCAATCGGTTGTAGGGATCAGTGACGGTGACGTTGACCAGCGCGAGGTCCACGTCCATTTTCAGACTGTGGCCCGGCCTGAGCGCTTGCCCCGGCGTGTTCTTCCTTACGTCATCTTTGGGCTTGTTTTCATTCTGCTTGTTTTCATCGGCGGGAGATTGCGCCTCGGACAGAGATTGTTGCGCAGCGAGGACCGCAACGCGAGACGTGACCAGGCAAGCGAGTAACAGCACCAAAACGGAAAATAGAAAAACGCGAAACCCAGTTCCATCGCGTTTCACGGCACCCCCAACGTCCCGGTTACCCGGAACGGCCGCGCGGCTCGGACTAAACGAGATTCTACCACTCGCGCGAGCGAAGACAAGGCAAATCCCGTACTGGGTCCCAGATGGTACCCGAGGCAAGTTTGAGGAATTCGGCGACTTGGCGTCATGTCAGTACCTGGGTGGGGTCGAAAGCAGCATAGCAAAGAGTTCTCATATTTTGACTATCAGGTAAGACAGTAAAAAATGCCCAAATATTCCCCATGTGGGAGACTCAAAACCATGGGAAACTCACGGGCATGAGTTCGGCTAAACCAGAAGTCGTCATCGTTATTCCCGCACGCTATGGTTCGACGCGCCTTCCTGGCAAACCGCTCGTTTCGCTGGCTGGCAAACCGATGATCCAGCGCGTCTACGAGCGCGCCAAGATGGCCACGCTCGCGGATCGGGTGATTGTCGCAACGGACGATGAACGCATCGTGAAGGCCGTGGAAAGCTTTGGAGGGACAGCGCGCATGACACGCTCTGACCACCGCACCGGGACCGAGCGTGTGGCGGAAGTTGCAGCCCATGAAAAGGGCGACGTCTTTGTGAATGTGCAGGGAGATGAGCCGCTACTTGATCCTGTGGCCGTCGACACCGCCGTGAACGCCCTGCTCGAAGAGCCAGCCGCAGCCATCGCCACGGTGGCCACGCCAATCAAAACGCCCGCGGACATCATGGACCCAAACGTCGTGAAGACGGTCCTCGATTTCGACGACAATGGACTCTATTTTTCGCGCGCCCCGATCCCATGGGTGCGCGACACCACGAACAAAATTCAGGTGCGCCATCTAAAACATCTCGGCCTTTACGTCTTCCAGCGCGACGCCCTCCTCGAATATCCCACTTTGCCCCAAGGCGAACTCGAGCGCATCGAACAGCTCGAGCAGCTCCGCTGGCTGGAAAATGGCTGGAAAATCCGCGTAGCCGAAGTCGAACACGACGCGGTTAGCGTCGACGTGCCCGAAGACGTCGTCCGCGTCGAAAAACTCCTCCAAAAATAAAAACCGCCCGGTTTCTCTTCCACCGGGCGATTTTCTTCATCTGAACTGGATTCGACTCGGCCAATTAATGTTGTGGCGACACCGTCCCCGCAGTCACACGCGTGCTATCCGCGCTGACCAGGAAGATAGTATTGCCACTCGCGACGTAGGCTTTGTAGTTGAATGTCGTGGCAGGCGCCCCTGACGGCGACACCATCACTTGGTAACTATTGCTGTCCGTCCCGTCACCGCTGGGGTTGAAAGTTCCCGCAACCCCGCTGTTTAGGAACTGTACATGATTGCTCAGGGACCCAAGCTCGACGAAATCCACGGATCCGCTGATGTTGTTCGAGCTTGAACTTGTTTGCGTGTACTGCCCGGCAAAATCCTCTTCAAACCCAACGTTGCCGCCCGAGGGAAGGACCTGGCCGCTCCAGTTGAAAGCGTAGTTTCCGGCCAGCGACGAGTTTGAGATTGTGCCGGATTGTCCGAGCATCGAACCGCTGCTGATCAGCCCATTGCTCTGATCCTGAAGAACAGCTTGCGTCGGCGACATCAGATAGAAAACGTAGTTAAAGGTGCCCAGGCCGCTCTGCGTAAACGTGAAGGTGCCGCGGCCCCTGTTCATCGCAATCGAGCTGGTATCGATGGCGTATGTGGCCTGCGTGGGGCTGCTATTGCTTGTAATCGAGCGCAAGGCGCCGGCATTGTTGTCGTCGAGGAAGATCTTGGTCAGATTGCCGCTCCCGTCCGTGGTGAACCGGGCAGCGCGGGTGATCGGGCCGAAGTTCCCCGTCACCGCCGCGCCTCCGATAAGGTAAGCGAAGCTTCCAGCGTTAAAGTTGGGGGTCTGTGTTGGAATCGTACCGTTTTGTTGAAATGCATCGCCGCTCGTTTCATTGGCGCCGTCTTCTTCCAGAAGGACCAAATGCGTGCTGTCGACGATGTAAAACACGAAAGTAAAGCCGTCGAAAGTAATCGCGCCTCGGCCAAAAGCAGCCAGGTCGTTCAGATTTGCCGAATCCGCTCCGTAGGAGCCGCCTGTGGGGATCGCCGCGGGCGGTGTCACGCTTGATAGTGCGCCGTCATTGATGTCAATGACCCCGCTGCTCACCGTACCTCCTCCGTCCGTCGTTATCTGGCCCATAACGGCAAGGGGTGCGCTAACCGTTCCTTCTATTCCCGCTGTGCTAAAGACATAATTGTTGTGGATTCCGGTTACCGAAAAACTGCCCGGCGATTGCAAATTGAAGGATCCGCTCGAAGTGGCGTTCAAGTCGGTTTGCACCATCAGGCCCGCGCTGATGGAACTGAGCGTGATGCTTAGGCCAAGCCCGGCGGTAGTGTTTTGCGTGAGCGTTAACGTACCTTTGCCGTTCGATTGGATGCTGTAGGTTCCCCCGGTGAATGCGACCCGGCCTGTGCCGCTCACGTCTTCGACTGCCGCCGTGATGTTGCCGTTGCCATCGGCCGTGAAGCTGCCCGCACGGGCCACAAAACCACCGTTAATATCTTCACCAACCATCGAGTAGGCGTATTGCCCTTTCAAACTGCTGTTTGTAAATCCGCCTGTTGGTGGCGGCGGCGTGATGGAAGTGCCTCCGCCGCATCCCACGACGATACCGGCAATCCCTGCGACCACGAGGACAAAAAGCCGCCTCACTGGGCACCTCCCGCGTGCGCAGCTACCTTCACGGCTGGCGTCCTCGCCGCACCGCTCGAGAGCGGAAAGCCCCGCGGCGATCGTACCGTCAGAGTCTGCGCGCCTTTCTGAATGGTGCGCGCTACGAAGATGCTGCTGTCGCCGTAGGCTACTTCTTCACCCACGATACGAACCGCGTCGCCGGTGGAGAGAGTCAATTTGTTTGTCTGGAGAAACTTGTCGCTGCCTACGTGGACATCCGTCGACCCGCTCGATGTGTGCAAAATCACATGCGCGCCAAGCGGTGGGACAGTAGAAGACGCAATATATTGCGTAACTGTGCCCTGCAGCACAGTCTCTCGAGCCATGTCGTACGCGCGCATGTCCGGAGCGCTGGATTGGAGTTTTTGCTGAGTCTGTTGTCCGCCAGCAGAAGCCGCCATTAGAAAAGCGCCCGCAGACAAGGCACTGCACAGGAATATACGAATGTTTGGATTCATTACCCTTTCCCCACGATCGAGAGACTCCCCATGAGTCCCTCTGGATAGCGTCACCGCGCGTCCTTTGCGGCTCTACGCAGATGTACCACTGCTTGGATGACGATAACGCTGCAAACGGTTTCAGCGCCCAGTCATTTTGTTCTAATCGACAACCCTTTCAATACAGTATCAACGCGCAAAGACTGCCCCCACAGAAAGCAAACACCTCTGCGTAGCAAAAGTTTCGCCGCAAAAGCAAATTCGCATCGCGAAACTCGATCCTGTGTTCGCACTTTTCTCCAGTTCCCAAATCTGTTTTTCCGGGTTCCCTGAATTATTTCTTCGATTTGACAGCCGCGCGCATTCCGACGATAATTATGCGTACGTCACTCCTGTGGAGGGCTGATAAGCCCAGCGAACTGGGAAGTCCCGGACGCGGGCTGCATGGATGGCGCCAAAATATATTTTTGTTACCGGCGGTGTTGTTTCCTCACTTGGAAAGGGAGTTGCAGCTTCCTCTATCGGTTGTCTCCTCGAAAGTCGCGGTTTCAAAGTCACCCTTCAGAAATGCGATCCGTACCTGAACGTCGATCCCGGTACGATGAGTCCATTTCAGCACGGTGAAGTGTTTGTGACCGAAGACGGGGCGGAGACGGACCTCGACCTCGGGCACTACGAGCGCTTCACTCACGCCAAACTTTCTCGCGACAACAATTGGACCACCGGCCGCATCTACGAAACCATTTTGACCAAGGAACGCCGCGGCGACTATCTCGGTAAGACTGTGCAGGTGATTCCGCACGTCACTGACGAGATCAAGGCCACCATTCGCAAAGTTTCCGACGAAGTGGACGTCGTCATCGTCGAGATTGGCGGCACCGTTGGCGACATCGAGTCGCTTCCCTTCCTCGAAGCCATTCGTCAGATGCGTCTCGAATTAGGCGCAGAGAACACGCTCTTTGTCCACGTAACGCTGGTGCCGTTTATCGCGGCCGCTGGCGAACTGAAAACCAAGCCCACGCAACACAGCGTTAAGGAAATGCTCGGCATCGGGATTCAGCCCGACATTTTGCTTTGCCGCAGCGACCGCCATATTCCCGGCGACCTTAAGAAAAAAATCGCTCTCTTTTGCAACGTGGCCGAAGCCTGCGTCATTTCCATGGAAGATGTCGACACGATTTACGCCGTCCCGGTAGAACTCAGCCGAGAGGGTCTCGACGCGCAAATTCTGCGGCATTTGAAGCTCGAAGAGCGTCCTTCGGACATGCGCCCCTGGCTCGACTTGGTCTACCGCATGCACAATCCGGCCGGAGAAATCCGCATCGCGGTTGTGGGCAAATATGTTCAGCTCGAAGACGCTTACAAGAGCCTGCGGGAAGCGCTGCTGCACGGTGGCCTAGCTCACAATCACAAAACCGTCCTCGAATGGATTGAAGCGGAAGAAATCGACTCCGCGGAAACCGCGGCTGCTCGCTTGCGCGGCTACGATGGCATTTTGGTACCGGGCGGCTTTGGCAAGCGCGGCATCGCCGGAATGGTCCACACCATCCAGTACGCCCGCGAGAATAAAATTCCCTTCTTCGGCATCTGTCTCGGCATGCAATGCGCCACAATCGAATACGCGCGCGACGCGGCCGGTCTAAAACAAGCCGACAGCACCGAATTCGATCCGCAAACGCCGCACCGCGTCATCTATAAATTGCGTGAACTCCTCGGCGTCGACGAAATGGGCGGCACGATGCGCCTCGGCGCCTGGCCCTGCAAACTTGAACCCGGCTCCCTCGCGAATCGCGCCTACGGCAAAACAGAAATCAGCGAACGCCACCGACACCGCTACGAATTCAACCGCGACTACGAAGAAACTTTAACGAACGCCGGCCTCTTAATCACCGGCCGCACCCCCGACGAAAATTACGTCGAGATCATCGAAGCCCCCGAGCACCCGTGGTTCCTAGGCTGCCAATTCCACCCCGAGTTCAAGTCCAAGCCGCTCGAACCGCACCCCCTCTTCGCCGCCTTCATCGGCGCCGCGCTGGAACATAAGAAAGCTCGATCACGGGCCACAACTGAACCTCCGCGAGTCCAAGCCGCCGCCATAGCCCCCCACGCCAACGCCTAATCCAGTTTGTTGTCAGGACATAGGTTACTGGAACGGTTGCGGCTTGCCTGCCATCGGTTGTGCGTGCACTCTTCAGAATCATTCAGACGTTTGAGCAACATAAGTGCGTTTCTCGGTACTAACCCTACCGGCGAGCTGATAACTTCTCGGTTGCCCGTAACCTAGTCAGAATCATGATTGCGTCACAAATCTGCCAAGAAGGACGTTACTTCTTTGTGTAGGAAAATGCATCGCCAAGTCATTTCTGTCATGTGCGGACTCTCTCTCGAGCGGATCGCATTGAAGATTGATATGATTCTTCTGATTGATTCTGAGGAAAGCCGAAATGTACGAGGCTCAATTTTTGCGTTAGTCGCTTCTTCGCCGTCACCGGGTATCCCAATGCAGGCCGTAAATCTCGGTTCCTCCGCCAACATTTCGAAGTATTAGCGGCTCGTCATTCGGGGTGAGAGAAAACCATGCTCCCTTCGCGCCAGCCAGGCGAAATCCATCGAGGCTTACTACCCGGCGTGGAGTATATTCGTTCAGCGCGACGCGAAAAACACCTGGACGAGTTCCCAAATCGAGAAAATAGACTGACTTGCTGTCCTGTGACCAATCCGGCCACCCATTATTACCGCTCGCTACCCACTCCAACCATTTCCCAGTGCTGAAATCAAAAACCATCAATTTCGAGTCCGGCTGCGACATCGCCGCCAGATAATGTCCATCGGGCGACCAGTGAGGCGCGAAGAATCCTTTTGATCCTGGGAAATCCGAGACCTCGTGAGTCCTTAAATTCATGCGTCGAATCTTGCCATCACTCCCAAACGAAGTAACTCCGAACAAAAGCGTATCTCCGTCTGGCGACCAACTTGGATCCCTGCCGTTCGCGGAGTCGGCTAACGGCTGCGGTGCACTACCGTTTGCGGAGACCATATAGAGTTGCCAACCGAGGATCCGCTGGTACCCGGAAAATGCGATTTGTTTGCCATCGGGCGACCACTTTGGACCATAAGTCGTAACAATCGGGTGCGTAGTGAGTTGGAGCGCTTCGCTGCCATCCGTGCGACTACGCCAAAGCTCGCCTTCCGGAAACTTCACATAGGCGACCCACGCTCCATCACGCGAAAATGCCACTCCTTCCGCTGAAATCCCCGACAAGTACGGTGCCCCTTGCCGACTTTTTCCGTCGAATCGCAGCAGTTCACCATGCTTCACCGAACTGGTCGTATAAATCACATTGCTGTCAGGACTAAGCACTTGGTCGAAAAAGTGTACCGGCCCTACTGTCAGCTGAACAGGCTCGTGGTTGGCCTTGCGGAAGAAACCCACGGCTTCCCGAACCACGTAAATGTTCGCAGAATCCCAGGGCAAACCAGCCTCGACCCGATCCCAGGACTGAAAAAAGTAATATCTTCCATCCCGCGTCCACGCAGCACAACACACGTTCCGTGGATCGTTCAACCGTGGCGGCACGGGATGGAGGTTTCGCCCATCGGTCGCAACCTCCCACTCGGTGCTTCCGTGTTTGTCCATGTCCGTATAGTTGAAGTCCAATTGCCGCCCGTCGGGAGACCAGGCCAGACTCCAAACCCAAATAGAAGGATTCGCATCGCTGGGAACGATTTTTCGGGGCTCTGTGCCGTCCGCGTTCGCCAGATACACTTCGCTGCCGTGCGCAAAAGCGAGACGCTGCCCATCCGGCGACCATGCCGCAGCGTGACCAATGACATTTGCCAAACGGTGAGGCGGACCTCCCACCACAGGCATGGTCCACAGCGGATGGTCTTCAATGAGTGGTCCCTCGCCTATCAGTAACAGTTGCCTGTTGGGCGAGATGCCCAATACGCAGCTGTCTTGAAATGGTGTATGAATCAGAACGGTCTCGCCGCCTGACACAGGAACCTCAGCGACCGTCCAACGATTGGAGACGATTTCGCTAAAGTAGACTCGCAATCCATCCGTGGCTATTGATCCAAATTTATCTCTTCGATCGTTCGTGAGTTGGACTGTCTCGGTGATCGTCGGAGCCAGCAGCGGTGGTCGTGATACCCAGAGCAAGCCTGCAATCGCACACACAGAGAGAATCACAAAAGCAGCTACTGAGAACCCGAAAGTGCGGCTCCTTTGTGGCAGGGCCGATGGGAGTGTTTCCGGAAGCGAAGGAATCGTGGCCCCCGATTCACTGGCGACTAGTGCAGTCCTGTCACCGTTGCCGTTCGCAAGGACCTGTCCAATAAAACGATAACCGAGACGTGGCAACGTCTCGATATAAACCGGGTTGTCTGCGGATTCGGTCAAAACATCACGAATGCGCTTGATGGCATTGTTCAGCCCGTGGTCGAAATCGACGAATGTATCCGCAGGCCACAATGCTTGATGCAGTTCCTCACGGCTGACCATCTGGCCGGGATTTTCAAGCAGCAGGCGGAGCACTTGAAAGGCTTGCGGGGTCAGCCTGAGGCGCAAGCCGTGCTTGAACAGCTCTTGTGTATCCTTACGAAGCCCGTACGGGCCAAAGCGAACCAAGTCGGACGGGCGGGGAACAGGCACGGCCTTACCCTCCGGGACGTTAGCGGGATTGTAGCACGCTGGATTGTGCAATTCGTAACTGCTTCTTGGATTGAATAAACCTCGAGAAATCAAGGGCTTGAACTGTGAGCTGAAAAGGAGCGGAAACAGAGCCGACAAGCATTGTCTAAACGTCAGCGATTGCGGTTGAGTGCACCATGCCAGGTTAATGGCTCCGTTCCAAACAGGCTCAGTAACGAAGGCCGGGCGATCCCAGCTCGAATTCGTTGATGATTCTCACGGACGGAAATCACAAGTGGAGAGGACAGGTTTATGAAAAGCAAATTGGGAATGGTTGTCGCGGGTCTTGCGTTGTTGATTGGGGCGGCGGCGTTCGGGCCGGCAGCGTCGGCTGGCTGCGCCGATGCGGTTAAGCCGCGCAAGGCGTCCGTCGTCATGAATCCGTTGTGGCAGGGACAAGACGAGAAAGAAAGGGAAGAAAGCGAACCGATTGTGGGCCTCTGGAGGATGAACCTCATCGCCGAGGGCGATAGCGCATTCGGCTTTAAGGATGGAGACATCTTTGACGCGGGGATCTCGCAGTGGCACGGCGACGGTACTGAGCTCCTGAATTCCTCTCGCGTACCGGACACCCAAAGCTTCTGCATGGGGATCTGGAAAAAAACTTCACGCCTTCATTACAGGCTGAATCACTTTGCAAAGAGTTGGCAAAACGGAGTTTTTCTAGGACCGGCGCAAATTCAGGAAGAAGTTGTGGTCGGAGAAGACGGCAACAGCTTGAGCGGTACTTGGACCGTCGATCAGTACGATACATCTGGGAACCTGCTGGCGCACCTGGCCGGCAAAATCGAAGCGAAGCGCTTAACGGTGCATTCGACGATTAAGGATGTGCTGTGACGCGACGACGCGTGCAGGTTCCCGTTTTGTTTCGTTCTGCTCCCTGCTACGGCTTCGTTTTGCCACTGAAGTGGAGCCTCTGATTTTTTCATGGTGGGGCAATAGAAGGGCCCTCCGGTCCAGCGGAGGGCTCTTTTTATTGGGCACGCGAGCCGCGTCTGCTGGAGTGACGTATCCGCGTTGGATGTGGTCACGGGCCATTTCACTTATTCAATAGTTCAGGCGAATTTGTGAGAGAAATTGGCTGGCTTTCGAATCGTCAGATAACCGGAAGGTATCCGGCTTCTACGGTGCGGATTAGTCCTGATAAGTTGGCTTGTGGGAAGTAATCTCCGCACTTGCCATCGATTCTCGTCGTATTACGGGCTAACAGGAAGTTATTCCGGGCCAGAAGTCCGCTTCTGGGAAATCGCGCCGAGTTAACTCCCGATTGATCGCGCCCAGAAACTGACTCACGACCACACTCGGGCAATTCTCCAAATCGAAGCCGCGTATGCTATCTTCGATAACTTCGATGATTCCCGCTCACGACATTTCTCTCGGCTCCTTGCACCTGGGGCTCGGCAACCCTCTCTTTCTAATCGCTGGGCCCTGCGTCATCGAAAGCGAAGCGCACGCCCGAAAAATGGCCGATAAGGTCGCGAAAGTCGCAGCTGACTGTGGCATGCCGTACATTTTCAAAGCCTCCTACGACAAAGCTAACCGCTCCTCCGTGAAAGCTTTTCGCGGCCCGGGCCTCAAAGAAGGCCTGCGCATCCTCGCCAAAATCAAGTCCGATCTAAACCTCCCCATCCTCACCGACATCCACGAATCTTCGCAAGCACAACCCGCCGCCGAAGTTTGCGACGTCCTACAAATCCCCGCATTCCTCGCGCGCCAGACTGATCTCCTCCTCGCCGCCGCCAAAACCGGACGCATCATCAACGTCAAAAAACCCCAGTTCGTCTCCCCTTGGGACATGGCCAACGTCGTCGAAAAAATCGCCAGCACCGGCAACAAAGACATCATCCTTACCGAGCGCGGCGCGTCCTTCGGCTACCAAAATCTAGTCGTCGATATGCGCTCCTTCCCCATCCTGCAAAGGCTCGGCTATCCCGTGGTCTTCGACGTGACGCACTCCGTCCAACTCCCCGGCGGCCAAGGCCACGCCAGCGGCGGCCAACCCGAATTCATCGAGCCACTAGCTCGCGCCGGTGTAGCGGCAGGCGTCGACGGCATCTTTCTCGAAACTCACGACAATCCTGCCGAAGCCCTCTCCGACGGCCCCAACGCCCTCCCTCTTTCTCAACTCCCCGCCCTCCTCAAACGCCTCAAAGAACTCTCCACAGTAGTCCGCCGTTGGAGCGTCCAATGAACGCCTGCCCCTCGCGCCATAAGCGGACCCATACAGTGAGCTTAAATCCTTTAGAAACAATACTTACGGCGTTCGCTGCAACTATTGCAAATAAAGGACTTACAGGAACTCTAAGCTCTTTAGATGCAACACTTACAAAATATGAGGGGGTGTCTCTTGAGTCTTGACACCGCCCGCCGCGTCCTAAAGATCGAAGCCCAAGCCATCCAGGACGTTTTCGCGCGCCTCGATTCCTCCTTCGAGAAAGCCGTAGACATCCTCTTCGCCTGCAAAGGCCGCGTGGTGGTCACCGGCATGGGCAAGTCCGGTCTCATCGGACGAAAAATCTCCGCCACCCTCTCCAGCACCGGCACGCCTTCGTTCTTCCTCCATCCCGCCGATGCACTCCACGGTGACCTGGGCATGCTTGCCCGCGGAGACGCGATACTCGCTGTTTCCTATGGCGGCGAAACGGAAGAGATCATTCAACTGCTCGAAGCGCTAAAGCGTCTCGAAGCGCCGCTCGTCACGTTGACTGGCAAAACCCACTCCACTCTCGCCAAAGCAAGCGACGTCGCGCTCGACGTCAGCGTGCGCGAGGAGGCCTGCTCGCTGAACCTAGCGCCGACCGCAAGCACCACCGTTGCCATGGCCGTCGGCGATGCCCTGGCCGTTTCTTTGCTGGAACGCCGTGGCTTCCAGCCACAGGATTTCGCCGACCTTCACCCCGCGGGACGCCTCGGCAGAAAACTTCTGCGCGTCGAGCACACCATGCACGCAGGCGACGCTCTACCGCGCGTGGCGAAAGACACTCCCATGCATGACGTCATCCACGAAATGAGCAGCAAGGGCCTCGGCATGACCACCGTCCTCGAACCCGACGGCCGCCTTGCAGGCATCGTCACCGACGGCGACCTGCGCCGCCTGATGGAAAAGCACCGCGGCGCAACTCTCGAAATGTCCGCAGGCACGGCCATGACGCGCAATCCGCAAACGATCGGCCCGCACGTCCTGGCCAGCGAAGCCCTGAATCAAATGGAAAAACGCAAAATCACAAGCGTAGTCGTCGTCGACGAATCAAAAAAGGTCTTAGGTGTAGTCCATCTCCACGACTTATGGACCCTCGAACTCATATGACGTTCCAGGGGACCTGATATCTCCGCCCCACTCAGAGAATAGGCAACCACCATCCAATGAGGATTGCGTCCCGAGGATCATCGCGACTAGTTATCTCGCTTTGCACTAGGCGAGCTTCCTGCAAACTGTTCTGGCGAGTATTCACTTCTTCGGCGATGTGTTTGACAAAAACTGTACTGTCACCCTGAGACCGATAGGCAATGGCCTCAAGTTGTCATCCAGGTCGATCACTGCTTCCAGTATGTCCCGGTCGCTCTTATCGGATGGGTCGCCGGTGCTAATGCTTTTCCTGCCCATCATTGCGGATATCCTGGAAACGGAGCCCCTTAGTTTCTTTCCCTCTAGTGCATCGGCTTGGATAATCACGCGCTGCCCAACGGACAGCTTGTCAACGTCTCTCTCGTCTACTTCGGCCTTTATGTGTCGAGCGGAAGTGTCGGCCAGACTGAACAATGGACGAGGAGTGACTGTGCTAAAAGACTCGCCGCGCCTTGCATAAACCCTCAAAACGGTTCCGTCAATCGGCGCCGCAATGGAGCACTTCCCGATGCGTTCTTGGACGGTTCGCGCGCGGCCCTCCGCTGCAGCAATATCGGCATCAGCTCGCGCCAGATCTTCCTGCAAAGGAGGCGCGGCGAGTAGCTCCTCAGTGCGCAGGGCCGCCTGGAGGTTGGCCTCGGCGACTCCGAGATCGCGGACAGCCTGGTCATAGCTGGCCCGTGAGATTTGTTCCTTTTGGTAGAGAGCGCGCTGCATGCCCAGCCGTGATTTGGCTTCTTCAAAGGTGGCCCGGGCCGCGGCGGTTTTTTCACTCGCTATTTTCTTCTCCTCGTCACGCGCGCCTCGCATAAGACGGACGCGGGTCTGGCGGGCGGAATCCGCCTCCGCCATCGCAGTCTGTAACGCCGGCTGCAGCTCATCACAGGCGATCTCGCCGAGTACTGTCCCTCGTTTAACGAACTGTCCTTCTTTCACGTACACGGCCTTTAGAATGCCGTCGGCGGCAGCTCCGACCTGCGTGGTTTCCGAAGCGCCCTCGACCCTTCCAGGGGAGGCGAATGCCACAGTCGCAGTGGCACTATCGGAAGGTATCCCGCGGGCTTGCACCGAATTCCTGGTCCGTGTACTCCCCAGGAACGCAACAGCCGCAATGACCAAGAAAATAGCGGAGCCCCCAATGCCCCATCGGCTACGGGCGGTCATAAATTCCGCTCCTCTTGCTCTACTTGGCCATCAGATAGGGTGATTGTGCGATCGGCAAATTCCCGCCAGCGTGGATCGTGGCTCACGACCACAACAGTTTTTCCATGCTCGTCAACTTGATTGCGAAGGATTTGACAGATATTCCTTCCGGCTTGAGCATCCAGAGATGCGGTCGGTTCATCGGCCAGAAGAATCGGAGGATTCCCCGCAAGCGCTCTTGCAACGGCGACCCGCTGCCTTTCTCCCGGACTCAGTTCATTGGGCTCTTGGTTGCATTTATCACCCAGACCGAATTGATTCAACAGGTGTCGCGCCATTTCCAATCGCTGCGGCTGCTTCGGATCGCGAAGTTCAAAACCAAGCGCAACATTGTCTATCGCCGAGAGCGAATGAAAGAGGCGGAATGCCTGAAACACAAAACCAATTTTCTTTTGGCGAATGGCGGTCTTCTCTGTTTCGGCAAGCCGGTTCACCGCAACATCATCCACGAACACCGATCCTTCGTCGGGCGACAACAAACAGCCGAGCAAGGACAGCAACGTCGTTTTGCCGCTCCCGGAAGGGCCCATGACCAAGGAAAGGGTGCTGCGCTCGAATGCCAGCGAAACGTCGCGCAATGCAAAAACGCGAGCGCCGTCTTTGCCGAACGTCACACTAGCGCTTTCGACGCCAAGAAAACGACTCGACTTTAGCTCATCGACGAGGAGACGAGGTTCTAACTGTTCCACAGCGGCCAAAGCCGCAGAATTGGCAGCTCTTCTCCGCAGATTTAGCGCGGCTGCGTTCGAAGTGCGCTCCCCTGCATCCTCAATGACGCCGTTCATAAGGTGATTCTTACGCACGGAACACCCGCCCAGGCTCTACGGTGAGAGCGTTCCGAACCGAAGCGATGGATGCCAAGGAACACATGGCGATGCTTGGCAAGACCATGACGACCGGCAACCACCAAGGCATGTAGATCCAAGAAATCAGCGACTTCGCGTGATTGATAACCGGAATCACGGCCAAGAGCCCCAGGATGCTGCCGACTACGCCACAGAGCAACGCCTGCGTGAGGACGATGCGCGCCACGAGCGACTTGGGCGCTCCCAAGGCTTTCAACGTCGCGTATTCCTCGATGTTCTCCATCGTGTTCGCGTAAATGGTTTGAGAAACGACAACCAGCCCGATCAAGAAGCCCAAAACAGCGGCGGTCAGAATTGCTCCGCCGGCTCCGGTTTTTATCGTCCAATACATTCGAGACTTTCGAGCGAATTCATCTCTCGTGAGGACATCCACCTCCGGAAGCCGTCCCTGCAGGTTTTGTTTAACATCAGAAACGGAATAGCCCTTGCCGACTCGCAAGACGATGTACATGGCATCGTCAGGTCCGAAACCCAGGTAGCGGATGGCGTTTCGATACGATGTAAACAAAAAAGGGACGCCGAGGAATGCGCCGTAACCTTCGATCTGGCGTTCGATACTCGCGCGGTGACGATTGATTTCCACTTCTGTCGGCAATGCCGGCACGCCAATCAGGTCCCGGTCGCTTACGTCGTACAGAACCGCGTCGGGAGATATTTCTCCGGCCAGTTCGGGCACATCGGGAACCGGGAAGCGCTTTCCTACATTCGGGTCCGCTCCGACCAGGGCGACGACTTGTTGCTTTCCATTGGGAGTACGATAGACCGCGAAGGCCATGCAAACGCGGTCAGCTTCCATTACTCCCGGAACACCAGCCGCCATCTCCCGAACCCGGCTTTCCAAAGTCGTACCAAATTCGAAGGCCTGCACGCCTCTCGCTGTGATCCAAATATCTGAGTCGCTGGCATCGATAAGCCTGGACGCCGCTCGCAGGAAGCCAACCAAGAGGCTTCCTTGAAACACCATCAGAAATACGGCAAACGACACGCCAAGCACGGTCACCGAAAACCGTCCGCGATCGTGAATGATATTTTGCCAGGCTAGTTTCATGGCGACCTGTGCAAGCTCAGGAGCATTTCTCGTGGCGCCCGGCAGGAAGGAAAAGGAATTTTCCTGGACGCCAGCAAAATGCTTTGTGGAAACTCCGGCATAATCCTGGCTCTATTTCCACGCCGGCTGTCCCACCAGCAACGCTCCCGCGGCCTCGGCCGCCAGCGGTCTGGAGAAATAAAATCCCTGCGCAAATTTGCATCGCAGTTTCTTAAGGAATGCAACTTGCTCAATCGTTTCGACTCCCTCGGCAACAACGTCAAGCCGAAGATTGCTGGCCAGCGGCATAATTGTCCTGGCGATCTCCATGCCTTCTCCGCCCTCGCACATGCCGCTGATGAAGGAACGGTCGATCTTCAAGGTATCAAGCGGAAAACGGTGTAAGTAACTCAGGGAAGAATAGCCTGTGCCGAAATCATCGATGGCCAGACGGATACCCAGTGCTTTGATTTGCAGCAACATTTCCACTGCCGCTATCGGATCACCCATCACCGTGCTTTCCGTGATCTCCAGCTTCAGAGATTCCGGAGGAAAAGCCAGCTCACGGAGTAAATTCTTTATGTCCGACACCAGATTCGGTTGCAGGAACTGTTTTACAGAAAGGTTCACGCTGATGGTTAATTCGGGGTCGGCGTCGGGCTGGGCCTTCCACTCGCTGATCTGGCGGCAGGCCTCTCGCAAATTCCACCAGCCCAGCTCGCGAATGAGACCCGTTTCTTCAGCGACGGCAATAAATTCCTCCGGTCCAAGCAGCCCGCGAGTCGGATGCTGCCAACGTAGCAGCGCCTCAAAGCCGGCAATTTTCCCCGATGCGAGGGACACAATCGGCTGATAAAAATTCCGGAATTCCTCCCGTTCGAGCGCGCGACGCAGATCGGTCTCCAATTGCAACCGAGCCATCACGCTTGCTCGCATATCGGCATCGAACACCTCGTAACGAGCCTTGCCTAGAGACTTGGCCCGGTACATGGCCGTGTCGGCATCCCGCAAGATCTCGTCAGCTTGCTCGTAGGCCGGGTTACTCAAAGCAATTCCGATACTCACTGAGGTGAATACCTCTTTGCCGCCCAAAATGAAGGGCGCCGTGAGCGCTTTCATCAGCCGCTCCGCGGCCCGTTTGGCATCGCTCGGATCTTTGAGATCATCAAGCAGGACGGTAAATTCGTCTCCACCCAACCGCGCCACGGTGAAGGATTCTCCCAAGCGCGCCACCGTATCGGTTGCCCGCAAACATTTCTCCAATCGGCTGGCTAC
>Ga0308309_10000929_pt1 | contig 17512 bp, 15 predicted proteins | sample HubBroMetageWFT5_FD_192491 | JGI IMG/M metagenome (GOLD analysis project Ga0308309, IMG submission 192491) | Warmed and freeze-thawed soil microbial communities from the Hubbard Brook experimental Forest, New Hampshire - Hubbard Brook CCASE Soil... | ecosystem: Environmental > Terrestrial >...
CTTTCGGGAACGATGCCGTCCGGGAGCGGGTGCTGCAGCGGATTTGACGGCAGCTCAGCCAATGGGTCCTCGCGGCAGAAAGAGCAGGAAATAGAACGCCATCCAGCCAATGAACAACAGCGCGACGGCGATGCCGGCGACGACGAGCGCGCCGATTGGCCCGTTCCTCAGCGCCTCGGCCGCCTCCTCCGACCCGATCGGCACGGCAACATGCTCCGGCCGGTCGGGGGCGGAGTGATGTGGCTCGTCAGTCGACATCGCTTCAGCCTCCCTTGTGCTACTTCGCCGCCGCCTCGAGCGGTGAGCTCATCTGCTGGTAGTAGGCGGCGACCGCCAGGATTTCTTCGTCGTCGAGCTTCTTGGCGATCACCGCCATAGCGTCGGGACTGTTCTTGCGGAAACCTTCCTGCCACATCTGCAAGGTGAAGGCGATGTAGTGGGCGTATTGTCCTGCAAGGTATGGGATCACCGGCGGCTCGCCCGAGCCGCCGGGTCCGTGGCAATTGTCGCAATGCAGCCTCTCTGGTCCGCCTGCCGTGGCGAGCTCCTCGCCGCGCTTGACGAGCGCGGCATTGGGCGCTTTGAGCGGGAGAAACGGCGCATTGACGCCGGCAAAGTACGCCGTCACATCGGCGATATCGTCGGGCGAAAGCGCCTTGGCGATCGGCGACATGAGAGCACTCGCCCGCACGCCCGAGGCAAAGTCGCGCAGCTGCCCCGCAAGATAAAAGGCCGATTGGCCGGCGAGTCGCGGAAATGCGCCGCTGGCATCCGAAACGCCATTAAAGGCGTGGCACTGGGCGCAGGGCGGCGCGCCGGCTGTTGTGCCTTGCGCGACGATCACGGCACCGTGCTTGGCGTCGGGTTGGCGGCCTGCGCTCCGAGACATTACGTTTTTTAGGTTGGCGAGGTAGTCGACGATCGCCGGAATGTCCTCTGCGGCGAAGGGGGCTTTGAAGCTATCGCGCATCTTTTCGACTTCACCCTGCCATTCGGCTCGGGAGAGGGTAGCCTGGTCCAGCACCATGCCGGCCGAGTGGCAGATCAGGCAGTCGTTGTTGATGGCGGCTGTCTCGGCGCCGCCGGGAAAGGTGCCGTCGCTATGAGGGAAGCTGACGCTAACCGAATGCAAGGTCACGCCGCCGCCCGCGACGATTGAGGGGACAGGCGCGACTGGTGGAGCCTCCGCAGCCAGAGCCGGATGGGTGATCCACCGAGCGGGTGTCACGATCGCCAGGAGGATCAGGCCTACCGCGTTGACGGCGCCGCGGGCAATGGCTGAGATGGCCATGGACTTTCCTCCCCGTTGTTTTCGTAGATCAAGCCACCCTGAGCTGAACGCGCTCGATCACGTTGCGCATGAAGCCGCCGCCGTTCCAGTTCGGCTCGGCCGGCTGGACATCGCCCTTCGTATTGGTACAGCGCACTTGCAGGATCAGCGATCCGGATGGGGGTGCCGTGATCTGGGTGCTCCATTGGCGAAAACTGTAGGTCCCCTCGTCGCGGCCCAAGGTGGTCTTCTGCCAACTTTGTCCGCTGTCGGCCGAAAGTTCCACTTGAGCCACGCCGCCATCGCCGCCGAACGCAATCCCTCTGACCGGCACGGCCGGTCCGGACTTGACGGTCGTCGTGTCGGTGACGTTGGTGAAAAAGGAGCGCGGCACCAGCCGGCTGACCGGCACGGTCTTGAACCCCGTTTCCCCGGGCTTCACGCTCGCATGCGGCGTGTCGGGAACGCGATACCCGACCTTCTCAAAATAGTTCTGGTCCGGCGCATCGAGCACCTCGATGTCACTCAACATCTTGACCCAGTAGTCCGCATACCATCCCGGCACGATCAAACGCACCGGGAAGCCGTTCAGCAGCGGCAATTGCTCGCCGTTCATCTGGAAGGCCACCATCACCTCGCCGTCACGCGCGTGGTCGATGTCGAGCGGCTTCATGAATTTGGGTGCTGCCGGCACGACCGGATCGTCCAAACCGCTGGATCGAACCGCAACAGCCCCGGCCTTGACACCCGCGCGATCGAGCACGTCGCGCAAGCGGACGCCGGTCCACCGAGCATTTCCCATGGCCCCGTTCTCCCACTGGGCTCCCGCCACGCGCGGCTGAAACAAACCGCGGGAATTGCCCGAGCATTGACAGACCGCCACGACCTCGACCCGCGGCATTGCCAGCAGATCAGCGAGCGGCAAAGAAACCACCTGGTTGACGTGTCCGCGAACGGTAAGCTTGAACGCGGCCACGTCCACGTTTTCCGGGATCACCGCCCAATGCCAGCGCACGAAGAACCGATCGTTGGGCGTGAACACGCTGCGATCGTAGACATCCCACGGAGTCTCGAGCAACGGCGGCCGTGTGCGCTGCACAATCATCTGCGCCTTCTGTGGGAAGGCCGTCGTCAACTCGCGCCGGTCCGGGCCGCCCGGCAAATCAAGATCGACAAAGGCGTCGGCCCAGGCCGGAATCGTCGCTGCCATCGCGCCAAGGGTGCCCGCGCTCTGCAGGAAACGACGACGACTTGGAGTGCAGATGATTTTCCGGGAGACCCGCATGATGTCAGCCTGCTTCGGCCCGACGAGTGCAGCGCGATGTGTCTGATCAGCCTGCATCACCCTAGTCCTTCCCTTGTGACTCCACCGTCTCGAGGGTCGACTGCACCTGCTGGTAGTAGGCGGCGACCGCCGCGATTTCCTGGTCGTCGAGCTTCTTGGCGATGACCCCCATCGTGTTGAGACTGTTCTTGCGGAAACCTTGCTGCCACATCTGTAGTGTGAAGGCGATGTAGTGGGCGTATTGTCCCGCAAGGTACGGGATTGCCGGCGGCTCACCCGCGCCGTCGGGTCCGTGGCAATTATCACAGTTCTGAATCCGATGCTCGGCGCTGCCCACCTTGGCGAGCTGCTCGCCGCGCTTGACGAGCGCGGCGTCGGCCGCTTTGAGCGGCAGGAACGGTGCATTGACGGTCGCAAAGTAGGCCGCCACGTCGGCGACATCATCAGGCGAAAGCGCTTTGGCGATCGGTGACATTATGGCACTCGCCCGCTCACCCAAGGCAAAGTCGCGCAGCTGCTTGGCAAGATAATAGGCCGACTGGCCAGCGAGCCGCGGAAACGCCCCGCTGGCATCGGAAACGCCATTGAAAGCGTGGCATTGGGCGCAAGGCGGAGCGCCGGCTGCTGTACCTTGCGCGACGATCACGGCGCCACGCTTGGCATCAGCCGGATGGCCTCCGCTCTGAGCCTGGACCAAGGTGATGACCCCGAGAGGGCCGAGCATGGCGGCCGCCCCCACAAGAAGGAGGCGGGGGAAGGTCATGCCTGCACCAAGGGTCCGGGCGACTTCAGATACTTGGTCTTGATCGCATCGAGCGCCCAGTACGTCAGTGCGCCGATAGTGATCGTGTAGTTGTAGGTGATGTTTTGCGGAAATGCCGAGCCGCCAAGGCTGAACACGTTCGGCACATCCCAACACTGCATATACCGGTTGACGGCGCTGGTCTTGGGATCGTCACCCATAACCGCACCCCCGCAGTTATGCGTGCTTTGATAAACGGTCGTGGTGTAGGGCCGCTTGGTGCCGCCGCGCACCACGATCTTACCGCCCATCGCGCGGCCGATCTCGACGACCTTGTCAGCAATATATTGCGACATGCGGATGTCATTCTCGGGAAAATCAAAGGTCATGCGCAGCAGTGGTTGGCCCCAGGCGTCCTTGTAGGTTGGATCGAGATCCAGGTAGTTGAGCCGGCTCGACATCGAGGTGCCGTGCTGCTGAATGAGGATCGTATGGTTGTAATGCCGCGCGACGGCGCGCTTCCATTCGAGACCCCAAGGCGGCGTGCCGGGCGGCGTCGGGTGAAACTCGATCGGGCGCGCCCCGGTCATGATTGAGCCGACATATTGGCCCCCGATGAACCCCAAATTCGCGTGATCGAAATTGTCGCCGCTGAAATCGTCGATCATCGTTCCGGGCGCGCCCGACGACATGAACGGGTTGATGTTGATGCTCTCGTCCATGAAGACCGTGGGGCCGGCGGTCGTCTGATAGCTGTAGTTGCGGCCGACCACCCCCTCGCCGGTCCTCGGGTCGTAGGGCTTGCCGATCCCCGAGAGCAGTAGGGTGCGAACGTTGTTCAATGGGAAGGCTGTGATGAACACGATTTCGGCCGGCTGCTCGAACTCACGGCCGGCGCCGTCGACATAGGTGACGCCGGTCGCTTTCTTGCCGGTGCTGTCGAGATTGATGCGCAGCACCTCGCAGCTGGTCCGCAGCTCGTAATTGGGGTTCTTGAGCAGAACCGGCAGGAGGATCGTCTGCGGGCTGGCCTTGGCGTAGTGCTCGCAAGCGTACCGCTCGCAGAACCCGCAAAAGACGCATTGCTCCAGCTTCACACCGAGCGGATTGGTGTAGGGCCGGCTCAGATTCGACGATGGCTGCGGGTAGGGATGATAGCCGAGACTTTCTGCACCCTTGCGGAAGATGGCGCCGAAATAGGGCTCCTTCATCGGCGGGTTCGGATATTCGCGTGACCGCGGCGCCTCGAGCGGATTGCCCCCGGGCTGGATCTGTCCCTTGATGTTGCCGGCCTTGCCGCTCACGCCGCAGAGATATTCGAAACGATCGTAATGCGGCTCCAGCTCGTCATAGGTGACTCCCCAATCCTGGATCGTCAGCTCCGGACCGCAGGCGTCGAGGAATTTCTGGCCGTAGCGTCGGATAAGATGTGTGCGCAACACGAAATCCGCCACTTGGGCGCGGAAGCTTTGACCATTCCAGTGCACGAACGAGCCGCCGAGGCCTTGTCCAGGCAGGAAGCTCTCCCAGCGGCGGATCGGCAGTGCCGTCTGGTCGGAGTTGTTGCGAAACGTCACCGCCACCTTGACATTGTCCTGCATCATCGCCTTGCGGATCGAAAAACGCAGCTCGTCATGGATCGCCGGTGATTGAAAGTTCGGGACGGTTTCGCGCGGCGCGCCGCGTTCGAGGCCGACCACCTTCAACCCCGCCTGCACCATCTCGAACGCGGCGAGTGCGCCGGTAAGCCCGACGCCGATCGTTACGGCATCGACCGCGGGCAGACGTTGCGCCATGGTTGCAATTCCCGTCTGTTTACGGCGAGCGGGCCGGGATGCCCGGATTCGGATGAACATGCCCGTGCGCGTCCTCCGCGAGGCTCATCGGCGCGCGGTCGAGCTTGATCCCGTGCTTGTCGATCAGGTCGTAATACGACGCGTAGGCGCCGGGAAACCCGATCATCCGCCAGCTCACCATGTTGCAGTTGCCGCCATAGACCGGGTCGCTGAAAAAGCCCTCGAGCGTGCTCTCCCAGAGATGGGCGAAGAACACGTCGGAGGGGACGCCTCCGAGATCGTAGCCGCCCGCCTCGAGTTTCTTCAGATAGCTGTCCTGGTCGGCGGGGCTCATTTTCGCAAACGGGGTCTGCACCAACTCCTTGTCGATCGCGGCGAGCGCGGTTCGAAACAGCTCCGCCGGCGTAAACGGGAGCTGGTATCCTTGGCTGGGTGTGCCGGGCTGCCAGGGGCCGCTGCGGTAGAGACGCTCGCCCGCGCCCCAGGCGCCCGCCAATTGCTTGTCGATGTAATTGGGCGCGCAGGCTTCTAGCGCGCCCGGCCATTCCTCATCGGCCGGGATCAGCCGCGCGACGGCGGCTTCGATGAAGGCGGCTTCCTCCGAGTTGAAAAAGACATAAGTGGTCGATGGCGCAGCGGCGGCGCAAATGGATGGCGTGGCGGCCGGCATCGCAGTCGCTGGCAGCTTCGCGTTCGCGGGCTCGATCGCCTCGCCGGCCGGCAGCATCGCCGCACCGATCGCGCCGGTCCCCTTGATAAATGCCCTGCGCGACACCTCAGTCATGACCAGATGCCTCCCGCATGTCGATGAATGTAGCGGCTGATGCATGCGCCACTCGAACCTCCCTGGAGCCGTTTCGAAACACTGCTGTCGTCTTGTTTGCGGCCTTTTAAAAAAACTAACGACACGTCCTCCCACCCCGCAAGCGAATCGGTGTAAAATTCGGTAAATACTGGGAAGCGGCGCGCTCGACGGGATCTGCCTCTCTGCCGCAGCAGATGTCGCTATGCGTGACTAGCCAAGCGCCGGCGGTTCGGCGGTCTTCTGGGCTCAGGCCGCACGGTGAGAGCATCCGCTGGCCGAGATCGCGTGACGGATAAATTGAATTAAAGAACTGCGCGGCCGGGGTTTCGTGCGAAGCGGGGTCAGCGCGGCGTGCTCACCTACATCGGCATCATGTTGGCGTTGAGGTTGGCGATGATCCAGATCGAGCCGGTGATGACGAGAAAGACGATCAGCACGCCAAAGGCGAGGGCCAGAATGTTGTTCGTGTTGTCGGGCGCGCTGCCGAGATGCAGAAAAAAGACGAGATGGACGCCGATTTGCGCGAAGGCGAGCACGATCAGCCCGACCGGGATGCCCGGCGGCCACAGCAAATGGGTTTGCGACACGACGAATGACAGGATTGTCGCCAGGATGGCGAGCGCGAGCCCCGCCGTGTACGACAGAACGCTGGCCGTCGGCTCATGCTCTTCGACACCCGGCGTCCGGTCGTCGAATACGCGTTCGCTACCGTCCATCACCGGAAGTCTCCCATCAGATAGACCAACGTGAATACCCCGACCCAGACGATGTCCAGCGCGTGCCAGAACAGGCTCCAGCACAACAGGCGCCGGAGCACGGCGGCTCGCAAGCCCTTGACGACGACCTGAGCCACCAGATAGATGAGCCAAATGAGGCCGCTGGTGACGTGCACGCCATGCGTGCCCACCAAAGTGAAAAAGCCGGACAGAAAGCCGCTGCGCGAGGGTCCGGCGCCTTTCGCCACCATGCCGGCGAATTCGGAGGCCTCGATGAACAGAAAGGCGGCGCCGAGCACGAATGTGAGGGCCGCGAAGAGGTAGAAGCGCCCCGGCTGCCGCCGTTCGGCGGACAACGCCCCGAGCCCGCATGTATAGCTCGAGAACAACAGGCACATCGTCTCGATGAAGACATTGCGGAGATTGAACAGTTCGGCGCCGGTCGGCCCGCCGGCTGTATTGCCCGACAACACCGCATAGGCTGCGAACAGCCCCGAGAACATGACGATGTCGCTAAGGATAAAGATCCAGAATCCATAAGCGACGACGATGCGCTTCGGGGCCGGCCCGCCGCCCCCCCGCCCGCGCGCGAGGCCGGTTCGAACTCCGGTTGAAACTGTGTCGATCGTTGCTATCGTCATGCGGGCTGCCTCAGGCCCCTAGCCGGGCCCGCTCCATTTGCGCAATTTGGGCGGCCGAGATTTCGTGCTCGCGCTCATCGCTCCAGCCAGCCGCCAGGACCGTGACCGCGGCGGCAAGGACGCCGACGATGGCCATCCACCAGATGTGCCAGATCAACGCAAAGCCCATGAAGACCGCAAAGAACGCGGTGATGAAACCGGCGGGGCTGTTGCGCGGCATCTCGATATTTTCATAGGCCGGTTCGACCCCAACCGGTACCCCTGGGGCCCGTCCCGAGCGCTTCTTGTGCCAGAATGCGTCGATCGTCTCGACTCTGGGCAGCACTGCGTAGTTGTAAGCCGGCGGCGGCGAGGAGGTCGACCACTCCAGGGTTCGGCCGTTCCACGGGTCGCCAGTCAGGTCGAGGCGCTGCTCGCGTGTGCGGATGCTGACATAAAGCTGCGCGATCTGGCAGAGAATGCCGCAGAAAATGACGATGGCCCCGGCCTCAGCGACGAGCAGCAGCGGCTGCCAACTCGGGTCGGGGATGTGCTGCAGGCGCCGGGTCATGCCCATCAGGCCCAACACATAGAGCGGCGTGAAGGCGAGGTAGAAGCCAATGAGCCAGCACCAGAAGCTGGCCTTGCCCCACCATTCATCGAGGGTGAACCCGAACGCCTTCGGGAACCAATAATTGTAGCCGGCCAGCGCGCCGTATACTACGCCGCCGATAATGACGTTGTGGAAATGGGCGACCAGGAACGCGCTGTTATGGAGCACAAAATCGACCGGCGGAACCGCCAAGAGAACGCCGGTTAAGCCGCCGATAACAAACGTGACCATAAAGCCGACCAGAAACAGGACCGGCGTTTTGAACACGATTCGGCCGCGATACAGCGTGAACAGCCAGTTGAAGACTTTGGCGCCGGTCGGGACCGCGATGATCGCCGACATGATACCGAAGAAAGCGTTGACGTCGGCGCCCGCCCCCATTGTGAAGAAGTGATGCAGCCAGACCATGAAAGAGAGGATGCAGATCCCCAAGGTCGCCAAAACCATCGAGCGGTAGCTGAACAGCCCCTTGCCGGAAAAGGTCGCGGCCACTTCGGAGAAGACGCCGAATGCCGGCAGGATCAGGATGTAGACTTCGGGATGGCCCCACGCCCAGAACAAATTGACATACATCATCTGGTTACCGCCGGCGTCATTGGTAAAGAAATGAAAGCCCAAGTAACGGTCGAGCAGCAGCATCACGAAGGTCGCGGTCAGGATCGGGAAGGCGGCGACGATCAACAGATTTGAGGCGAGTGCCGTCCAGCAGAACACCGGCATGCGCATATAGGTCATGCCCGGGGCGCGCAGTTTGAGGATAGTGGTCACGAAATTGACGCCGGTCAGCAAGGTGCCGATGCCCGAGATTTGCAAAGACCAGAGGTAATAATCGACGCCTTCGTCGGGGGAAAACGCGAGCTCCGACAGCGGCGGGTAGCCCATCCAGCCGGTGCGCGCGAAACTGCCGATGACGAGCGACACATTGATCAGCAGCGCGCCGGTTGCAGTCAGCCAGAAGCTGACTGAGTTGAGCGTGGGGAAGGCGACGTCGCGTACACCCAGCTGCAATGGCACAGCAAAGTTCATCAGCCCAATGACAAGCGGCATCGCCACGAAAAAGATCATGATCGAGCCATGCGCCGAGAAGATCTGGTCGTAGTGATCAGGTGGCAAGTATCCCTGCGCGTTGCCGACCGCGATCGCCTGCTGCGTGCGCATCATGATCGCATCGGAGTAGCCGCGCAGCAGCATGACGAGCCCGAGAATGACATACATGACGCCGATGCGCTTGTGGTCGACGCTGGTAATCCACTCGCGCCACAGATAGGGCCACCAGCCCTTGACGGTGACGAGCGCGAGCACGGCCAGGATTCCGAGGACGACCACTCCCATGGCATAAAGCGGGAGCGGCTGGTCGAGAGGAATTGCCGCCCAGCTCAGCCTGCCCAGCATTTCAACCTCCTGCTTGCACCGGCGGACACCAGGCCGCGCCCGCACGCGCCTTTTCGGGCACCGCCGTCGTCTGGTCGATGATGCGCTCGAACATGTTGGGCTCGACAGAGCGATAGGTCGCCGGCGGCACGGCCTTGCTCGGCTTTGCCAATGCGGCGTAGCCGGCATCGTCGAGCGCCGACCCGGCGCCGCGCACCTGCGTGACCCAGGCATTGAAATCGCCGGCGGGCACCGCCTTTGCGATAAACCGCATCTCGGCGAAGCCGTCGCCGCTGAAATTTGCCGAAAAGCCGGGATATTCGCCCGGCTCGTCGGCCAGCAGGTTGAGGTGCGTCGTCATGCCCCCCATCGTGTAGATCTGGCTGCCGAGCTGCGGCACGAAGAAGGAATTCATCACCGTGGCTGAGGTGAGCCGAAAGTGGACCGGGGTTCCGGCCGGGATGACCAACTGATTGACCGCGGCGATGCCCTGATCGGGGTAGATGAACAGCCATTTCCAATCGAGCGCCACGACGTCGACTCGCAGCGGGTCGGCCTTGGCGGGGATCTGCGCCCGCGGATCCAGCTGATGCGAACCGATCCAGATGACCCCGCCCAACAGGATCACGATCAGCGCCGGGATCGACCAGACGACGAACTCGATACGCCCTTCAAAAGACTCGTCCGGGCTATGGCTGGCGCGAGCATTCGACGACCGATACCACCAGGCAAACCCCAACGTGGCCAGGATCACCGGAACCACGACGACGAGCATGATCGCGGTGGAGTTGATCAGCAGGAGCCGCTCCGCCGATGCGATCGGCCCTTGCGGATCGAGTACGCCGGTCTGCTGACAGGAAGCGATCGGCGCCGCGGCGCATACGATCACCCAGCGAAGCAAGCCCGAGCGCCGAGGCCCAGGCCGCGCATTCGACGCGGGACCGTGCAGCGCGTCAGGGCTCGCGTGACGCCAGTTGTGCATGGAGGCCTCCGCTACACCGGATGGCAGAAAACGCCGCTTCCGTATTGCAAATATCCCCAACCATCGAGTCTAGTTAATATGCCGCAGCTTGCCAATCCCGCGCTTACCGCGCCGTGCGCGCAAAAGCAGGGTTGCCGGACCCCTCTGGTATACCATATACCTCGGCTTATGCCCGGAATTGGCCCGACCCTCGACGTGCCCCGGCTGGACACCAGCACCAGCTTCCGCAAGGAAGCCTATGCCGCGCTCAAGCGGGCGATCACCGCGATGGACATTTACGACAACGCGCAAGAGATCCGGCTAGACGAGCGGCGGCTCTCGGAAGGGCTCGGGGTGAGCCGCACGCCGATCCGCGAGGCGATGACCCTCCTGGAGCAGGAAGGCTTTGTCCGCACCCGCCCGCGCCGCGGCATCTTCGTCGTGCGCAAGACAAAGCGCGAGATCGTCGAGATGATCACGGTCATGGCGGCGCTCGAAAGCATGGCGGCGCGGCTCGCCGCCGAGCGCGCTGCCGACGCGGAGATTGCCGATTTGCGCCGGCTGATGGCCGAATTCCGCGCCGGAAACGACGGTGAGCGGCTCGCTGAATATTCCGATGCGAACATCGCCTTCCATCAGGCGATTATCAAAATGAGCGGCTGCGCGCTGCTCGCCGAGATGACGGAAAACCTGTTCATCCACATGCGTGCGATCCGCAAGATCACGATCCATCAGGAAAACCGCGCGGCGCGCTCTATCACAGACCATTTCAGGATCATCGAGGCGCTCGAACGCCGAGACCCGGACACTGCCGAGCGGCTGGCGCGCGAGCACACGCTGGGCCTCGCCGCGCATGTCGAGCAACACGGCGATTTTCTCGACGCGGCCGGCGACGAAGTGACGGGCCCCCGGCGTCCCCAAAACCGTCACCCCCGCGAAAGCGGGGGCCCAGGGCGGAGCGACGGAGCGGTGGCCCCTGGGTTCCCGCTTTCGCGGGAATGACGAATTAAGGTGAGGAACAATGAGCAAAGCTCTGGAAGGTGTGCGTGTTCTCGATCTGAGCCATGTCCAGGCGGGCCCTACCGGGACCCAATTGCTGGCCTGGATGGGCGCGGACGTGATCAAGGTCGAGATGCCCGGACGCGGCGACATCACCCGCGGTCAACTTCAGGACGTAAAGGGCGCCGACAGCCTCTATTACACGATGCTGAACTCGAACAAGCGCAGCATTACGGTCAATTTGAAATCTCCAAACGGCAAGGTGGTGATCGAGGAGCTGGTTCGGCGCTGCGATGTGGTCCTTGAAAATTTCGGGCCCGGCGTGCTCGATCGGCAAGGCTTTACCTGGGAACGCTTTCAGGAATTGAACCCGCGGATCATCTACGCCTCCATCAAGGGGTTCGGGCCGGGGCCGTACCAGGATTGCAAGGCCTATGAGAATGTTGCGCAATGCATGGGCGGGGCGGCGAGCACGACGGGCTGGGGGGACGGGCCGCCCACGGTGACCGGCGCCCAGATCGGTGACAGCGGCACCGGCGTCCATACGATCGCCGGCATCCTCGCCGCACTTTATCAGCGCGAGCGCACCGGCAAGGGCCAGCGGGTCGAGGTCGCGATGACCGACGCCGTGCTGAACCTATGCCGGGTCAAGATGCGCGACCAGCAGCGCCTGATGCGCGGTCCCTTACCCGAATACCCGAACGAGGAATTCGGCGATGCGGTGCCACGCGCCGGCAACGCCTCGGGCGGCGGGCAGCCAGGCGCGGCGTTGCGGACCGCGCCGGGCGGCCCCAACGATTATGTCTATGTGATCATCCAGCCGCCGAGCTGGGAACCGCTGATGAAGCTCTGCGGCCGCGAGGAGTTGATCACCGATCCGGGATACGCGACGCCGCAGGCGCGTTTGCCGAAAATCCCGGAATGCTTTTCGATCATCGAGAAGTGGACGATGACCAAGACCAAATTCGAGGTCATGAAGGCGCTCAACGACGTCGATGTGCCGTGCGGACCGATCCTCTCGATGAAGGACATTTACGAAGACAAGTCGCTATACGAACGCGGCTTTTTGGTGGAGGTCGATCATCCGACGCGCGGCCGTTACGTCCAGGTCGGCTCGCCGATCAAGCTCTCCGACTCGCCGGTCGAGGTAAAGCGTTCGCCGCTCCTCGGCGAGCACACCGACGAGGTCCTCGAATGGCTCGGTTACGGCAAAGACGAGATCGCGGCAATGCACAAGGAGGGGGCGGTTTAGACCGGCCATGACTCTGACCAAATTCTCCCTCTCCGCCCTTCAGGGAGGAGAGGGGCTTGCGGCGGCGATCGCATGCGCACATCCGTAGGGCACGACCGGCGCATCCACCCCGGCTCGGGGCGGCGCCGCGGGCCGGATCATCCGAAGGGGCGGCAGGTCGATCCCGCCGCGCTCGGCGAGGTGCGGATACTGCTCGGCGAACGCGAGCGCCGGCGAGACCTGCTGATCGAACACCTGCACCTGCTGCAGGACCATTTCGGGTGCCTGCATGCGCGCCATCTCGCGGCGCTGGCCGAGGAGATGCGGCTCGCCCTCGTCGAGGTCTACGAGGTCGCCTCGTTCTATGCTCATTTCGACATCGTCATGGACGACGAGGCGCCGCCTCCCCCGCTGACCGTACGGGTGTGCGACAGCCTGAGCTGCGAGCTGGCCGGTGCGGCGCGGTTGCTCGATGGTTTGCGCGGCAGGCTCGGCGAGGGGGTCCGGGTCGTCCGCGCCCCCTGCATGGGCGGGTGCCACCGCGCGCCGGTTGTAGCGATCGGGCATGCGCTGCACGAGCACGCTACCGTGGACAACGTCGCCGCCGCGGTTTCCATCGGCGAGCAGCAGCACCCTGTCATCCCGGAATTTGTCGGCCTCGACGTCTATCGCGCTGCCGGCGGCTATCGCCTGCTTGCGGCCTGCCTCGCCGGGGGGCGCAAGCCCGAGGAACTGATCGAGATCCTCGAACACGCCGGCCTGCGCGGGCTCGGCGGCGCCGGGTTTCCGGCCGGGCGCAAATGGCGTCTGGTGCGTCAGGAACCGGCGCCCCGGCTGTTGGCGGTCAACGCCGACGAGGGCGAGCCCGGCACCTTCAAGGACCGTTACTTTCTCGAAACCGACCCGCACCGCATGATCGAAGGCGTGCTAATCGCCGCCTGGGTCGTCGAGGCGGCAGAGGTTTACATCTACCTTCGCGACGAATACCCGCAATGCCATGCGATCCTCGAAACCGAGATCGCCGCGGTCGAGGCGGCAGGATTGGCGCGTCACACCCGAATTCACTTGCGCCGCGGCGCCGGCGCCTACATCTGCGGCGAAGAATCGGCGATGCTCGAGAGCATCGAGGGCAAGCGAGGCTTGCCGCGGCAAAGGCCACCCTTCCCGGCCCAGGTCGGATTGTTCGGACGGCCGACCCTCTGCAACAACGTCGAGACCCTCTACTGGGTGCGCGACATCGTCGAGAAAGGGCCGGAGTGGTTCACCGGCGAGGGTCGCAACGGGCGCAAAGGCCTGCGTACTTTTTCGGTTTCCGGCCGGGTATGTGATCCCGGGGTCAAGCTCGCGGCGGCCGGGATCACTGCGCGCCAGCTGATTGAGGAATATTGCGGCGGCATGGCCGAGGGACATGAATTCAGAGGCTACCTTCCGGGAGGCGCCTCGGGAGGCATATTGCCGGCTGCGCTTTCCGACATTCCTCTCGATTTCGGAACGCTCGAACCCGAAGGATGCCTTATCGGCTCGGCTGCGGTGGTGGTCCTGTCGGACAAGGACGACATGAAGGCGGTGGCGCTCAACCTATTGCGCTTTTTCGAGGACGAGAGCTGCGGCCAATGCACCCCGTGCCGGGCGGGCACCGAAAAGGCGGTCAAGCTGATGACGGCGCCGCATTGGGACGAGCCGCTATTGCAGGAGCTGACGCAGGTCATGAGCGACGCCTCGATTTGCGGCTTGGGGCAAGCCGCGATGAATCCGGTCAAAATGGTGCTGAAGCATTTCCGCGAGGATCTGCTGTGATGGGCGTATCCGGGCAACGAAACCCAATCGCCGGGATGACGTTATCGCGCGAGACCTCCCGATGACCGAGCCCATCCGCTTCTTTCTCGACGGCCTCGAGGTGTCGGCGGCGCCGGGGGAGACGATCTGGCAGGTCGCCAACCGGCAGGGCATCGAGATCCCGCACCTCTGCTGGCTGCCGAAACCCGGCTATCGGGCCGACGGCAATTGCCGCGCCTGCATGGTCGAAATCGAGGGGGAGCGGGTGCTCGCCGCCTCCTGCGTACGCAAGCCGGCCGCCGGCATGAAGGTTCAGACCGCGAGCGAGCGAGCCCGGTTTTCGCGCCAGATGGTCTTCGAGCTGTTAGTCGGCGATCAACCGTCGCGGGCCGCGGCGCACGACCCCAATTCGCGCCTCTGGCAATGGGCCGATACGCTCGGCGTCGCGGACAGCCGCTTCCCGCGCCACGCGCCGCCGGCCCCCGACCGCAGCCATCCGGCGATGGCGGTGCAGCTCGACGCCTGCATCCAGTGCAATCTCTGCGTCCGCGCCTGCCGCGAAGTCCAGGTCAACGACGTGATCGGTATGGCGGCGCGCGGCTACCATGAAAAGATCATCTTCGATTTTGACGACCCGATGGGCAACAGCACCTGCGTTGCCTGCGGCGAATGCGTGCAGGCTTGCCCGACTGGCGCGCTGATGCCGGCGACCCTGGTCGATGCCAACGGCGTCTATGCGAACGCCCCCGACCGGGAGGTCGACAGCGTCTGCCCCTATTGTGGGGTCGGCTGTCAATTGACGTACAAGATCCGCGAGGACCGCATAGTCGCGGTCGAGGGCAAAGACGGGCCTGCCAACCATAACCGGCTCTGCGTCAAGGGCCGTTTCGGTTTCGACTATGCCCACCATCCGGACCGGCTGACGGAGCCGCTGATTCGCAAAGACGGTGTTTCGAAGCACGACACCGATATCGACCCCGCCAACCCCTATACGCACTTCCGCAAGGCAACGTGGGAAGAGGCGCTCGATCTCGCCGCCGACGGCTTGAAGCGCATCCGCGATCGGGACGGGCGCCGCGCGCTGGCCGGGTTCGGGTCCGCGAAAGGTTCGAACGAGGAAGCCTACCTCTTTCAAAAGCTGGTCCGCACGGGGTTCGGCAGCAACAATGTCGACCATTGCACGCGGCTGTGCCACGCCTCCTCTGTGGCGGCCCTGATGGAGGGGATCGGCTCGGGCGCCGTGACCGCGCCGTTCACCGCGGCGGCCGATGCCGACGTCATCATCGTCATCGGCGCGCGGCCGACCGAAAACCACCCGGTCGCGGCGACATTTTTCAAGCAGGCGGCAAAGCGCGGCGCCAAGATCTTCGTGATAGACCCGCGCGGCTACAGCTTGACGCGGTTTGCGACGAAAACCCTGCGCTTCACGCCAAGCCGCGACGTGGCGCTGCTCAACGCACTCCTTCATACGATCATCGAGGAGGGACTCTACGACCGGCAATACGTGCAGGCCCACACCGAGGACTTCGAGAAGCTACGCGAACACATCCGCGATTATTCGCCAGAGAAGATGGCGCCGATCTGCGGCATCGATGCCGAAACTTTGCGCTATGTCGCGCGCACTTACGCCCGCGCCGAGGCGGCGATCATTTTCTGGGGCATGGGCATCTCGCAGCACACCCACGGCACCGACAATTCGCGGTGCCTGATCGCCCTCTCGCTGATCACCGGGCAGGTTGGCCGCCCAGGCACCGGGCTGCATCCGCTGCGCGGCCAGAACAATGTGCAGGGTGCATCGGACGCCGGGCTGATCCCGATGGTTTTTCCCGATTACCAACCCGTTGATGATCCGAAGATCCGCGAAAGCTTCGAAGCGCTGTGGCACACCCCGCTCGACGACAAGCGCGGGCTGACCGTCGTCGAGATCATGGACGCGGTGCACCGCGACGAGATCCGGGGCATGTACATCATGGGCGAGAACCCGGCGATGTCGGACCCCGATGTCGAGCATGCGCGCGAGGCGCTCGCCAAGCTCGAACACCTCGTCGTCCAGGACATCTTCCTGACCGAGACCGCGAAATACGCCGATGTCGTATTGCCGGCCTCGGCCTGGCCGGAGAAGGACGGCACCGTCTCCAACACCAACCGGCAGGTGCAGATCGGCCGCGCGGCGCTGCCGTTGCCCGGCAATGCGCGGCTCGATTGGCAAATCATCCAGGAAATCGCGCGGCGCATCGGGCTCGACTGGTCCTACACGCATCCGCGCGACGTGTTCGCCGAGATGAAACTGGCGATGCCGTCCTTGAACGGGATCACCTGGGAGCGGCTCGAGCGCGAGAGTTCGGTGACCTATCCCTGCGACTCCGAGACCGAGCTCGGGCACGACATCGTCTTTGGCGAGGGTTTCCCGACGACGTCGGGCCGCGGCCGGCTGGTCCCCGCCACGATCATCCCGCCGGCCGAGGAGCCCGATGACGAATACCCGATGGTGCTGACGACCGGCCGCCAGCTCGAACACTGGCACACCGGCGCAATGACGCGGCGCGCCAGCGTGCTGGACGAGATCGAGCCTGAGGCGGTCGCCAGCCTCGCCCCGGCCGAACTGCGCCGGCTAGGCATCGCCGCCGGCGATCGCGTCCGCGTCACCACCAGGCGTGGCACGATCGAACTCAAGGCGCGCAGCGACAGCGCCGTCGCCCCTGGCCAGGTCTTCATCCCGTTCTGCTACGCCGAAGCCGCAGCCAATGTGCTGACCAACCCCCAGCTCGACCCGGTCGGCAAGATCCCCGAATTCAAATTCTGCGCTGCAAAGGTAGAACCCGCAGCGATCAGCGTGGCCGCGGAATAGCCGCTGCCCCGGCCCGACCAAATGGGACCATGCCGGCTCTGGCGGGGCTATTGCTGCTCGCCGGCTGCGCCGAGTCGCCAGCGCCCGCGTACTCCTGTCTACTGCCGGCCGAACAGCACATGCTCGTCGCTGAACTTTTCTTCGCCCGCAATATCAAGGGGCGCCAGCCGCTGACCGATGCCGAATGGGCGGAATTTGCGGCGCAGACCATCGCGCCAAACTTCCCCGACGGCTTCACCGTCCTCGATGGAGAGGGCCAATGGCGCAACCCGAAGACCGGCCAGATCGCCGGCGGCCGGACCAGAATCCTGGTTGTCGCCGCCAAGCCAGAGCCCGCTCTCTCGCGGCGGCTTTCTGCGGTGATCGACGCCTACAAGGCGCAGTTCCGCCAGCAATCGGTCGGCATTATCACCCGCGACTCTTGTGCGGCGTTCTAAATCTAAACTAGACAAAGTGAGGCGGCAAAGATGCCGGCGCTC
>Ga0308309_10000930_pt1 | contig 17489 bp, 13 predicted proteins | sample HubBroMetageWFT5_FD_192491 | JGI IMG/M metagenome (GOLD analysis project Ga0308309, IMG submission 192491) | Warmed and freeze-thawed soil microbial communities from the Hubbard Brook experimental Forest, New Hampshire - Hubbard Brook CCASE Soil... | ecosystem: Environmental > Terrestrial >...
TCGGCTTCTACAAGAAGCTGATTATCGGCAACGGTTACGTTGGTAAATCCATTGCCGGTGAGGTAGCTCTCGACCGCCTGCACTTGCGCTGCGGTAGGCCCGAACTGTTGAACGAACTGCTGTACGGAAAGTGAGGTTCCGTAAAGCGAGTCGCCTGGCGTGAGCATGCGTTTGAGGGTCGGTTGAACCTGATTTGCATTTTGTTCTTGTAAACCGACAACAATGTGAACAGATGTAGACGGAGCCAAAGCTCCAATCAGAGTCAGATTGGATACATTCTGCACGGGATATGCGTTGGTAGCGGTGGAGACCCAGCCTTGCGCACTGGCAAAGGGTGAGGTGAATACTGCGAGAATCGCTATTGCAAGCGCTGCAAACTTTGTAGTCCTGTTGGCACGACGAGCGGACGTAGTCATCGAAATTTCTCCTTTCTATATCTAGGTGGATCTACGGTGACGAGCGGCCGATCAACCTGGGCTTCGACAGGAGTGGCAAGTGGTTCAGAGGATCGAGGAGGTGCCCTTCGCATGCGCACTGTGTGTGCTGTAGGTCTGCTTTCGCTCGCACAGGAAGGGACGTAACGGATAGGGCGCGAACGAACGAATGACGCTCGACCCCGCTATCCAGAGGCTGAAGTACCAATTGCATTCGGGGAGATGATGGTACAGAGCCCGGGTGGCGTCGATAGGGATGACAGCGTAGATTTCAGCGGTTAAACCTGTAGGCATGGCGGCGGCATTGACCGGCCACCAGACTCTTGGGCGCGTGACGAGCACCGTCCTAGGTCCAGTAGGTCCGGTCGAGAGAGCGGTACTGGATGGCTTCGGCTATGTGTTTGGGTTCGATGGATGGCGTGTCTTCGATGTCGGCGATGGTGCGGGCTACTTTGAGGATGCGGTCGTGGGCGCGGGCGCTGAGTCCCTGCTGGGTCATGGCGCGCTCGAGCAGGCGCTCGCAGTCGGCGGAGAGTTCGCAAAAGGTGCGGATGTGGCGGGATGACATTTGCGCGTTGCAGTAAATCTTTTCGCGGGATGAGGCGAAGCGCTCTAGCTGCTTTTGACGTGTGCGCATCACTCGCTCGCGAATCTTTGCCGAGCTTTCCGGTTCGTTGGTGGAGCGCATTTCCTTGTAGTTCACGGCGGGCACGTCAATGTGGATGTCGATGCGGTCCATGAGCGGGCCGGAGATTTTCGAGATGTAGCGCTGGATCATCGGGGTGGTGCACTGGCATTCGCGGGTGCGATCGTTGCGGAAGCCGCAAGGGCAGGGATTCATAGCGGCAGCGAGCATGAAACGCGCGGGAAATGTCAGGGCCATGGCGGCGCGGGCGATGGTGACTGAACCGTCTTCTAGCGGTTGGCGCAGGACTTCGAGGACGTTGCGGGGGAATTCGGGGAGTTCGTCGAGGAAGAGCAATCCGTTGTGCGAGAGAGAGACTTCACCGGGGCGTGGGATCACGCCTCCGCCGATGAGGCCAGCGTCAGAAATGGTGTGATGCGGAGAACGATACGGGCGCTTGCCTACCAGGCCGCTGCCGGGATCGAGGACTCCGGCTACACTGTGAATCTTGGTGGTCTCGAGCGCTTCTTCGAAAGTTAGCGGCGGAAGGATGGTGGGCATGCGCTTGGCGAGCATGGTTTTGCCGGAACCGGGCGGGCCGATCATGAGGATGTTGTGGCCTCCGGCGCAGGAGATTTCGATGGCGCGTTTGGCGGTTTGCTGGCCGCGGACGTCTTTGAAGTCGACCAGGAATTCCTGCGATTCTTTCAGCAGCGCGTCGCCGTCGGCTTTCAGGGGGACGATTCCGTTGCCGGAGTTTACGAAGTGGATCACATCGAGGAGCGAGCGGACGGGGTAGACATCGACACCGCCGACCATGGCGGCTTCGCGGGCGTTGGCTTCGGGGACGACCAGCTTGGAAATCTTGCGGGAGCGGGCTTCGAGTGCGATGGGAAGCGTGCCGCGAATGCCGCGGACTCCGCCGTCGAGACCTAACTCGCCGATGAAGAGGCAGTCTTCGATCGTCTTCTGCGAGAGGCCGCCGTAGGCTCCTACGATGCCTAGCGCCATCGGTAAGTCAAATCCGGAGCCTTCCTTCTTGATATCCGCGGGAGCGAGGTTGATGGTGATGTGTGTGGGCGGGATGTCGTAGCCGCAGTTCTTCAGCGCGGCGCGGACGCGGTCGCGGCTTTCGCGGACGGCGGCGTCGGGCAGACCGACGGTGTGAAAGTGGTCCTGGTCGGTCTTGATGCCGGAGCAGTCGACTTCGACCTCGATAATGCTGGCATCGATGCCGTAGACGGCGGCGCTGAGGGTCTTGTAGAGCATGGCGCTCCGGTCGAGAGATCCTTCGTGCCGCCGTCGGCACACCGAGGCCTGATTCCGGAATGTAGCTACCTTATGCGCGCGGAGGCGGTCAGCGCTGTGACGGATGTCACAGGGTGGGGCTGTGGAAAAAAGAGAGGGGGGACTCCCAACCCAGCGTATCTTGGACGGAGCCCGCCGAAGTCGAACCAAAGTAACCACGTCCCGCCGGACCGGTAATGGTTGTTCTGCCTCGGCCAGTATAATTACGATGATTTAATGATTGACGGTTTTGGCGTTCCGCAACGCAAAACCGGGTGTCCTCCCCATGACGCAAGGCTCACCTGACAGTCCTCGACGCAGCCGGGCTCCGCAAAACCTGGAGCGCGAAGAATCCCAGCTTTGGCGATGGATTCTGTTGTTCATGGTGCTGCTGGCGGCGGGCTTTGCTTACCTCGCCTGGGACCGGCTCGAAACCCTGCCTTACCATCTAGGGCCGGTGGCGTTGGGCGTTCTGCTTTTGTCTGTGCTGCTGGCTGTGTATGCCTATGGCCGGCGGAAGGAAGTGGTCGAACTCAAGATGCTGCTGCAGGATTTGCAGGAACATGTGGGGGCGGCTCCCTCGGAGCAGCAACTCGACCAGCTTAATGAGATGATTGCGCGCTCGCAGCGCAGCTTTAAAGAACTGATCGACTCGTTCGAAGATGCTGCCTGCGCGGTTTCTCTGGACGGCACGCTGCGCACCGTCAACAAAAGCGTGAGCGACCTGGTCGGGCTTCCCTTCACCGAGATCGTCGGAAAAAAGTTTTTCGACTTCCTGGAAGAACCGACCCGCGAGAGCCTGGAATCAGGGCTCAGCCGATTCCTCGAAAAGAGGCACTGGACCGGCACCGTCCGCATACGCCTGAAAAACAATCCCCGGCCGCTTTTCTTCGATTGCGTACTCAATGCGATCGTCAAGAGCGGTGAGGTGGTTGGGATCAGTGTGCTGGGACGGGATGTGACTGGACAGCACGAGAAAGAGCTGCGTTTCACTGAACTCTTCGAGACTATGCAGGAAGGCGCCTACTTCAGCTCGCCGGAAGGCAGGCTGCTGGACGCGAATCCCGCGCTGGTGACCGTTCTGGGATACGCGACGAAGGATGAGTTGCTCGCGCTGGACCCGGGCAAGCTGAACGTTGATCCCGCAGAGGCGCCAGTGCTGGGCCGGGCTGCTGACGATCGCGGGGGCGTGCGGGCGCGGGAGATCACGCTCCGCAAGAAGGATGGAACACCCGCGGTTTTCCTCGAGTCGTCACGAGCTGTCTGGGACGCGGCGGGCAAACTGATTCGTTACCAGGGGACGCTGATCGACGTAACGGAAAGGCGCAAGCTGGAGCGGCAGCTGCTGGGACAGGAAGAATTCCGGCGACGTTTGCTGGAGGGCTTCCCGGACCTGATCCTCGTGGTGGATCTACAGGAGCGTTACACCTTTGTGAGTTCGCGGGTGCGCGATCTTCTGGGATATCGGCCCGAGGATCTGTTGGGCAAGAAAATCTCGGAAACCGAGGACCACTCGCCGGAGCTGGTAGCGCTTTACCGCGACGTTTCTTCCGGGGTGCGGATTTTTGGTTCCGCAGAGTACGGCGCCCGGCACCGCGACGGGAGCTGGCGTACGATGCGGGCCTCGGCCAGCCAGTTCTTTGACGCCGATGCCAAGATCGGCGGCGCGATCGTTTCTGTACGCGATATCACCACCGAGAAGAAGCTGGAGCAGCAGATCGTTCAGAGCGAGCGGTTGGCTGCCATGGGCGCGATGATCGGCGGGGTTGCCCACGAGCTAAACAATCCCCTGACCAGCATTCTGGGGGTCAGCGAACTTCTGCAGGATAGCCAGACTACGGACGCCGCGCGCAAACAGATCGGGATACTGCAGCAGCAGGCGAGGCGCGCTGCCGAGATCGTGCACAACCTGACGTATTTCTCCAGGCCACCGGCGCCAGGGAAGAGTCCCGTCAACCTCGGCGAAGTTGTGGAGCGCACGCTCAATCTGCACGCGTACTCGCTGCGGAAGAACAACGTCACCGTGGACTTTCTGCGGGAGCCGACACTACCTTCTGTGCAGGCCGACCCGCACCAGTTGATGCAGGTTTTCCTGAATCTGATCTTGAATGCCGAGCAGGCGATTCGCGAGGCTCGCGACCGCGGCACGTTGCGCATTCGATTGGGAAATAACGGGGAATCGGTTTGGGCCACTTTTCACGATGATGGTCCGGGGATCCCGGGCGATATTCTGGCGAGCATCTTCGATCCCTTCTACACCACGAAGCGGCCAGGGCGCGGGACCGGGCTTGGACTCAGCATCTGCAAGGCTGTGATGAAGGAACACAACGGAACCATCGAGGCTGCGAACGCGCCCGGTGGAGGAGCGGTGTTCACCGTCACACTACGCGCGGCGGCTTCTGCCGCCGCTCCTTCGAGCTAGCGGCTTCCTAATTTCTTTCCACTGCCATGGCCACGGCGTTGCCTCCGCCCAGACATAGAGCAGCGATTCCACGCTTCGCGTTGCGGCGAGTCATTTCATAAATCAAAGTCACCAGCACACGGGCGCCGCTGGCTCCGATGGGATGCCCAATAGCAACAGCGCCGCCATTGACGTTAACTCTATTAGGATCGAGACCAAGCTCGCGCATCACGCCCAGCGCCTGCACCGAGAACGCTTCGTTGAGTTCGTAAAGGTCGACATCGTCTTTTTTCCATCCCGTCTTTTCCCAGATGGTTCGCACCGCGCCCACGGGAGCCATCATCACCCACTTGGGTTCGACGCCGGTGGTGGCCTGCGCGACAATTCGCGCCATCGGTTGCGCTCCAAGTTCTTTTGCCCGCTGCGCGCTCGTCACAACCACCGCCGCAGCTCCGTCATTCACTCCGGGAGCGTTGCCGGCGGTCACAGTGCCCTCTTTCTTGAACGCGGGCTTCAGTGAACGAAGGACTTCGATGGTCGTGTCTTCGCGCGGGGATTCGTCTTTCTCGAAGATCACTGGGGCTGCGCCTTTCTTCTTCGCCGGAATTTCTACCGGCACGATCTGCGACTTGAAGCGGCACTCTTTCATCGCCGCGACGGCTTTGCGGTGTGAGTTCACTGCGAACTCATCCTGCTCTTCGCGCGTGATGCCGTATTTTTCCGCGACGTTCTCGCCGGTGATGCCCATGTGATAGTCGTTGTAAATATCCCAGAGCCCGTCGTGCACCATGGAGTCGATCACCTGACCGTTGCCGAGGCGATATCCCTTGCGCGCCTGCGGGAGCAGATAAGGGGCGTTAGTCATCGATTCCATGCCGCCCGCAACGACGATGGAACTGTTTCCGGTCTGCACGGCCTGGGCTGCGAGAGCCACTGCTTTCAATCCCGAGCCACAAACTTTGTTGATTGTCATGGCACCTGTCGCCGGCGACAATCCCGCGAAGATTGCCGCCTGTCGGGCAGGATTTTGTCCGAGCCCGGCGGGGAGAACATTACCCATGATGCATTCGTCGACTTGATCGGAATTCAATCCAGCGCGCTTGACGGCCTCGCGCACTACGATTGCACCAAGCTGCGGAGCACTCAAATCGGTGAGACTACCCTGAAATTTTCCCACCGCCGTACGACAACCGGAAATGATGACAACATCATCGAAAGCCGCCATTGATCATGCTCCCACGAAGATTTCGCAACATCATTATAGATGCAGTGGGAGGCGAAAACGATGAACTTCCGCGGGTCGGACGCGTCGCCGTTCGATCATCCACACACGAACGATCGACACCTGCGCGGGAGATTGCAGCTGCTCGTTTCTCTCTTGTGACAGCACGCGCGGAACATGTTTAGATGGAGCGACATTAGAATTTTCTTGTTCAACCTCATCTCGCTGTGACTTTGGTACAACACCGCCCGTTCGACGCGTGCATTTTTTTCTTGACTTCATTTTTCATTAACTCTATACAATCAATTAGTTGCAACAAATGATCGTTGCAGATTTTTCCATGAACAATGGAAGGGAGAATAGAAACAATGGCAACCAAGAAAAAGGCAAAAAAGAAAAAGAAGCATTAAGAAAGTCAGTACGAAGTCAAAAAGGGGGACGCCGAAAGCGTCCCCTAAGTTTTTGAAGGGAAGTTCGCGCTTGAAGCGGATTCGTCAGTCCAGCGGCTTCCCGCTCTTCTTAGGATTCCGGGAAGGATTTGGAACCGTCTTTTCCTGGGCCGTACATAATCCACGGAACGCGCAAAAGTTACAGTGAAAGCCGACGTTGGGCTCGAAGTCTCCGGCAGCAATACCGCGCGCCACAGCCAGCACTCGCTCTCGAGCTCGCTCCAACTGAAACTCCGCCCGGCGGGAGAAGACCGGAACATTGCCTTCGAGATTGTGAAACACCAACGCACCCACGCGGTATCCCCACTTCTCGAATGCGGCCATGGCATAGATCGAGAGCTGCAAGCTTTCGTCTGCGTCTTCCTGGGATCGAGCCTTGCCGGTCTTGTAGTCGACGATGTTCACGCTGCCATCGAGGGCGCGATCCATCCGGTCAATTCGTCCGGCAACCTTGGTGCCTGCGATCTGTACGTCGAACCATTCCTCGGTGTGCAGAACTTCGGGTTGAGGCGCTGAGCGAGTCCCGTTGAGAAAATCCTGCAGCTGTGTGAGTCCCTGCTTAAGGTACAGTTCCCGCTGATACTCGTCCTGGATTCCAGACTCAGCCAGATCGTCACGAAACAACTGGATCAGTTCCTCGTCGCTTCTGGTTCTGCCCAGGCGCACAGAATCGTAATAAGTGCGCAGGACGCGGTGCAAGGTCGCTCCGTATTGCATAGCCGCGTGCACCTGCCGCGACAGTCTCCACTCGCGCTGAAACTTGAACTGTAGCGGACACGTTTCATAGGTCTCTACCGCCGAAGCACTCAACCGGGCGTCCAGTCCTTCGATCGCGGGAAGCGCAAGCCATTCTGCCAACCGGGAGCCCTGTGGATGATCCGCATCCGGCGCGGCAGCGATGTCGATCAACTCGGGCTGCGAAGGCAGCGCTGGCCGCGCTCTGAGCCAAGGCTGTAGTGCGGGATTGCCGATCAGTTCGCGCATCAGCCCTGCCGGCGTTTTGTCGCGGCCGATCCCCTGCTTTCCGTAAATGTGCAGCGAGTCTTTGGCCCGGGTCATGGCCACGTAGAAGAGCCGGCGTTCTTCCTGATCGTAGAGGGTTTTGTCGTCGCTGGTTGAAGCCGAATCCGGATCGCGCAACTCTCGAGGAAACTCGACCAGCGTCTCCCGATAACTGGCGGGGAACGAGCCGCTGGTCGCGCGTAGGACGAAGACATGCGCGAACTCCAGCCCTTTCGCACCGTGCGCAGTCATCAGGCGCACGGCATCATCGGCGTCGTTAGATGTCAGTGGAATCACTCCCCCAGCCTCGCGAAAGTAGTCCAGGTACTCGATCCATTCGCCCAGGTCTTTCGTCTCGGTGGTTGCCTTTTTCTCCCAATCGGCGGCAAACTTCAAAGCGGCTCGCAGGACTGGGGACTTGAGGTCGAGGCCGAATTGTTTTCCGATCAACTGCAGAGCAGAGTGCGTCTTAGCCTGCTTGCCGCTGACTTCCTCACGCGCCTGGCGCACGGACTCCAGCACTGCACGGCCTCCAGCAACCTGGTCGAGTACTGATGCCAGCGGGATCACGGTCCCATCCCTGGAATCGCTCGCTATGGCGCGCAGCTGAGACCGAAGCTGCCCGGGATCCACATCGAACTGCGGCAATGCGGCTACTCGAAAAAGACTGGCATCTGCTCCCTGATCCACCACAACTGCTACGCAGGCGAATAGATCGCGCACTTCAGAAGTGTCGCTGACATCCATGTTCTCTATGGAGAAAGGAATTTCCCGCTCCGCAAGTTCCCGCGCGACACCGTCGCGATGAATGTGCGAGCGGTAGAGAACGCCGAAGTCTTTCCATTTGCAATGGGACCGCCGCCGGGCCTCCTCGATGAGGCGGGCCACGTCAGCCGCCTCCGCATCTCTGGCAGCAAATGAGATGGCTTCCACGGGAAAGGTGGCCAGCGTCTTCCCTTCTTTCGTAGCTTCTTCTTCGCGCGCCGACTGCAAGGGAGCGCGGCGGTAGGCAAGTGCATCCCTGGGGGCAAACACCGGAGGGTTCTTGTCGACCACGGCAAAAGCGCATCGCAGAATCGGAGTGGTCGAGCGCCGATTCCGGTCGAGCACCACCAGCTTGGACTGAGGAAAGTGACGGCGAAACAAGTGAAACGCTGCGCTGGATGCGCCACGAAAACGGTAGATGGCTTGGTCGGGATCTCCCACGCCGAAGACGTTCGCTTCGGTTCCTGCCAGCGCCGCGAGAACCTTAATCTGGGCGAAATTGGCATCCTGAAATTCGTCGACCAGAATGAAGCGGGCCCGGGCGCGTTCTGCGGCCAGCAACCCTTCGTCGCTGGTGAGCAGGTCATGGGCGCGCGTGACCATATGGCCGAACGTGCCTAGATTTTTTTCGCTCAGCCAGCGTTCAGTTGTGGCAAAGACGCGGGCAATTTCCTGGCAGCGTCCGATGACCTCGGCGTCGCTCAACTGATCTTTCGATTTCGCAACGCGGGGGATAGGTGTTTCCCCGCGTTCCAGCCGACCCACATACTCCGCATACTTTTCCGGGGTTACAAGTTCGTCGTGACAGCGGCTGAGGAAGCCCAGCAAGTCATTCAGAAACTGTCCTACATTCGCGGCTCGGACGTAGTGCTCGAGATGAAGTTCATGAATTCTCTTCCGCAGATAAATCCAGAGATCTTTCTCGTCGAGCACGCCAAAATCTCTTCCATTACGCTTCAGCAAGTCGAGGCAATAATCATGAAAGGTTGCGGAATGAATCGGTTTGCCCACGAGCGCACGAACGCGGTCGCGCATCTCCCCCGCCGCAGCCACCGTATAAGTAAGGGCAAGCACCTCCTCGGGCTTCGCTTGTCCCTGTTCGGCGAGGCGGGCAATGCGGTGAATCAACACCGAAGTTTTTCCTGTACCGGCTCCAGCCACGACCAGCATCGGCCCATGAACGTGCGCAATGGCTTCGCCCTGGCGATCGTCGGGAAGAAAAGGGGCAGGATGAGATTGAGACTTGGAGACAGCCATCGCGGCCCAGAATACCACCACGATCAGCAGCGCGCAGAACGTGGGGCAATTCTGGAAAAACGGCCGAAAATTCAGGGCAGGTACAACGCCGAAGCCACGACTGCCGTGGCGGCCATCGCGGCAGTCTCGGCTCGGAGGATGGTGCTGCCGAGCGAGGCCGAAATCCATCCTGAGTTCTGAAACGATTGCAATTCGCTCTCGGTCCACCCGCCTTCGGGGCCGACTGCCATCGCAATACCGTCTGCTGCATTCTTCTGCTTCAAGATATCGAGCAGCAGACTTTGCTCTTCCGATTCCGCCAGCACGACGCGCAAGCCTCCAGTAAGGTTCAGCGCCTCTGCAAGTTTGACGGGCACAGCGATCTCCGGCGGGGCGTCGCGGCGCGACTGCTCTGCCGCTTGCCGGGCAATGCACTGCCAACGCTCCGCCCGCTTCGCGGAGGCGGCGGCCAGATGCGAATCCGTGCGTCGGGCGATTACCGGGACGACCCGCGAGACGCCAAGCTCCGTACACTTCTCAATCGCCCACTCCATACGGTCGAACTTGAAGACGGCGAGAACGAGGGTAATCTCCGTCACTCTAGCTCGTGAAATCTCCTCGCCGAGATCGAATTCGACGCGGCCGTCGCCGACGACATCAATTCGCCCGCGCCGCACGACACCGCCGGCGGCAATGTCGAAATCCTGTCCGACGCGGGCTCGCAGCACGCGCACCAGATGATCCGCGTGCTCGCCGACCAGAGCAGCGCGATTACCCAAAACTTCGTCGGCGATAAAGCGGCGGCGCGTCATAATTCAGGTCTCAGGTCTTAGAAAACGCTGCGGAATTCGATACCTGCAACGTCAGGACGACAGACTTCACCACCGGGAAGAATAACAAAGGCGGGAACCTGAGAACTGAAGACTGGCTACTGATAACTGTTTTTCACCCGAACATGTCTTTCATTTTGCCCAGCAGAGAGCGCATCATCGGCTGATTGTCTACCTTTGCCGTCGTCTCCAGTTCCTGCAGCAGTTCTTTCTGGCGCTTACTCAGCTTGCTCGGAATCTGCACCCGCACTTCCACGTAGAGATCGCCCTTACCGTGTCCATTCAAAACAGGCACTCCCTTGTGGCGGACGCGGAACGTAGTGCCGGGCTGGGTTCCGTCTGGAATCTTCAGAGTGTGCTCGCCTTCGAGAGTGGGCACGCGAATCTCCGTGCCCATCGCCGCTTGGGTCACCGACAGCGGGACAACGCAGTGCAAATCATTCCCTTCCCTTACAAAAAACGGGTGCTCCTTCACGTGCAACACCAGGTAGAGATCGCCCGCCGGGCCGCCGAAAGGTCCGGCCTCGCCGCCTCCCGTAAACCGGATGCGCGTCCCGTCTTCCACGCCAGCAGGAATCTTCGCGTCCACCGGGCGCTGCCGCAGAAGTCGGCCTTCGCCTTTGCACTTGGAACACGGATCGGTAATTACGCTGCCCGTTCCCTGGCAGGAGGGACAAGTCCGCGCGATGCTGAAGAAGCCCTGCTGATACCGCACCTGCCCGCGGCCGGCGCACGAGCGGCAGGTGCTAGCACCTTTGCCCGGCGCGGTTCCGGAGCCCTGGCAGTCTTCGCAGGCTTCATGACGCCGCACCGTCACTCGCTTCTCCACGCCGAAAGCGGCCTCTTCGAACTCGATGGTCAAGTCTTCGCGCAAATCCGCGCCGCGCTGAACCCGGCTGCGCCGGCGTCCGCTGCCTCCCATGACGTCGCCAAATCCAAAGAACTCGCCGAAGATTTCACCCAGGTCCTGGAACGGCGTGCCCTCGAAACCCACGCCCGGACTGGATGCACCGCCTACTCCGGCATGACCGTAGCGGTCGTAGAGAGAGCGCTTCTCAGAATCGGCCAGAATCGTGTAGGCCTCGGTCACTTCCTTGAACTGCTCTTCCGCATCAGGATTGTTGGGATTCCGATCGGGATGGTATTGCATGGCCAGCTTACGATAAGCGCTCTTCAGTTCCTGATCGCTTGCCGTGCGGGTCACTGACAATACTTCGTAATAATCGCGTTTTGCGTTCGTGGCCAGAATAGACGCCTTTCGTTATAGGAAAAATTCAGGAAAACTTAAAAGTTCGCGGAGCTTACTTCCCGTGATTGCTGGCCACCTTCACCATCGCCGGCCGCAGCAGCCGGTCTTTGAACGTGTAGCCGCGCTGCAACTCCTCGATCACCTGATGATCGGGAGCTTCCCTGGTTTCCACCATTTCGATGGCTTCGTGGTAGCGCGGATCAAACGCCTCGCCCTTCGACGCAATGGGATGCACCAAAAGCTTGGCCAGCGCGGCCTGCAGTTGCTTGTAAATCAGTTCCACACCGCCGCGCAGCTCGGCCGCATCGGATTTCACCTGCAGCGCACGCTCCAGGCTGTCCACCACCGGCAGCAAAGACTTAATAGCGTCCGCCACGGCGTAGTCGCGAAACTCCTGCTGCTCCTTGCTTGCCCGCCGACGCGCGTTTTCAAACTCCGCCTGCGCTCGCGCCAGCCGGTCGAGCAGCGAGTCGCGCTCGGCCTTCAACTTCTGCAATTCCGATTCCGAGGCGGACGATTCCCCGCTCACCGCCGTAACGCGCTCATCCTCATCGCCAACGCCCGCCGGCAATTCGTGATCCAGATCCAGCCCTGCATTCTTTCCTTCTGACTTTCCGTTCACCTTGCTCATAAAAACCCCGATTACTCCGATTCATTCAAAATTTTGTCAAACAGCCGCGCAATGTAAGAAACCGCGGTCATCGTATGCTGATAATCCATGCGCGTCGGGCCAATCACCGCCAGCGAGCCAAACATGTCGCTTCCCGACCGCGCCGGCGCCCCAATCAAGACAAAGTTCTGCATGGAGGGCAGCGCATCATCCAGCCCAATCACCACCCTTACTGCTTCCTGCTTCACATCGAGGTAGGCTCCGAGCAGCTGCGCGACTTTTTCTTTCTCCTCAAGAGTCTTCAGCATCTCCTGCAGACGTTTGCGATCTTCCTGCCCTGTCACTAGGTTGGCCGCGCCTTCGACGAACACCACCTGCGCGCCCGGTTCACTGGCGAGCGCGCCTTGCTTGAAGAGTTGCTCGATCGAATTCATCAGCCGGTCATACTCGCTGCGTTCCTGCTCAATCCTCCTGCCCAGCTCGGCCCGCATCGATTCCATCGTCCAGCCGCGAAAGTTTTCGTTGATATACCGCGCCGCGAGATCCAGTTCCGCCTGCGGCAAATCGAGCTTCAACACCCGGTCGCGCACCAGCCCGGAACGCGTCACCAACACCGCCAGCACTTTCTGATCGCCCAGACGCGAAAAGTAAACATGCTCCAGCGCATTCTTGGCGCCGCTAGTGGCCACGGTCACGCCCACGTTCCGCGAAATTAGCGACAGCACATGCGACGTGCGCTCCATGAACTCCTGCACGTCGGTGATGCCGGCCAGCGAATCAGAAATCATGCTTTCTTCCTGCGGAGCCAGCTTCGCCGTTCCCGAAATCTGCTCCACGTAATAGCGGTAAGCGTCGGTGGTCGGCACGCGCCCCGACGAGGCATGCGTCTGCTCCAGAAATCCGGCGTCCGACAGGTCGGCCATCACGTTGCGAATCGAAGCCGGACTTAGGCCCTCCCGGTTCGACCGCGCGAGCGTGCGCGAACCGACGGGCTCGCCCGTGGAAATAAATGTCTCCACCAGCGCCGTCAGAACTTCGCGTTCCCGCTTGCCGATATTAGGATCAGAGGGCATCTTGGGTTATGCGTTCACGCTGGCCTGAGACCAGCTGTAAATCTCCAGCTAAGTATTTTAGATGCAGAAACTTAGCTTAAGACGCAAACCCGCGTCCTGCTTGGATTCTAGGAACGCTCCACCTTCCTGTCAAGGACCGCAGGGGTAGCAATTAGGCTAGGCCCTTACTGTAAACTCCATGCTGGCCTTGTGCATCACGTCGAACGATCGTGGCCAACACTGACTGAGGAGCCGCATTGTGAAAACATATTTTGTGAAAGCTTTCTTGCTGGGAGTTTTAAGCACGCCGCTGTTGTTCGCGCAGGTCGCGCCGGAGGGGATTTGGCAGGGATACGACGGGGAGTGGAAGCACGTTTCCCAGCAGTTGGTTGCACTGGCCGAGGCGACGCCAGCGGAGAAATTTTCATGGCGTCCCGCGGCAGGAGTCCGCTCTACCAGCGAAGTGTACATGCACATTGCGTTGGCGAACTTCTATCTGTTGAGCGTAACTGGCCCCAAGATGCCGGCGAACCTCAAAGAGGACATGGAAAAAACGGTCACATCCAAGGCCGAAGTAATCGACTGGCTGAAGCGTTCGCTGGGCGCTGTTAAAGAGGCTCATCTGGCGGTAAAACCCGGCGACCTTGCGCGCAAAGTCCACATCGCGGACCGAGATGCGACGGTGGATGGGATGTATCTCCGTATCATCGTTCACGCCAACGAGCACATGGGTCAACTGATCGCATATGCGCGCATGACCGGGGTCGTGCCACCCTGGTCGAAGAACTGAGCTCGGAGAGAAATAAGATCGGAGAGAAAAGAAATTAAGTTCGGAGAACTAAAAGCGGTGACATGAAATCCCAACCTCGCATCGCAGTCATCGGAGCCGGAGCCTTCGGCGGCTGGACAGCCCTTCACCTTCTCGAACGCGGGGCCCGCGTCACGCTGCTCGATGCCTGGGGCCCGGGCAATTCGCGCGCGTCGTCGGGCGGCGAGACTCGCATCATGCGTGGCACCTACGGCCCCGACCAGCCCTACACTGAACTGGCCGCTCGCGCCCTCAAGCTGTGGCCAAAATATGAGCGGCGCTGGAAGAAGAGGCTTCTGCATCGCACCGGCGTTCTCTGGATGGTCAGCAGCCACGACGACGCTTACGAGCGCGGCTCGCTCGATGTGCTTCGCGAGGCGAAGATAAGGTTTCAGGAACTCTCCACCAGCCAGATGAAGAAACGCTGGCCGCAGATCAACCTCACCGACGTTCATTGGGGAATCTTCGAACCGGAGTGCGGATACCTCGACGCCCGCGCCAGTTGCCAGGCAGTGGTCGACGCGTTCGTCGCGCAAGGCGGCGCGTACAGACAGCTTGCAGTCTCGAGCGAGGGGCTAGAGAATGCCGCGACAAGCTCGTCCCTCCGCAGCATCACGCTTTCAAACGGCTCGCGCCTCAAAGCCGATTACTACGTCTTCGCCTGCGGACCGTGGCTGGGCAAGCTGTTTCCTCGAACTTTAGGCGACATCATCCGCCCCACCAAGCAGGACATCTTTTTCTTCGGCGCACCTGCCGCCGACTCCTGCTTCACCGACTCAGATCTCCCTGTGTGGGGCGACCACGGCAAACGTTTCTTCTACGGCATCCCAGGCAACGACCGGCGCGGCCTCAAAGTGGCCGATGACACCCGCGGCGGCGCATTCGATCCCACCTCCGGCGAGCGAGTAGTCAGCCCCGCCACGCTAAAGCGCGTTCGCGAATATATTGCTTTCCGTTTTCCCGCGATGAAAGACGCGCCATTGATCGAAACCCGCGTCTGCCAATACGAGCAGACCGCCGACGGTCACTTCATCGTGGATCGCCATCCTCGCATGAATAATGTCTGGCTCTTGGGCGGAGGCTCTGGCCACGGCTTCAAGCATGGGCCGGCGTTGGGAGAAGTGATGGCAGGATTGATTCTGAATGATGGCGAACCCAAACCCGTTTGGCGGCTGTCGCGATTCGGGAAGCACAAGACAAAATAAAAAGGTCACAAGGTATTACCCTGTGCCCCCCCCTGTGCCCTCTGTGGTTAAGGTTTTATTACTGAATCTGTATCACGCTCGCGGTTTCACCCGCCTTGATCTCTGTCACCCGAGCGATCACATTTCGCGCAAACGCAAAGATCGACTTAGAGTGCGCCGAGTTCTCCCCTTCGAGCACGATCGGCTTCCCGCCGTCCCCGCTCTTGCGCACCTCAGGATCAAGCTCGATGCTCCCAAGAAATGCCACGCCGAAATGCGCCGCCATCTTTTCCGCCCCGCCGCGCGAGAAGATATCGATCTCATGGTTGCAGTGCGGGCACGTAAAAAAGCTCATGTTCTCGACCACGCCCACAAGATCCACTTTCATCTGCCGGAACATTTCGATCGCCTTGCGCGCATCCTGCAACGAAACATCGGACGGAGTCGAAACCACCACTGCTCCCGTCAGCGGAACCGACTGCACCAGCGACAACGCGATGTCGCCCGTCCCCGGCGGCAGGTCGACGACCATGTAATCCAAATGCCCCCAGTCCACCTGCCCTAAAAACTGCTTCACGATCTGGTGCAGCATCGGCCCACGCCAGATAATCGGCTTGTCTCCCGGATTAAGAAATCCCACCGAAATCACTTTCAGTCCATGCGCCTCCAGCGGATCAATGCGGTTTTCTGCGCCCACCTTGGGCTGCCCGCTCACACCCAGCATCAGCGGCACGTTCGGTCCATACACATCGGCGTCGAGCAAGCCGACTTTGTGCCCCATCTTCGCCAGCGCGACCGCCAGGTTCACCGACAGCGTGGTCTTACCCACGCCGCCCTTGCCCGAACCCACGGCGATAATGGCATCCACTCCCGGCAACGGTTGCGGCCCCGGCGCTGGCTGCCCGGGATGAGACGGCATATGTGCACTCAAGGAATCACACTCCAAAGAATAAAGTCAGGATGGATCTAACACTTAGATTATACAGGGGATTCCAATCGTATAATTAGGAACACAGGGCAACGATGGATACGAAGACACTGATGGTTGGTGAGTACGTTCAGTTGGAAAGCGGCTGCTACGGGCTTGTAGGTAGGGTGGTCAAAGTTTCGCCTGACGGCGTGGAAGTGCAAACCTCCGTGGGCGAGTCTTACAGCATCAACAAGAGTGAGAGCAAAGTAACGGTGCATAAAACTGGTGAAATATGGCGATTCGACAAAGATGGTAAGGGGGCTAATGATGACGGCACACGTGAGTGCGGGCCTTGGTACATAGTCGAACGGTGGTGAGTGACGCTGATCACATCAACTTGTGACTTACCGTCTCGCTTTCCTTCGCCGCTCCAGTTCCGCGCGCCGAATCTCCCGCCGCCGCCCCGCATCCTCATAGCGCCGCTGCTGCTCCTCGCTTTCCGGAATCACCGGAGCGACCTTCAAGTGATTCCCCTTGCCATCGATGGCCACAAATGTGAGATAGGCCGACGCAACGTGCTGCGCCGTATCGGATATGTAATTCTCCACCCAAACCTTCACGCCCACTTCCATGGATGTATGAAACACGCGGTTCACTGACGATCGCAAAATCGCCAGATCCCCAATCTTCACCGGCACCAGGAAATCAATATGGTCAACGGAAGCTGTTACCACATAACTGCGCGAGTGGCGGTGAGCCGCCATCGCTCCCGCCAGGTCGATCCAATGCATCAACCGGCCGCCCAGCAGCGCGCTCAGCGGGTTCGCGTCGTTGGGCAGAACAATCTCCGTCATCTCCGATTGCGAATCCCGAACCGGCCGCGGCGTTAGATTCTCCTCGCTCATAGTCATCGTTCCTCTTTCTGATCTCTAACTAGCCGCCGCCCGTGTCACTTCCTGCTGTTTTCTCTTCTTCTCCAGAAACGAATCGAGAAAGCACTCCGCCATGCGTTGCACGCGGCCATCGCGATGCCGCTCTACCCACCGCGCCTCGAAAGCATCAAACTCCAGCACCCCATGCTCTACCGGAAGATGCCCGCGCTCACAAACATAGCGAACCTGAATGCTTCTACCCGGGCCGTTCCCGTCACTGCTCACGGCCTTAGCCGCAAACCTTACCGAATCCCACACCCGCTCCCGCGGCAACCGTCCACAACCCTCGGCATATCCAAGATTGCAGAACTCCCGCAACTCTTCCTGTGATGGAGTTTCCCCTTCATGCCCCGGCGCCGAGCAGCAACCGCTCCACCCGCATCCCAGCGGAAGCCGCCCCGCATGCAGCCAGTTCCCGTTCTCCAACTTCTCCACCGGCATGAAAAACGGACAAGCCACCAACACCTCCACAGAAGATGAAAAGTTGAAATGT
>Ga0308309_10000931_pt1 | contig 17484 bp, 15 predicted proteins | sample HubBroMetageWFT5_FD_192491 | JGI IMG/M metagenome (GOLD analysis project Ga0308309, IMG submission 192491) | Warmed and freeze-thawed soil microbial communities from the Hubbard Brook experimental Forest, New Hampshire - Hubbard Brook CCASE Soil... | ecosystem: Environmental > Terrestrial >...
GCGTGCGTCTTCATGAAGCAGCTCGTCTTAAATCGAGTCGTGAAGCCCAGGCAGAGCAACCCCGAACCTAACATCACCAACGTCGCAGGCTCGGGAACGGCCGAAGGCGTGACCACGACGGTGAATCCAGCCGAACCAATAGGCAAGGTGATTGTGGCATTGTTTCCGCCGAGAATCGTAAAGCTATTCAAATCGTACGTCCCCGGAGTCGCACCTGGTGCAATCAATACGGTGAATAGGGCAAATGGCCCGCTACTCGCGCCTGCGGAAAGGGTTGATGGAAAGTTGACCAGAAGAGGGCTCCCATCTACCGTGAGAAACGCCGAAGAAGTGGTGGCGGTGTCGCCGTTTAAGAAGATGGTACTGCCCGTGAGATTGGTCAGCGTCGCATCGAAGGTCAAAGTGGTGCCGGCGGCTCCGGTTTGAGTGATTTCCGTGAGAGTGATGCCGACGGAGTCTGCGTAAGCCGCCGCCGAGATGAACACCAGCGCCAACAGAGTAAGAACTGCGCGAGACGTGGTTCGCTTCATTGTTTTAATCTCCTTTTTTAACTTGACTGCTTCCTAGTGCTCAGCCGCAGTTGCGATGGAACTGGATGATCACGACCGGCACATTCCCGTGGTGCAGACACACGATTCCTGGCGCCTGGAAAAAAGGCGACAGCCAGGGCATAGACGTGATCCTCCTAGTACCACATTTTGGAGATCCAGCCGGTTTGTGTAACCCCTCAAATGAGGTATTTTGGGCAAGTCGGCGCGCGTGAACTATTTTTCCAAGCAGAACCGTACGGGTGGATAAGTAAGACTCTAGTGAACGGCGGGGTGGGGATTTACGGAAGCTGGAGGCTTACTTTGCAGCGGCGGTGAAGTTGCTGGCACCGCTGTACATAGCACGGAGGTCGGAGCGATCCAATAGGTGTTCCGCCCCAGGATCTTTCTTGAGTTCTTCTAGCATAGTGCGCGCCGAGTCATATTGACGGGCAGCGTCGCCGGCCTTTCCCCCGAGGCGAAGGGCTTCCCCAAGAAGATAATGAATTCGGGCCGTTTCCACGCGAAGGCCAAGCTTTTCGCTGTTGGTTTGGGCATTCTCCAGTTCCTTGCGCGCGTGATCGTAGTCTTTGCTGCCGATCATCGCTTCCGCCAGATCAATGGAACTGCGCAGCCAGTAATATTTCAGGTGAAGAGCCTGGGCTTGCTGGATCACAGGCCGTAACTCACCGGCAGCGGATTGAGCATGGTGTTCCGCGATGGCGACACGCGCCAGGTTCGCCTTGGCAATCAGGACATTTTCGCGGTCTTTGTCTTTGGCTTTGGCCCCCACCGCCGCTGCCTGCTCATAGGCGTTGCGTGCTGCCTTTTCGTCTCCGCGGTAATAGGCTGCGTCTCCACGCGCGAGCAGAAGTGAGGTTTGAAGGTTTGCGTTCTTGAGCGGACCTGCCAGACTAGTGGCCTCATCCAGGAACTTGCCAGACTCATCGCCCCGGCCTGCCAACACCAGAGTATCTGCAAGATTGGTCAGGGAATCCGCCAATTCAAAGCTTTGATTGTGTGTGGAGCGGAAGCCGTTCGCGGCATCCTGCATCGCGCTCGCGGCTGCTCCCAGACGGCCTTGATATCGCAAGACCTTTCCGATGGACTCCGAGACGCTTGCTGCATCCTTGGCATCATTTGCCTTGCGGGCTACATCCAGCGAGTTCATCAGGTTGGCCAATGCCTGATCGTAATCGCCGATCGCCGTGTACACATCGCCAAGCTCGGCCAGCGTCTCTGCCAGATAGACCGGCTCGTTCAGCTTCTGGCGCAACTGCAGTGACTGCTGGTAATAGATGAGCGCATTGTCGGTATCGTATTTCGCAAAATACACGTCACCGATGTTGCTGAGACACAAGGCCTGATAGTTCACATCATTCGCGTCACGTTGTACTTGCAACGCTTCCTTGTAGTCCGCCAGCGCTTTGTCGTAATCGCCACGCGATTGGTAGAGCACCCCTCGGTTGATGAGGATGTCACCGTAGTCTTTCTTTACCCCGATGTCGCGCAGAATTTCGAGGGCTTGGTTGTAACTGGTCGTGGCGGCATCAGGCTTCCCGATTGTGATCTGATCTTGAGCCAACTCCGAGAAGCTGTTCGCGAGCAGCCGCTTCATGCCGAGCTTGCGGCTGATTTCCATTGAATCCTGAATATTCCGGATGGCTTCCTCCGGCTTGTCCATCTCGCGATAGGAAATACCCAGCGCCTGCAGAATGAGTGCCTTCTGCTCCGGATTGTCGACCTGGACGGCCAGACTCAAGCCCTTACTCAGCGGCTCCAGTGCAGCCTGGGGATTGCCCTGTTGGAATTCCACGCTCCCGATTTGCCAGAGTGCTTTTATGTTCTTGGGATCGGTTTTCAGAATGTTTGCGAACTGCGCACGAGCCTTGTCGAAATCGCCGTTGTCGGCGTAGAGACTTCCGAGGGAGTATTCGACATCAGTGTTATCGGGGAAAGTCTTGGAAAGATTCTCGTATGCCTCGATAGCCTTTTTATTGTCCTTAGCGATTTGCGCGTGGTTGGCTTGGATGAGGTATTTCTCGGCCACCGGAAGTTGCGAACTGAGTTCGACAGCCTTCCGTGAATTCTGCTCCGCCTCGGTGTCGTAGCCGAGCGCCGAGTCTGCTTCGGCGAGTCGCGAATAAGCCAGCGCAAATTGCGAATCTTCCTGAACGGCGTTTTGAAGTGTTTTTGCGGCGTCGAGGTTTTTGCCCTCGCGCAATAGTTGCACACCCTCACTGAAATCGCGGAGCGCCGGCGCAGACTTCGAGGATGGCTGGAACGAACTGGCCTTCAATTCCTTCAGCACGTCCGAGGAGACGGAAAGATTCTGGCGGATAAGATCGGCCAGTCGATCGACGGAAGACGGGATTTCTTTTTCACTAGCTGCCTCGATCTTGACCGGAATACTGCGGTTTCGCTTCAGATCCTGCAGCGTGGCATCGATGCGAATCTCGTCGCCAAACTTCACGTACTGTCCCCAGACCAGGATGTCGGCGCTGCTGAATTGGGCGATGCGGCCGACCGTAGTGGGATCGATTGCAGTGCCAGAACTGATGCGTAAATCGGAGAGCACCTGATGGAGACGATCCGGCGAGATCGTACGCAGGCGCGACGACTGCCCCACATCTGTACTCAGCATGTCTGCCAGACTGGGCCCGAGCCAGTCGAGACTGGGATCTCCTGAGGCATTTCTAAAGGGCAAGATTGCCAACGACACTGCCGGAGCAGAATCTCCCGAAGAATGTGCGAAAAGCTTGGCTCGAAACGCGTAGCCCACAATCGCGAGCACCAGCAAAATGGCGACGCCAGTCAGTAGCGGCCAATGAATCGACCGTCCCCAGGGCTCCACGGCAGGTTGAAAAGCCAGCGTTGCAGCCGCGCGATTGCCCTGCCACGATTCCAGATCGCGCAAGAGCTCGCTGGCAGTCTGGTAGCGCAAGCTGGGATCCCGCTCCAGACATTTGCTGACAATGTTGCTGAGCGCGGCTGGAATCGTTCCGTCGTGATCGGAGACCGGAGTGGCGCGCTCTTGATTGCGCTTGATCAAGCTAGCCACGGCGCTGTCTGCTTTATACGGTGTCTGGCCCGTCAGCAGTTCGTAGAAAATCAATCCCACGCTGAAGATGTCGGAGCGCTGATCCAGATCCTTCGCCAGCGCCTGCTCCGGAGACATGTACTCCATGGTCCCAATCAGAGCTCCGGACTGGGTCATGCCGTCACCACCAACGGTACGCGCGAGGCCAAAATCCATCACCAGAATCCGGCCGCCACTCTCGCGCATAACGTTTTGCGGCTTGAGATCGCGGTGAATTACGCCCACGTTGTGAGCCGCCTCCAATGCCTGACAAACCTGTTGCATGATTTCGACGGCTTCTTCCGGAGACAGCTTTTTTGCTTCGTTGATGAGCGAGCGCAAATCTCGCCCCTCGACGAACTCCATGGTGATGAACTTCACGCCATCCGCATCGCCAAGGTCGTAGATGCGGATAACGTTCTTGTGAGTGACTTGACGCGAAAGCAGAAGTTCTTGTTTGAACCGGGCGAGTATGGACGGATTTGACGCAAGTTCCCGCCGAATCAGTTTCAGCGCGACAGGGCGTTCGAGTTCGCGGTCCTGAGCTTTATACACTGCGCCCATACCGCCTTCGCCCAGAAGTTGCAAAATCTCGTAACGATCGCCCAACAAATCTCCGGCTTGGAGGAGGGGAGTGCCGGCCTGAACGCTAGAGGGGTTGCTGCCAGGTAAGCGTCGAGAAGGACTTCCATCCACCCACGTCGCCGTCACATCTACCAAAGTCGCGTCGGGATCAACGTAGGTGGCGGCGAGATTCGATGACGGTTTGGGAAACTCGACTATTGTCGGGCTGTCGGGACCAATCGCAGGATTCGAGCTGGAACTGTCTCCCTTTACGGGAACGCCGACACCGCCCTGGCTCTTGGCCTCCCCCCCATCCTGAGGGTCAGCCCATGGATTTCGATTTTGCATGTAGCGCTCGGGTTGGGGGAAGCCCCGCACGGCCCCAACGTCCGCAAGAATCAACAGAGTGGTGACAGTATATACCCGCGCAGGAGCTGTGCAGACAGGGTTTTACACGGGAGGCGGAAATCACAATCCGTTGCAGGGCGAGGCGCCGTGTCGAACCGGTGCACGGCAGCCGCCAATCCAAGAACTTAAGCCGCGCCTGTAACGCTCACAAAATCGACAATTCAAGCACGGAGGCACTTGCACTTTACTTCGGTTTCTGGCTCCGCTGTTTTGTTTAGCCTGGTGGACGGCTAGAGTTCCCTGTTCACGAAGTTAGTCCGGATGCGACTGGCGAGGAATCACCTCAGCGGAACATTTTCCACCGCTTTTTGGGGTTGACACAACAGACACTCCATCGTATTTTGCCGTTACTTACCTAACTAGCCAATACCACGACAGGATGATCCGCCATGTCATTAACAACATCCGCAATAATTAAGAGTCCATGGGTTGCCGGGATAGTAATTTGCATCTTGTTGGTCTTTGGCGTATGGGCCCAAACTGCGGAGCCAAAGACGGCGACACCAGTCGGAATGTCAGAGCCGGTGATTACAATCCACGGAGCATGCGATGACCGACCAACCATACCAGCTGCCGAGATAACTTCATGTAACACTGTTGTAACTCGGGAAACATTCGAAAGGCTGATCAACTCGATGAATGTGGCCGGCAAAACGCTTATGCCAGAGACTCGGCGAAACCTCGCCGAGACCTATGCCCAGTATCTAGCTTTGGAACGACCAGCGGCGAAGACAGGACTGGAGAGCACTCCCCAGTTCACCGAGATCATGCGTTGGTGGCGGCTGCGAACCCTGGCCGATATGTATCGCGGCAATTTGCAAGAACAGTTCAAGAATCCCTCCTCTGGGGAGATACATGCTTATTATATGGAGCATCTCTCTTCGTACGAACGCATTCAAGTGGAACGGGTTTTGATTCCCAGAAGCCGTGGTACTACGGAAGAGGCGAAGCGCAGCGACGAGAAAGCGCTGGATACCGCGAAGGAAGCTCGTGAGCGCATGGCAAAGGGGGACAATCCGGAACTTGTCCAAAAGGACGCCTATGCCGCCTTGGGAATAACATCCTTCTCACCCGCAGCGCTCGGAAGCCTTGGGAGGTCAGCGTTTCCACCTGAACAATCGGAGGAACTCTTCTCCTTGAACCCGGGCCAAATCAGCAAAGTAGAGACAGAGGCTGCCTCGTTTGTGATCTATAAGCTGATATCGAAGGTGACCTTGCCGGAAGATGGGCTCAAAGAAGAAATCTCACGGTCAATCGCTCTGCGTAAATTCACAGACGCCCTCCGATCGATAAACGAGTCGGCAAAGCCCGAGATTAACGACGCGTACTTCGGGCCCACCGGAACTCCACCCACTGTGTATTCCGGTCCGTTAGCGAGCCCACATCCATAGCTTCAAACGCCAAATTGCGAATACCCCAAACGCAAGCATGCAAATATATAGCGCAAGTTGCACGATGGGGTTGATTTGCGCTGCGGCGGGCCTTGGCTTCGCCACGGGCAATTCCCCGTGTGCTCTCATCTTCGTAACTGCGCCTCTAACCCCGGAGGGTTCGCCGGGGGTCAGCGGATGAAAAGACTGCCCCAATGCACCCGTGCCTGTTAGTCCGAATGCGAAGGTCTCACCTGCGCTCAGGCCCTGGAGTATATGTTCACTCGTTCCCGGTTGATCTACAACCGCGTGAAACTTCCTTGTGCCAAGCGGGCGAAACTGCATGGAGTCCGGAACAATGACGCCGATTCTCTCCATCGGGTACTGGGCTTTCCTGCTGAATATCCACTGGCCACGATAGGGTACATCGTAACTGAGAGCGTATTTAGTCAAACCTGGCTTTATGGGGAACTCGATCCGGTATTCGCGCGTTTGCCCTGGAATCGAAACAAGAGGCAGTTTGGCTGTACCGCCCTCCGGTCCGGAGACAGTCGCGGGACGAAGTCTCGCTCCCTCTGGGATAGTGAACAGTAAGTTATCGGGATCGATTTTGGTAGTGGGTGGATTGGATGCATTGGTGAGGGCGTGCAGTTCCGTCACCTGTAACAACTCACCCTTCGCTTGAAACTGCAGAATGGTCATATGATCACGGATGCCGGTGACCTGCTTGGACGAGTCATAAACCTTCACATTCGCGGTCTCGCCAGGATGAGCTGATTGGAAGTATTCGACACCAGAATGAGTTACCTGCAGAATAACTGTCGAATGAGGATCTGAGATTTTTCCCGGCTCAATCTGAAAGACGCCAACCTCGTTTGTGATCGTGCTGGCTTGTTCTCCTGATGGAGTGAACAGAATGACCTGGTCCCACGGCTCAGGCTTGCCGGTGGTCCAGTTATGCACATTGCCACGAATAGTCTGTGCCGAGCACGCAAGGGAGAGGAACAGGGGAAGGACTTGCGAGATATTCATGTCGCACCCGGATAGTGAACCAGGCCAAAGGTTCCGATGTCTCGAACGAACTGCTTCAACAAAGTTCGCGTCCATGTGTAATCGAAGATTCTCACATTGTCAACGAAGTATTTTTTTGTGTTACGAATCCCGAACTTATAGACACCCTCACCGAATTGACTTTTTGGTGTGCTCCGCTTGAGGCTTGATGGGATGGTATTCTTGACTAGTTGGTCGTTACAAAAGACGAACGACGGTGGGTTACGTACGGCACGTAACTTAGCATGGTAGTTATCTGAATGCGACAGCGATGTTATACAGTTACTAAGTTGTGCAAAAATATGACTTGACAAACTAATTTTTCCGGAGCAGTGTGCGACAAACGCTGTTCAGCAGACCGGAGGGAATCGCCATGAAGTCCTCTTGCTCCCGCTCAACTCACCTATCAATCGCCCTTCTTTTTTTCACTAGCACTATCCTGGCGAATGCGCCGCGTCTCTATGGTCAGGGGGGGCCCGGTCAGATATTTGACAATGGCCCGCGCCCTTCCGGCACCCAGCCGTTTAATGTCAACTGCCCGCTTCTTGCAGGAACCCAAGTTAAGTTCCCTTTCCCCGGCTTGAACTGTAATGACCTGGACCAGCCACAGAGCAAACCGCCCAACCCACCTGCCGATGGCGCCGGGAACTTCATCGGACAGGCCGCGGGTAACTTTGGCCAAGTGCTAGTTCCGATGTGGTTTCAAGGCATATCGATTTTTGAAACAGTGGCCAGTGTAATAGGCGAGACGAGTACAGTTTCCAGCAACGAGCCTCTGCCAGGATTGGGGCCCTCGTTCAATTCCCAGAGCTGTTTCCAGTGTCACTCTCAGCCTGCTGTGGGAGGCACCAGCCCGGGCATCATCACGATCAATACGGCCCCTGGCGTCCTGACCACTTTTACGAGCTTTCAGTTCACGGAGAACCCTGAAATCATAGCGGCGCACGACCGCAATGCGACCAACGTGATTCCGTCGTTTCTGCCGATCGACGTGGTATCTGGACCTGGGTTTCCTACCGTTCCGGTCGATGGTCCGGTCATCGAAGTGCGCTTCGTCAACGGGCTCCCGGCGAATGGTAACGCTGCCGCAGTGCAGGTCGGCGGGGTAGGAGAACTCTTCACCATTCAGGGTCGGACCGACGAACCTGCCGGCTGCAACATCAGCCAGTTAAACTTTAGCGGCACACCTCTTGCCTTCCGTATTCCGACTCCTACCTATGGGCTGGGTCTTGTGGAAAACACTCCCGACCTAACGTTGATGAAGAACCTTGCGGCTGAACAGCCCAACAACTTTGGGGTATTGGGAAGATTCAACATCAGCGGCAACGACGGCACAATTACCCGCTTCGGCTGGAAAGCGCAGAACAAGTCGCTGCTCATATTCGCCGGTGAAGCGTCGAATGTTGAAATGGGCGTAACCAATGAACTCTTTCCCGATGAGAAGACTTGGGGAAATGGTCTGCCCTGCATTTCCAATCTACCGCCCGGTTACCCCGAGGACCAGATCCTGGCAACACCGGTGGGAAATCCTCCGGACCCGTCTCTGATTTCCTCCGTTGCGCAAAACAATGCCGTGTTCATGCGTATGAACGGCGCGCCTTCGCAATGCGACTCTCTCCTGAGCGGAGTCGATAGCAACGGTGTTGCAACCTGTCAGCCGTTTGGCCCTCCGGGCAGCACAATTGGATCGCCGCAAGTAATTCTTGGTCAGAGTTTCTTCGCCACCGTGGGCTGTAGCCTTTGCCATAGCCCAACGCTTACAACCGCTCCATCGATTAACTCCTCTTTGAGTAACCAGCCGTACCACCCGTATTCAGATTTTGCCTTACATCATATGGGTACGGGAGATGCCGATGGCGTTAACCAGGGTGTAGCCACTTCCGATGAATTTCGCACAGCGCCGTTATGGGGATTAGGCCAGCGTTACTTCTTTTTCCACGACGGTCGTGCGACAAACTTAGTTGATGCCATTAAGGATCATTGTTCGCCAGCTTCTTCCACTGTGGGCGAGGCTTGCAAGTCGGTTGCCGCGTTCAATGCTCTATCATCGACGGCGCAGCAGGACATTCTCGATTTCCTGCGTTCGCTGTAGAAACAGAAAACTAACCGCCGATCAGGAACCCATCCTTGACTTCTTCTGTCAAGGATGGGTTCAGCTCGGCGAACGTTGCGGGCGTGTTACACCAGCAGGCTTCGACGGATCGCGGAGGCTACGGTACTAGACGCTGAGGTTCAACGTCTCCTTTGCGTTCTCCACCATTTTTACCCAGCCAGGGTCGAGCGGGGCGGCGTATTCGTCGTGCCAGTTCCACCACTTGTAGGGTTGAGTCTGGGGATAGCCCTCTGGCGAATCCTCCCACTTCTCCTGGCGCCCGAGGGCCGTCATGTCAAGGTAGCTCCATGTACTCCCCATCGCTTCGTCGCCACGGTTGTTAATGAAGTAAGTGCGGAAAACCCGCTCGCCCTCTCGGAAGAACACGTTGTGTCCGTGCCATTCATCAACGCCGAAATCCTTGTCGAAGCTGTCCGTGATGGTATACCAGGGCATCTCCCATCCCATCCGCGTCTTCAGGCGCGCGATATCTGCCTGCGGAGCGCGTGATGCGAACGCCAGCGTGGTGTCGCGGGCGTTCAGATGGGCCAAATGTGCGACCTGATCGGCGCCCAGGGAACAGCCGCGGCAGGCATGATCGGGCCAGCCGAAGACGCCGGGCTCGAAGAATGCGCGGTAGACTATTAGCTGACGGCGGCCTTCGAACAAGTCGAGCAGGCTCGCTTTGCCCGTCGGCCCCTCGAACTCGTACGTCTTCTCGACGGCCAGCCACGGCATCCGCCGGCGCTCGGCGGCCAGCGCGTCACGCGAGCGGGTTAAGGCCTTCTCCTTCACCAGGAGCTGCTGACGGGCAGCCTCCCACTCCTGCTCTGACACGATTGGTGGGGTGTTCATGTGCTCTTTAGGGTTCTCCATGGTTCTCTCCTTGCTTGTTGCCATCTTATTTCTCCTTCGTTTTTTGAAACAGCTTGAAACCACTCGCCTTGAGAAATTTCCTGAACTTGCCAATGCACATCGCCAGGATTCCCCCGGTCGACGCTGCTCCGGCGGCCATCACGGCTGCGCTTTCGATGCACGCTGGGCACATAGTTCCCTCCTCTAAACTTCCGAATTGTCCGCGACTCACTGTGGTCGCGGGGCTTCCGCTCGCTGGCGCATCCGTTGGTGCAAATGCGCCCAGCCATTTTTGGCGTTTCTGTACTCCTCCAGCACCAGTCCAAACGATTGGTGCCGAAAGGTGATCAGGGTCCCGCCGCGCGCTTCCTTCAGCCGATACTGAAGATTGTTTATTACCGGATTGGACATGAATAGCGGCCCGCATATTTCCAGGAGCGTCGGCTTCTTGATGGCCTGGACCGTCCCCCAGAAATGGCCGTTATTGTTTCCCAGGTCGCGATACCATCTGCCCCCCGGCCAGGCTTCCAGCTTCATCGGCATGGGTTTATCCACTTCAGTCTCGTTGTAGGGCCCAAGCTGATCCAGCAGCGCGGCAAACGTTACCTCGATCGATGCGCGCACCTCAATCTCCTGCGCGATGAGGATCGTTGTCCCTTCCAGTGATAATGCGGGTGAACTCATGGTTCCCTCCTCCGTATGCTTCTTTTTTACAGGGCTATTTTTTCTTTTCATTTCTTTGTCTCGGCCTTTGCCTCGGCCCGTTCCTTGATTCTCAGCAACTGGTGTTTCCACAGCCGCTCGAATGTACTCGTCCACTCGTGTAACGGCCGGATCGCCATGGCATTCACCTTGTAAAGCATCTGCCGACCCTCCCTACGGACCTCGACCAGGCCAACATCCTTCAAGACCTTCAGGTGCTTAGAAACCGACGGCTGCTCCATCTCCATCACGTCCACAATCTCGCCGACGGACATTTCCTGCATCGCCAGGTAGTTCAAAATGTCCCGCCGCCGCGGCTCCGCGATTGCATTAAAGGCATCCGATGTTGTCGCCGCCCTTGCCATGCTTCCAACATACATTCCCATATGGGAATATGTCAAGGCCTAAATCCTTTCAACATGGACAGGAGAACAGAACTCCAGGCGGGAGACCTTGCTTGAATATGTTGGTGGGGGATATATGGCGAAGCTGCTCCAAAAGGGGCCCCGGCTGAGTGACTGGCGGAAGGAAAAATCAGTCAACCCTTCGCAACGCAATAGGAAAAATGCCGATTGCTCAGCCAATATGCAACGTTACCGACTCAAGCAATGCTTTGATCCCGTTCCAAGCGATTTGTACACCGATACAAACCAGGAAAAAGGATGACAATTGCATGATCACCATCATCCCCGTTGGCCCCAGGATTCGAGCCAGCCGGTCGGCAAATCCATAGCAGAGCAAGATGCTGAGCGCGATCAACGCCAATCCAATCAATGCAGCCAAGAGTGTCAACGGATGAAACGCGTGATGGTGAGCCACGTTCGCACCCAGAGTGATCGCTACTGAGATTGATCCAGGGCCTACCGTTAGCGGCAATGTCAAGGGATAGAACGCCTGGCGGAATGTGTCCTGCGGCTGGACGGTTCTCTGTACGTCGTGTTTTTCGTCGTCTCGCTGCTTCAGCAGCGCCCATCCTGTCGCAATGACGATTAGGCCTCCGCCGACTTGCACTACTGGCAGCGAAATCCCAAAAAAGGCGAGCACGTAAGTACCGACAAAATACGAACCAATCAGCAAGAAAAAGCTGTTGACAGCAATGCGCCAGGACAATGCTTTTCGCGCTTCCGGTGCGTACTCCCTGGTCAGCGCCAGAAAGAAGGGGCTGCCTCCGATCGGATCCACGATGGGGAAGAGCGCAACCAGAACCAGGAGCAGATTTTTCGCCGCGTCTTGCATGAGGTCGGTACGAAGAGTGTAGTTTATCGCGAATCCGGTGTAAGACGCAGGGCGAGAGTTGCCGAATCATCCCGTCTTTTCAGTAAGAGAGCACGGTGCACTTCAAGCTGAGAGTCGGGTTTGATCGTCAGCAAGCCTGCTTTTACCCGGATCAGGGAAGAGTTGCCCGAGCAGTTCATGCCACGAGGTTGGTCCATCACTGCCCCCAGCATAGTTGGGGAACGCGGGCACCGGTAATTGCGCCCAGGCTTCTTCAATCGGCGTAATGATGCGCCACTCCGCCTCTACTTCGTCTCGGCGCGTAAATAGCGTTGCATCGCCGCGCATCGAGTCGAGCAATAGAGTTTCGTACGCAACTGGCCCCTTCGACCCGAAGCTCGCTTGATAAGAGAAGTTGGCCTGAACCGTCACCGTACGCATCTGCGTCCCCGGTCGCTTCGCGCCGAATGCGATCGAGACTCCCTCGTCCGGCTGAATGCTGATTGTGATGACATTCGGTCCAATTTCTGACGACGTGCGTGCAAACAGGGCCTGTGGCGTCGGCTTGAGATGCACGCGGATCTCCGTCAGATTTCGTGCAAGGCGCTTCCCAGTCCGAATGTAGAAAGGAACTCCAGCCCAACGCCAGTTCTCAATCTGAAACCTCACGGCTGCGTAGGTCTCGGTAGTAGAACTGGGATTCACGCCTCGCTCTTGTCGATAGCCCGGTACGGTTTTCCCGTCAATCACGCCCGGACCATATTGCCCTCGAGCGGTAGATCGTGCTACGTCCTCCACACTCATCGGCCGAATGGATCGAAACACCTGCACCTTCTGTTCACGCACCGAATCCGCATCAAACGCCACGGGCGGTTCCATCGCAGTTAACGCCAGCAATTGAAGCAGGTGGTTCGCCACCATATCGCGCAGGGCGCCGGTCTCTTCGTAGAACGCCGCGCGGCTTTCCACTCCCACTGTTTCAGCAGCCGTGATCTCTACATAATCGATGTAGTTCCTGTTCCACACCGGTTCAAAGAGCGAGTTGCCGAAACGGAACACGAGGATGTTCTGCACCGTCTCTTTGCCAAGGTAATGGTCAATCCGGTAGACCGCTTTCTCGTCGAATACGCTGTGCACCACCTCATTCAGTACATTCGCCGATTCCAGGTCACGCCCGAAGGGCTTTTCCAGAACAATTCGCGTCCACCCCTGCTCGCGGCGGTTCAGTCCTGCTGCTCCCAAACCTTCAATGATGGGACCCGCTACTGACGCCGGCGTCGACACATAGAACAAATGGTTTGGGCTTGAACCATTTTTCTGCATCTCCTCCAGGCGAATGCGCAACTGCGGATAGAACGTGGCGTCGTTGATGTCACCCACCATGTAGTGCAGACGTGTTTCAAAGTCAGTCCATCCCGACTGGGTGAAGTCGCGCGTGTCTTTCGACTTAGCTGCTGCCTCTCCCGTCTTCTTCCGAAATTCTTCTGAACTCATTGGCGTGCGGCCGATTCCGAGAACCTCGAACTCAGGGTTCATGCAGCCCACACATGCCAGATTGTAGAGGCCCGGGATCAGCTTGCGGTTCGTCAGATCGCCCGACGCTCCAAAAATGACCAGGACGCACGAATCTCCGGTTGGCAGTGGTTCTTGCGACAACTTCTCGAGGGGATTGGCTTGGATAATCGTTGACATACTCTTCATAGATGCTGCCGATCACGCTGACGGATCAGATCCGTGCCCAGTCGCCGTCCACAAAGAGCCCCCGGCCGGGCGCGATATGCCGCTGTGCTGAATTGTGCTGAATATTGTTCGGCGACCAGAAACGCTCAGCGGCGGCGTTGTCACGCTTGTTGAACAGCGTATCGAAGGCTTCCAGAACAAGAGCATTGTTCGATTCGATCTTTTCACTTGCCACTTCTATTCTTGCCACTTTGTCGTCCCTCATCCTCTCATCGAGGCATTCGGTCTGACGCGTTTCCCTAGAGCTTCGATCCACCATCGACTGGGATACTCGCTCCGGTTATCCAGCGGGCTGCGTCTGACGCCAGGAACGCGACGACGTCCGCAACGTCCTCCGGCTTGCCGATTCGCTTTAATGCTTGCATTCCAAGCGCAACCTCGCGGCCTGCCTCAGTTTTCGTAAAACTCGACATATCGGTATCGATCACACCGGGTGCGACTGCGTTGACGCGGATACCTTGCGGCCCAAGAATGGCAGCCCAGTTCTTGACCAGAGTCTCCAACGCTCCTTTGGTCGAGGCGTAGGCAAGGATCGAAGGGCTGTCCACGCCGGGCTTGCCAACGACGGCGTGGGACCCGAGCGAAGAGATTACGATGATGTTCGAGCCGTCACCCAGAAGCGGCAGGAGTTGCTGTACAAGGAAAAACGGACTTCGGACGTTTGTCGCAAAGAGATTGTCAAAATCCTCTACCGTGTAATCCGCGAGGCGCGCTGCCTTGCCGACACCAGCGTTGAGCACAAGCACATCCAGTCGATCACCGACGATGGAGCGCACCTGTTTGGCTAGCAGCGGCGCGCCGTTCGGGGTTCCTAGATTTGCCGACATCACACTCGCGATTCCGCCTTTCGTTTCGATCTCGGAGATGAGAGATTCCGCTTCCCGCTGAGAGCGGCCATAGTGAACCAGGACGTGCGCGCCAGCACTGGCAAGCGCCGCTGCCGTCGCACGGCCAATTCCTCTTGAGGCGCCTGTCACCAGCGCCGTTTTCTTGTGCTGAGCCATTCTTCCCTCCAAATGCGGTTAATCACGAGAAGTTCCATCTGACCGCCAAGCTTGAATCACCCCGCGAGCATCCCTCCATCCACCGCCAGAGATGCGCCGACGATGTATGAGGCCTTGTCAGACGCAATGAACACGATGGCATTGGCAATCTCTTCGGGCAATCCCATGCGCTTCGTAGGAACGTGCGCCTCAAGGAAATTTGCTTTGTTTTCCTGCGTTTGCGCAAAGCGGTTGAACATCCCTGTTTCCGTTGGACCAGGGCCGACGATGTTGACACGAACGCCGGTGCCGGCCAGTTCGATTGCCGCAGACTTCGTGATGCCTTCCACAGCGTGCTTGCTGCCGACATACACTGCTGCCGTTGGTCCGCCGATCTTGCCGTACGAAGACGAGATGTTGACGATGCTGCCTTTGCCTTGCCGAAGCATAGCCCGAATCTCGTACTTCATGCTCAGAAGCACACCCAGCACATTCGTGTCGAAAATAGCCTGATAGCTCTCGGGGGTTACATCGGCAGCCGAACCGGGAGTGCCGACGGTGCCCGCGTTATTGACGGCGATGTCGAGGCGACCAAAACGAGCGATGATCTTATCTACGAGGTTCTTGACTTCCTCTTCATGGCGCACGTCGGTGCGCACAAATTCGGCCTCAGTGCCGAGGTTGCGCAGTTCAGTGGCTAGTTTCTGGCCTTCATCCTCGTGTCGACCGGAAACAACGACCCGCGCGCCCTCATGCGCGAAGGCCAGCGCGGTGGCGCGTCCGATGCCTGTCAGTGCGCCGGTAATTAGAACAACTGCTGAACTCATGGCTACTACCTCCTCGACCTGACACCCATGCAGCTCAGGCATGACTGAAATCTGCAGGGCTGCTATTAGGTCAGCTCAGATCGCTTAGTTAGATTGCAGCACTCGCTATTGGTAGCGCGGTCGAGCATACTTTGTTGAGCTGGCATCGATGCCTCATGAGCATGGGAGGCGGAATGGAACTCCGATATCGTCGTTGCCTAGTCGCGGTTGCCGAGGCAAGAAGCCTGACGGGGCCGCACAAAGAGGCTTCTTGAGCCGCCAGATTGGGTTCTCGAAGACGAGGTCGGCATCCCGACTCCTTACGCGTGGAGATCGGCATCGCGCATCGAACTGACACGGGTGAGCCGTTATTTAAAACTCGGCTTCGGTGGGGCGCACACCGATTCGAACCAGCGACTGATGTACACCTCGGCATGACCTTCACCGCAGTAGTGCCGGGCTCCGGCCGCGTTCGCGCTATCGGAATTCCAACGGTACACCGTAAGATCGGAGTCTCCACATCGAATCACGAACCAGTGGATGGGATTCGTAGTCACGAGTCCACAGACCTCACATCTGAATTCCTGCAGCGTTGTCATGGCTCAGTTCCTTATATATGAGTGGTTTTGCCTTGCGATCGATTTCTGAGGAGCTCAAGGTTTAAGAAGAGACTTCCCGTAGCCGACAGGAATGGCGAAATTTGACCCGCCGAACTCACGAACCATGGCAAAGTTAATCCCTATCACCTTGCCCTCGTTGTTGAAAAGTGGACCGCCGGAGCCGCCCGATGTGGTTTGGGCATCATAGACGATCTTGTCCGGCAGCACGTCGCCGATGTGTCCCTGGGTCGTGGTAGGCCGGATTAGACGGCGGCGGGCGAGTTCCTCGATCACCTGCTTCGGATCACCTTTGGACGCAGTCGCAATGGATTGGAGCGTCTCCGCGCCTGTTCGAGCCAGAATTGCATCAAGACCAGTCGGATATCCCAGCAGCACGACTGGGCCACCCCTGACCGCCGAACCCCGGCCATCGGCAAGGGCGATTTGTTTGATTCCCATGTCTGAAACATTTCCTTTTACCACAGCCACGTCCGCAGCAGATGAAATCTTCTCGGTGCTGACGGCAATGCCGTTGGCAATGCCGGGGAAATATGCTGTCATCTCGACGATCACCGGCTCAACCCCTTGATCGAGCACTTCCTTCAGATCGTCATTCTGCCACCAGGGCTCGGCGACGTGATGATTGGTGAGAATTCGCCCTGCATCGGAGACGAGAAAGCCGGTGCCGAAGACGTCCATGTGTACTTCCGGACCGCTGCCGGTGACGCCCACAAGAGGATTGTTGTGTTCGTCCGCCTCAGGCTCGCCGGTGGTCGTCACCCCAGCGTAGCGGAGTCTCAATCCCGTAGTGCGCTCTCGGAAGGCAAGCACAACATGGATGAGGCAGACGCTGGGTTCATAGGCCTGGATAATTCTCTCAGCAAATTTGCCGTCGGTCTCAATCTTCAGGAGGCGGCTTTCTACAGTAGCTAGCTGACTCTGCAAGACCGAAACGTTCTCTGTCTTGCTGGTTGCAATTTGCGACTTCAGCTCTTCGCTCTTCTTCTGAAGTTGAAGCCTTTGAGGATCCCCAGCCTGGGATGCAGCGCGGTCACGGTCTTCAAGGGCCCGGCGCGAGCGTTCCATCAACTGTTGTTCTGTCAGGACGCCCGTCTGCAATCGAGTGATCGCCGTATAGACGCGGGTATTCTGTTCCTGGGTGCGACGGTAAAAGAAGAAAGAAACCAGGCCGGCAACGATAACTACTGCAACCGTGACCAGTCCGCTAACGCGAAGCGTGCGGCGCTCTTCGTTGACTGCCGTCACCACCTGTTGGGTAACCTTCCGGTTTTCCTCGGCAAGGCTCATTCGCTCTCGAAACTCATCCGCGATGGACTTATTCCGAAGTTGCGAACGCACGCGCGACAGCAATTCGTGCGAGTCAAAAGGCACCGACAGCACATCGTCTGCTCCGAGGTCCAGCCCGCGAGTGCGCTCGGCTGATCCTCCCGGAGACAGCATCACAACGCGTATGTTGTGCGTCTGCTCCGACCC
>Ga0308309_10000934_pt1 | contig 17464 bp, 16 predicted proteins | sample HubBroMetageWFT5_FD_192491 | JGI IMG/M metagenome (GOLD analysis project Ga0308309, IMG submission 192491) | Warmed and freeze-thawed soil microbial communities from the Hubbard Brook experimental Forest, New Hampshire - Hubbard Brook CCASE Soil... | ecosystem: Environmental > Terrestrial >...
AGGCTCCCCGGCCTGAGGGTGGCTTGCCATGCCTGTCGGACTACTCACATTGGAATTGCATATCGCGGATGCGCAGTCGCTGAAGGATAAGCGGCAAGTGCTGCGCAGTTTGAAAGATCGCTTGCGAGCGCATTTCAATGTGGCGGTGGCAGAGCTGGATTTCGAGGATACCTGGCAGCGCTCGGTGGTCGGCGTAGTAACGCTTTCGAATGAAGAGCAGCACGTGGAAGAAGCGCTGCAAAAGGTTTTGGCGGAGGCTGACAATATCTTGGGCCCGATGGTGGTGGGCCATGCGGTGGAGATTCTTTGAGACGCCATAAGCCATAAGCTCTCAGTCCTTAGTACCCGGCGATCGGCTCAAGGCTTACAGCTTATGGCTTATAGCCGAAGACTTACGCCTTAAAGCCAATAGCTCGCAGCTTGCATCAAACACCGAAGCGAAGTCGAGGAAGCGCACGGAAATGAGTCCAGATCATCATCGTCATTTGCGGGTGGGCGAGGAAATCGCTCATGAGCTGAACGCCATGCTTGTGGGCGAATTGAAAGACCCCCGCCTCGAAGGGAATGTTTGCGTCAGCGAGGTCCGCGTGCAGCCGGATATGAAGCACGCGCGGGTGTACGTGAGCGTGCGGACGGAAAATTCCCGGGAGCAGAAGGACGCCATCAAGGCGCTGGAGCATGCGTCTGGCTACATTAAACACGAATTGGTGGAAAGGCTGCAGTTGCGGCGCGTTCCGGATTTGCATTTCACGCTGGACCTTTCGCAGGAGCACGTGGAGCGCATCGAGCAGCTTTTGAAGCAGATGAAGTTGGACAAGGCCGATAAGCCGGAACCGAATCCGTGAATTGCAGGCGACATAAGTTTCAGAAAGAAATTGAATATCATTCCTTGCCAACACACCCTGCTGCTAGGCGTCGGTTTTCTCTTCATCTGTGTAGTAGCCGAGCTTAAAAGTCTGCGTTGGAACTAGGGGGTCGGACCTTTAGCTCCGACATGAGTCTTGTCTTTGCCTTACGGCTTTAGCCGCTGAGGAAATGTTTTTGCAGTCTTCGCACATACTCAAGATCGGCCATTATATTTTTGCCGATGACGATTCAATGCCGCGTCAGCCACAACCCGCACCGTTTGACGGCGCCCTGGTCATCAACAAGCCGCGGGGAAAGACTTCACACGACGTTGTGGATGCGGTGCGGCATCTGGCGGGATTCCGCCAGATCGGGCATCTGGGCACGCTGGACCCGCTGGCGACCGGCGTCCTGGTGTTGTTGCTGGGCAAAGCCACACGCTTTGTGCGTTTTTATACCGGGCGGCGCAAGCGATACACCGCGGGCTTCCGCTTTGGCTACGCCACAAATACGTTTGACTCGGAAGGGCAGGCGGCCGGCCCGGATGCCGGACCGGTGCTGGAGCGGGAAGTCCTGGAGCGGATGGCGGCGGAATCCACGGGGCGGTTCGAACAGATGCCGCCGATTTTTTCCGCGAAAAAGATTCACGGCCGGCCCGCGTATGAACTGGCGCGCAAGAATCAGGTTGTCGAGCTGAAAGCGGTGCCGGTGGAAATTTTCGAGTATCGCTTGATGGGGATCGAAGGCCCAATCGCGCGGTTTTCGATTGAGTGTTCTTCGGGGACGTACATCCGTTCGCTGGCGCACGACATGGGACAAAAACTTGGATGCGGGGCGCATCTGGCGGAAATCTGCCGCACAGCGGTGGGAGAGTTTTCGCTGGACCAGGCCATCGGCCTCGAAGAGCTGGCGCAGGCGAAGAAGGATAGCAAGTTCGAGTCCTGCCTGATTCCGCTGGAGCATCTGCTGCCCAATTTTCCGCGGACCAATGTGCTGCCAGTGCTGGAAAAGAAAATTCGTCACGGGGCGAAATTCAACGTGATGCCTTCGCAGTTGAAGCCGGGACGCGTGGAGCTACCGCCGGGGGCCACGACGCAGCTTGACACCGAAGAGGCGCAGCCGCCAAGGTTGCGCGTGTTCGACCAGGAAAACAAATTGATCGCCATCGCCGAGGCGGTGGTGCCGCGGACTTACCAGCCGGTTGTCGTGTTTGACCCACTGCCCTGATTCTTTCTTTCAGAATTGACAATTTTAGAATGCAAGTCCGTGATTTCGTACCAGCTGCGTCAGTTGAGATCCTCCACTCATGTCCGGTAATGACTACCGGAGTCCAAACACCGGACTTGTCGGACGCGTTCAGGATGATGCGTGTGAACTCGGAAATTTTTCCTTGGGCTGAATTTGTAAAAGCGGGGGCTTTGCTTCCGCACTCAAAAGGTGCTGCGCTCACCGGCGGAGGAGAATTTCTAGCCAGGGGGTTGCTGTAGCGGAATTTCGGGCTGCGGTTGCGGCGGTTGATTTTGCGGCGGCTGTTGAGCAGGTGGAGGGCCCGGTTGCGGCTGCGGCGGTGCTGCCGGCGGCGCCGACGGTGGTGGGGCAGGCGTTTCTACGGGAGTTGGAGCAGGAGCGGGCTCCTGGTCGGGGCGCGCAGCGGGCGCGGCTGCGGCGCCCTGGTGGCCAGTGGGCTCGCCAGTCCCGGCGTAGATCGTTTTGGACTCATGGAACGGCGAGCGGACGCGGCGCGGAGTTATCAGGAAAAGCAGTTCGTCGTTGGTGAAGGAATTGCCGCGGGTGCCGAAGGCGTAGCCGATGCCGGGCAACGGGGCGAGGCCGGGAATGCCGGTGATGGATTTGGTTTCGTTGTCGCTGAGCAGGCCGGTGATGAGCGAGGTTTCGTCTTCCTTTAGGCGCACAGTCTGCGTGACGGTGCGATTCGAAATCACCGGAATACCGTTGATGTTGGTTCCAGAAAGCGATTTGATCTCAAACTCGAGCTGCAGCGTGACGTCCTTGGTGTCGTGCAACTGCGGCGTGGCTTTGATTTTTATGCCGATATCCTCGTATTCGGAGCCGGGATACGGCGTCTGGGTGATGGCGGCATTGGAAATCAGGCTGGCGTGGCTTTCGACAAGCGTGACTTGACCTTCGGCGTTGGAAATATTGTTGGTGACAACGATGTCTGGAAAGGAGCTGTTGGTAAAGGCACCGGCGAGGATGGCGTCGGGACTGGTGCCGGCGGGGGGTTCAATTGCACTGGCGAAGAGGCCGCTGCCGAGATCGGCGAAAATGGTGACGGTGCCAACGGCCGTGTTGGTCACTGCGATGCCACCTGTGGTGGACTGGGCGAGGTCGGCAATCACGACGCCGCTGGGTGTCGTGCTTGTGGCCAGAGGGGACTGCGACGCCGCGACAAATGTGCCGTCACCATTTCCCAGGTAAACGGAGAGAGTGTTGTCCTGCTGATTGACTATTGCGAGAGCCGGGCCGTTGCTGCCGCTGAGCGTTCCGGACGCGATGGCCACGGGGAGGTTGCCGACGGCAAGAGGAGACTTGGGAAATTCCGTGAAAGTGCCGTTACCATTGCCCTCAAGTATGGTGACGTTCTTGGTGGTCTGATTGACGATGGCGAGATCAGGAGTGCCGTCGCCGTTGAAGTCGGCCACGGCCATGGCCACCGGCCCGGCCGCAGAAGAAGGCAAAGCGAAGGGCGATCCCTTCACCTCGGTGAACGTGCCATCGCCATTGCCGTTGAAAACAGAATAAGTGCTGTCCTTGAAATTGGTGACCACGAAGCCCGGATTGGAATCACCATTTTTTGAATTAAACGTGCCGATGACGATGGCGCTGGGCTGATTCCCCACGGCAATCGGAGCGGCAGGTTTCTTGAAGCTGCCATCGCCGTCGCCGAGAAGTACAATGACCGCGTTTCCCACCGGATCGGTGACCAGCAGATCAGCAAAGTTGTCGTTATTTGGGGCGGTTGAGGCGGCGTTGAGGCTTCCCGTTGCCAAAGCCGGCGCCGGAGTGGAACTTGTCCATTTCGTTCCGAGCGATACGGGCGAGACCAAACCGATTCCAGTGGTAGGCTGTGCGAATTGGGGGACCACTCCGGTTCCCTGATTCAGTAGGACCGTCAGCGTGTTGTCGGTCTGGTTGACGACGGCAAGGTCTTGCGCGCCGGAGCTGCGAAAATCCGCCGTGACCATGGCGACGGGATTTTTCCCTACAGTGAATTGCTGAGTGGGGATGGTGACGCCGGTGCCACCGGGGTTGGGGGTAAAGCCTGTCGAGCCGAGGCTGCCCGAAAGCAGCGAAAGAGTGATGGGCACGCGGTCGCCGACAAAAAAGGTCGCCGGCTTGCCATCCTGCGCCCGGAGTAAAATCTGTCTGCCGCTGTGCACCAGGGAAAGCCCTTGGGAAAATTGCGCCGAAAGGTTGGGAAAGACGAGGAGAAACGTGCTCTTGCCTCCGCCGATCGCGGCGACGCCTGGGATGGAGGACGCGAGGCTGGAAATGCCACCGGCCGCAAGCGCACCCGCAGGGCCGCCAAAGACTTGGGCGAGAAGCGTGAGCAACGAAGTTAAATCGGGCGCGGAGCGCAGCGAGTTCGCCAGATTTGCGGGGACCGGAACAAGTCGCTGGCTTGAGGGCCACGTGATGCCAAGATTAGTGGCATTGGTGCGATCCACTTCCAGAAGATCGATTTCGAGAAGCACTTCGCCCGGGCCGTGCTCGAGGTTGCGAACGATTTCATCGGCGAGGCGCACGCGCTGCACGGTTCCGCGGACAGTAATCGAACGATTGGAATTCGATTGGCTGACGCGCGTGATGCCGGTGAGTTCGCGGATGGCACGGACCACTTCGCCGACTTCCGTGGAAGTTACCGAGGAGGTCAGCGGAATGGTCTGTTCAATTTCGGGATCGTACAAGCGGCGTTTCTCCGAGGAGTCGGCCGCGACGAAAAATTGTTTCGAGTCCACGGCGTTCCAGAAAGTGCCGGTTTCGAGGCCCAGGACTTTCATCGCGGTGTAGAAATCGACGTCCTGAAGGTGTAGGCGTGTGTTGCGCGCCTGCAAATCGGGATCAAACGAAACCTTCAATCCGAAGGCCCGCGCAACCTCCTCGTACGCGGATTTCACGTCGGTCTGAAGATTGAAGCTTTTGTTGGTCTTCTCCGGAGCAAGCTGCGGCAGGCCAAGGGGAGGCTCCGCGCGGCGCTCGCCAGTGGCGGTCTCCTTCATGGAACCGATCTGCTGCAGGCGTTCAAGGACCGCGGGGTTGCCGGGATCGATCTCTAACGCGGCGGCGAGCTCTTGCGTCGCGCCGTCAATATTCCCTTCCACGGCCAGGCGTTCCGCGCCGTCCAGGTGCTCACGTAAAAGGCGCGAGCGAAGGGCCGTGCCTTTTCCGACGATGGTGACGTCAAACGGGGCGTACCGAGCCGCTTCCTCGTAATCGCTGAGGGCGCGGATATAATCCCCGGCGGCTTCTTCCTTCGCGGCCTGCTCGACAAGTTTTTTGGCACGCTTCGGATCGGGCTTCACAAAGGAGAGCTGCGCATCGCGCTTCGCATCGGGGGCCTGCGGATCCTGTGCTGGAAGGGTCGGACAGACAAGCGCCCAGGAGAGGAGCAGGGCGTTGACGGAGGTGAAGGGCGATCTTCTCATTCTAGTAGATAGACGCAAGCCACCATTCTAGCGTGTCCAAGGAAAGGGCGTGTGCTCTTGACGGGGTGGAGAGGGAGGGGGTAGACTGGGATTGTTGTTGCAAATCATTTTCAACTGGAGTGGTGCACGTGCTTTCTGCCTTCCTTATTGCCCTGCGCGAGGGTGTCGAAGCTTCTCTGATCGTCGGGATTATCCTCGTCTATCTTTCACGGACCAATAGGACTCATTTGGTCCGGTTTGTGTGGGGCGGAGTGGCGGCCGCGGTTGCGCTGAGCCTCGCCGTGGCCATTGCGCTGGAGCGGTTCAACATCAGCGAGGACGGATTTGAAGGGTTGCTTCTCCTGGTGGCGGCGTTTTTCGTGGTCACCATGATTATCTGGATGAACCGCATTGCGCGGCATCTGAAAAAAGAGATCGAAGAGAAGGTGGAGACGTACGCTTCGCGAGCTGGTTCTGCGGCGGGCTGGGGCCTGGGGCTTTTCGTGTTCCTGATGGTGGTGAGAGAGGGAGCGGAACTGGCGTTGATTTTGCGTGCCGTGGAACTTTCGACGGAAGGCTTGCAGACCTGGATTGGGACCATTGCGGGCATCGGAGCCGCAGTTGCGGTGGGTCTCTTCTTTTTCAAGGGCACATTGAAGGTTCCGCTGCACCGGTTCTTTGCCGTGACCAGTTGGATCCTGATGCTGGTGGCGGTGCAACTGGCGGTGACCGGCTTGCACGAATTGAGCGAAGCGCAGTGGCTGCCTTCGAGCAAGACGGAGATGGCCGTGCTTGGGCCGATCGTGGCCAACGAGCTGTTCTTTTTTGTGTTTGTGTTCGGGGCCGCCGCGCTGATGATCATCCGCGAGTGGCAGACTGCTTCGCACAACAAGGCCGCCACCGCTGCGATCAATGACGCGGAGCGCCGGCTATTGGAATCTCAGAATCGCCGCCAGCGACGCTGGATGATCGCCGCGGCGAGCATGAGCCTGGCAGTGATCCTGGCGCTTACCGCAGATTTTATTTATGCGAAGGTGAATTCGGCGCCGCCGCAAGCGAAGGCGGTGGAAGCCGTGAACGGCATCGTGAAGGTGCCTGTCGCGGAAGTGCAGGACGGAAACCTGCATCTCTTCACGCTGAAGGCCAATGGGACGCCCATTCGGTTCATGGTCATCAAAAAACCCAACGGCTACGGGACGGCGCTCGACGCTTGCCTGATCTGTGGAGCCGAGGGTTATCGCCAGGACGGGCAGAATGTGATCTGCCGCCACTGCGCGTCGGCAATCTATATCCCTTCTATTGGGCAAAAGGGCGGATGCAATCCGATCGGGTTTACGTCGCAGGTGCAGGGCGATGATCTGGTCATTGACGTTTCGTCGGTGACCAAAGCTGCGGAAGAGATTCCGCGATAGGAGATTTGGGGCGCTCACCAATCCGTATCAATGTTCCTTCGACTCGTAGCCGACTCGTTCACGCGCCGGCCAAAACGCAAAATGCTGACCCTGGCCGCGCTGGCCCTGGGGATGGCTGTGGCAACCGCCGCGTTGACCGTGTCTTTGGACGTGGGCGACCGGCTGGCGCAGGAGTTTCGCAGCCTGGGCGCGAACCTGCTGGTGACGCCGCAGGCGGACTCGCTGCCGCTCGAAATTGGCGGCGTGGACTACCGCCCCGCGAATGCGGGCGCGTACCTTCCTGAAGCAGACCTCGGAAAACTGAAAACGATTTTCTGGCGATTCAACATCAAGGCGTTTGCGCCGATTCTGGAGGTTCCGACGACCTTTGTGAAGGGTAGACTTGGAGGCGGTCCCTTGGAACCACCTCCCGGACTCCAGTCGACGATCCGCAGGGAAAACGCGACTCTAATCGGTACCTGGGTCCATCACGACGTGCAAATCCCAGATGGAACGGTGTACACCACGGGTGTGGAGAACACCAATCCTTGGTGGCAGATCGAAGGCCGCTGGTTTGCCGAGGGAGCGAACGAGGCAGTCATTGGGAAAGACCTCGCGAAACGTGAAGGTCTTGGTGTCGGCAGCGAAATCGTGCTCGGGATGGATACACCTGGATTTGACACCCCATGGCCGGTAAAGGTTGTGGGGATATTGTCATCAGGGGGTGAGGAAGATAACGCTGTGCTAGTTACCTTGCACATGGCCCAGCGACTTGCGCAGAAGCCAGGCATGTACCGCAAGTTGTATGTCAGCGCGCTGACCAAGCCGGAAGATGCGTTTGGGCGCAAGGATCCGAAGACCATGACGCAGGCGGAATTCGACCGCTGGTACTGCTCGCCGTATATTTCGGCGATCGCGCTACAGATCAGCCAGGAGTTGAAAGGGACCGACGTCCGCGTGATTCGTCGCGTGGCGGAAGGCGAAGGCACAATTCTGACGCGAGTGCGCACTTTGCTCTGGCTCGTGACGTTTGCCGCGCTGCTCGCGGCGGCGCTGGCGGTGGGAGCTTCGGCCGCGGCTTCGGTGATCGAGCGGCGCACGGAGATTGGATTGATGAAGGCGCTCGGAGCCGGCTCCGGGCTGGTGGGCGTGCTTCTGGCGGCGGAACAACTGCTGGTGGCGTTTGTCGGCGGCGGAATTGGCTATGCGGTCGGAATCCTGCTGGCGCGTTTGCTGGGCGAAAAAATATTTGGGTTCACGCCGGAGCCGAAACTATTTCTGCTGTTCATCGTGCTGGTGCTTGCGTCGCTCATCACTCTGCTCGGAAGTGCTTACCCGCTGCGCCGCGCTTCGCAGTATGATCCCGCGCCGATCCTGAGGGGCGAATGATGGGGAACTCTTCGATGTTCTGGCGCATTGTTCGCAGGCTTATCACCGCGAACTACGGCCGGTTGTTTGTGATTTTGCTGGCTCTAGGAGCGGGCGCGGCGATCACCTCGGCACTGCTGAATCTGCAGATTGACGCCAAGCGGCGGCTGACGACGGAATTTCGCGCGTTGGGAGCGAATATGATTGTGGCTCCTCGCGATACGAACGCAAATTCGGGTGGCGCCACACTGAACCAGAGTGTGCTTGCCGAATTGCCAACGGAAAATGCCGGGAAGCCTGTGCCGGCAGTGGCGTTTCTCTACGTGATTGGCGAAGTGGCCAAGGCTGGCGAGATCCATCACGAAGCGGCCGTGATTGCGGGCACCGAAGGACAGGGATTGACGCAAGTGCGGCCCGGGCGGCGCATGGAATATTCCGCGGAAGTGGAGAAAGATCCCGCCGCGTGCGAGGTCGGCGCCAAGGCGGCGGCGCAGTTCAAAGTTCGCGCGGGTGACTCGCTCCACCTGCGCAATCAGGGCAGGGAAGCAACGTGCAAAGTGTTCGCGGTGGTGGCCACGGGCGGCGCGGAAGACACGCAGATTTTCACCAAGCTTGCCACGGCGCAAACGCTGGCGGATTTGCCGGGACGCATCAGCCTGGTGCAACTCAGCGTGACCGGCACGCCGGATTCGATTACCCGTTTCATCGTGGCCCTCTCGCAACGATTGCCGGCCGCGGATGTGCACGGCATCAAGCAACTCGCCGAAGCGGAGGGTAAACTTTACAACCGCATCAGCGGGCTGCTTTCGATCACGGTGATCATCGTCCTGCTGCTGACTTCACTTTGCGTGATGGCGGGCATGAGCAATGTGGCCATGGAGCGCAAGAATGACGTCGGATTGATGAAGGCGATTGGCGGCTCGGTGCGCCGCGTCGTGCGGCTGTTCCTGGCGGAAGCGATTTTGATGGGCATTGTAGGCGGGGTGATTGGCTCGGCGTTTGGCATTTTGGGCTCCATCTGGCTGGGGAAAACGGTATTTGGCGTGGCTGCGCAGCCTCGCTGGATTGTGTATCCTGTTTCTGTAGGCATCACCATCATTGTTTCGATTGCCAGCGCTTTCCCCCTTCGCCGACTGGCGAGCATACGGCCTGCAAACGTGTTTAGAGGTGAAGCGTGAACGCGCAAGTACGCATTGAATCGCTGGTGAAGGAGTACGGCACGCAGCGCGCGTTGAACGGCATCTCCTTCCACTTCCAGGCGGGCGAATGGGTGGCGCTGATGGGGCCGTCGGGCTCCGGGAAGACCACGCTGATTAATATTCTGGGCGGGTTGGACACGCTGACGTCGGGCCACGTGATCGTGGATGGCGTGGACCTGGCCAAACTTTCCGAGAACGACCTGGTGCGGTACCGCGCGGAGAAAATTGGCTTCGTGTTTCAACAGTTCCACCTGGTGCCGTACCTGAGCGCGCTCGAAAACGTAATGCTGGCGCAGTATTTTCACAGCGTGACGGACGAGGCGCAGGCCGCGGAAGCGTTGAAGCGCGTCGGGCTAGGCCACCGGCTGACGCATCTGCCTTCGCAGCTTTCGGGCGGCGAGCAGCAGCGCGTGGCGATTGCGCGGGCGCTGATCAACCAGCCGAAATTGATTCTGGCCGATGAGCCGACGGGCAACCTGGACGAGGCGAATGAAGAGATCGTACTTGGGCTTTTCCGCGAACTGCACCTCGCCGGACACACGATCCTGATGGTAACGCACGATCCGGATATCGCCCAGCAAGCCGACCGCCGCATCGAACTGGCCCACGGGCATCTCTCTTTTGACACTGCGTTGCACGGTCCGAATCATCCGATGGCCTGCCCGCTCGCGAATACAGCCGATTGCTGCACGCCCGTCTCGGGCGACGACGAAATTCGCTTCGATCACCTCCTTGAGCAGATCTGGATCTGCGGCGAAGACGGCAAGCCCGCCCAGAAGGAGCTGCTGCGCTCCGAAGGGCCCGCGGGCCAGCTTCCGGTGATCGCAGCCGAGCCGGTTTCGCGCTTGCTCGCGCGTATGTCGGATTTGCGCTTGATCGAATTGCAGAACGGCGATGTGCGCCTCACCCAAACAGGAATGCAGCGAGCGCGGGATGTGGTGCGACGCCATCGCCTGGCCGAGCGTCTATTCAAGGACACCTTCCGTATCGAAGATCAGGAAGTGCACAGCGAGGCCTGCAAGTTCGAGCACATCATCAGTCCGGAGCTGGACCAGAAAATCTGTTCGTTCCTGGGGCACCCGACGACCTGCCCCCATGGCAATCCGATTCCGCCGGGCGAATGCTGCGATCACAAGAAGAAAAATGATTGATGCAATTGTAGCGGCCGCCTCTTGCACTGAGCCTAGCCGAAGGGTCTGAGGCGCGTTGTTTGCGCCCCGAACGTTTTTACGGGGCGGGCGCCTTTTGAACGCGGTCTACGAAGAACCTGGATAATGGATTGCGAGAGGAAAGATTTTTCTAGATGCCCACACCCATCGATCAACGCAAGAAGCCAACCGCGGTAAAAATCCACGTCAAGACCGGCGCGGGTGTGGACATCACCTGGGCCGACGGGCATTTCAGCCATTTTGACTTTGCGTACCTGCGGGACCAGTGCCCCTGCGCGACGTGCAACGACGAACGCGCGAAGAAGGAAGCGATGCCCGCAGCGACCACGAATCTCTTGTCGTCGCCGCTCTTGCCCATGTACAAGCCCAAGCCGCGTGCGCAGGGCGCCACCCAGGTCGGAAACTACGCCGTGCAAATCAGCTTCACCGACGGGCACTCCACCGGAATCTTCAGTTACGATTACCTGCGCACTCTGTGCCCCTGCGAAGAATGCGGCCGCGCGTTTCGCGAAACTCCTGAGAAAACCCAGCAAAAAATCGTTTAGGCGAGCTTCGTTTGCTGGACTTGTCTCCCGAAAAATGGGAGCATTGGAATCTGCAGGTCTAACTACCCGTAAATGAGCAGCACTCCCCAAAGCCCGGCTGCCAAGGGCAGCCAGAGCAGCGGTATTCCGCGCGTCTTAGTTGCGACCACGGCGCTGTTGAGCTTCATATCCTTCTGGCGCGCGGCCGCCATCGTACTGAACGACCTTGCTTCCTCGGCGTACTACGCCGGAGGCGAGGCCGAAGGCTACATCGGCAAGGCCGCTCCGTGGTTCATCCTGGGCATCATGCTGTTTTCCTACTCGGTCCGCGCGATCTACGTGGAAAGCTGCAGCATGTTCGTGCGCGGCGGCGTCTACCGCGTGGTGAAGGAAGCGTTGGGCGGCACGCTGGCAAAATTCAGCGTGTCGGCGCTGATGTTCGACTACATTCTTACCGGCCCGATCAGCGGCGTGTCCGCGGGACAATACATTGTCGGACTGATCAACGAAACCTCCGATTACATCCATTTGGGACTTCACGTGGCGCCAAACTTTGGCGCCGCTTTTTTTGCCATTTTGTGCACGCTCTATTTCTGGTGGTACAACATCAAGGGCGTACACGAATCCAGCCAGAAAGCTATGCGTATCATGCAAATCACGACTGTCATGGTCGTGATCCTGATTTCATGGTGCGTGTATACGACCCTGTTGCGGCATCCCGCGCTGCCTCCCTTTCCGACGCCGCATAATTTGAAGCTGGAACCCAACGCCATGGGGTGGCTCTATGGCGTGCACTTTTCGCATTTCGCGGCGGTGATCGTGATTTTTGTGGGCCTCGGGCATTCGGTGCTGGCCATGAGCGGGGAAGAGTCGCTGGCGCAGGTATACCGCGAAATCGAGCACCCCAAACTTCCCAACCTGAAGAAGACCGGGCTGGTGATTTTCATTTACAGCCTGGTGTTCACCTCCCTGGTTTCCTTTTTTGCCGTGATGCTGATTCCGGACGAGCAGCGGCAGAACTATCTGGAAAATCTGATTGGCGGCCTGGCGATGAACCTTGCGGGGCCGTTTCCTTTGCGGCTGCTGTTCCACGGTTTTGTCGTGGTGGTGGGCACTTTGATCCTAGCCGGCGCGGTGAATACCGCGATTGTCGGCTCCAACGGCGTGCTGAATCGCGTCTCGGAAGACGGCGTGCTGGCGGACTGGTTCCGGCAGCCACACCGGCGCTATGGCACCACCTACCGGATTATCTGGATCATCGCGGGGCTGCAGATTCTGACCATCATCATCAGCCGGGGCGACGTGACGTTCCTTGCGAACCTCTACGCGTTCGGCGTTATCTGGAGTTTCGCAATGAAGGGCCTGGCGGTGCTGGTGCTGCGGTACACGCATCCGGGCGACCGCGAGTATCGAGTGCCGCTGAATTTCCGTGTGTTCGGCGTGGAAATTCCTCTCGGCTTGAGCCTGATCACGCTGGTGCTTCTGGGCATCGCGGTAATCAACCTGTTCACCAAAAAGGAAGCGACCATCGCCGGGGTCACTTTTTCCATATTCCTTTTCATCGTGTTCACGATTTCAGAAAAATTCACCCACCACGCGCGCGGCAATACCGCGCACGTGGAAATGGACCAGTTTCACCTGGCGACCGAGGGAATCCTCACTCCGGAATCGGTGGGCGCGCGGCCGGGAAATATCCTTGTGCCGGTTAGCAATATCCATTCGCTGTATCACCTGGGGAATGTGCTGGACCGGGTGAAACCTTCGCGGCGGGACGTGGTGGTGCTGCACGTGCGGTTGCTGCGGCGGGCGGCTTCGGGCGAGTACGACCTGGAAGCGGAACAGCTCTTCGGCAGCATCGAGCAGCAGCTCTTTTCGCAGGCATTGTCGATTGCAGAAAAGCGCGGGAAAACGATCCGGCTGGCGGTGGTGGCGGCGAACGAAATATGGGACGCGATCCTGAGTGCGGCGACTTCGCTCCAGTCCAGCACGATTGTTTTGGGGCATTCGCCGAAGGAGTCGACGGAAGAGCAGGCGCGGCATCTTGGCGACGCATGGGAAAAGCTGGGCGACCCGAAGCCCCAGTTCAACCTGGAAATCCACATGGCGAACGGCGACAAGGTCTACAAGGTCCTTGGGCCGCACGCGCCGAACCTGACCGCCAACGAAGTCAACCTGCTGCACCGCCTGTGGCTGCGCTTCAGTGAATCCGCGGCTCCGCTGGAATTGCATCACCACGACGTGGTGCATTTTGCGCTGGAAGAGGTAATGAAAGAAGTCGAGGAAGGCCAGGAAGAAGCTGTGATCACCCGGCTGAAGGCGCACCTGGAAGGGAACGTAAAGAAGAAACCCCCCGGGCTTTAGGATGTTTTCTCACAACGAGACGTTCGAACGCGACCTCTTCCCATAATCATTCGAACTCCGGACGCCTAACGGCTTTTCTTTCTGCAGCTTGGAATTTCTGCCCGATATTCCGTTTACCAAACAGAATAAGCTTCAAGTTTTACTTTAAATGTCGGCGCGCCGACATTTTCCCCGTCCCGGTGGCATCATCTTCCTGTCCGTGAAACGTTCCTTGACTAAACGGCGCTGGTACAATGGCCGCATTTTTTGGCGGCTACGGGAATCGCCATGGCGCATTGCTGGCAATCTTTCATGGTGACCGGCGGCGGAGGCTTGGGCATCCAGCGATTGACGATGCGCACCACCACGAAAATGGTGAAGGCCACGATCAGAAAGTTGATCACCGTATTGATGAAATTGCCGTAATTGAGGGTGGCCTTGCCGGCAGCCTTCGCGGCCTGAAGAGTGTCGAAATGCGTGCCGCTCAAGTTGATAAAGAGTCCGGAAAAATCGACCTTTCCGAGCAGCTGGCCCATAGGTGGCAAAAGGATGTCGTCCACAAGCGAAGCAACGATTTTTCCGAAAGCGGCGCCGATGATGACGCCGACGGCGAGGTCCAGAACACTGCCGCGCATTGCGAATTCCTTGAATTCTTTGAACACGATAGTTCTCCTCTTTGAAGATGCGAGCGAGAAAACAGCCGTTCGCAGGCAGGTCTTCCCACGGGCGGAGGGAAGCGTTGAATGCCCGGCATTATAGCTGAAGGGAAGCTAGTGTTGCCGCAAAATGAGGAGAGTGCCGAGGATACCGCGCGCGACAAGGATCAGGCCCGCAGCGGCGAGGAGTTTGACGACCCAGTCAAACGGCACGCGGGAGATGGCGAGCATCACCGCGCCGAGCAGGACGAGTGACCCGCCGCGATTCCATTTCTGCCATTTGGCCCAGAATTGGCCGGGCTTGGCGAGAGCCAGAAGGCCCCAGGCAATCAGTGCCACGCTGAGGACCAGCCAACCCACACTGTGGCGATCGAAATAGATTCGTCCGATGGCGGCCAGCCACATCACCAGCGCGCCCAGAAGCAGGAATACGAATTCCATCAGCAATTGCGTTAGGCGGGCGGGTGAGAGCATACAACCTCGAACTTCAGGAAACGCGCTCGATGCGGACTTTCATGGTAACGGGAACGCGCGGACGATCCATGCCGTCGCGTGAGGTTTTGGAGATTTTGTCGGCGATGTCCTGGCCTTCCACAACTTCGCCGAAGATGGAGTGGCGGTTATCGAGGTGCGGCGTAGGTGCCACAGTGATGAAAAACTGGCTGCCGTTGGTGCCCGGGCCGGCGTTGGCCATGGAGAGTTTTCCGGCCTTGGAATGCCGCAGGCTCGGGTGGAATTCGTCGGCGAAGTTGTAGCCCGGTCCGCCGCGGCCGTCGCCCTGCGGACATCCGCCCTGAATCATGAAGTCCGGAATCACGCGGTGAAAGATTAGGCCGTCGTAATAAGGACGCTTTTCCTTTTTTCCGCTGATCGGGTCCTTGAATTCTTTGGTGCCTTCGGCGAGGCCGATAAAGTTTTCAACGGTCTTTGGGGCTTCTTTTTCAAACAGGCGGCAAACGATGTTGCCCATCGAAGTTTCAAAAATTGCATAAGTTCCTGCGGGTCGCGCCATGTGCTCTCCTTTGGGATGTACGTCGTATGTTACTGTTATTCGAGAAAGCAAAGCAAACGCGGCGAAGCGCGATGAAATTGCTATACCTTCCCGCGGGATTATATACTTGACACAAGGTATGGTTCCTGTTAGCCTTTCTTCATGGGCTTCTCGTTCAACTTCTCAACGTGCTTCTTAATGACCTTGTGGCCCTTATGCGTGAAGAGATGCTTCATGGCCTCTTCCGTTGTCATGTCCTTCGGATGCTTCTTCTTTTTCGTCATAGGTGTCCTATGAAAGAGCAAATAAATCTAGTCGAACTGATAAAAGACTTCGCGGATGAGAACAAGTGCCGCGCATACCTAGAACGCCTCCGCTGGCCGAATGGTATCCAGTGCCTCGAATGCGGTTCCGATAAGGTCTACCGCATTCTCAAGCGCAACCAGTTTGTTTGTGACACTTGCTCTCACCAATTCAGCGTGACCGCGAAAACCATTTTCCATGATACCCATCTTCCGCTCTGGAAGTGGTTCCTTGCGACCTACCTGCTTTGCGAATCGCGCAAGGGCATGTCTGCGAATCAGATGTGTCGCCAGCTTGGCGTGAGTTACAAAACAGCATGGTATCTCTGCCACAGAATCCGGGCCGCAATGCTGGAAGTAGCTCCCGATAAAATGGGCGGCACGGTAGAGATAGATGAAACTTACGTAGCGGGCAAAAAGCGCCGCTGGCGTGCGAAGAATGACGAACAAGTTGTTATCGGCATCCGGCAACGCAACGGCGATCTTCGGCTTATTCATGCTAAAGATGCGAAGTCCGCAACCGTGCGCGAGATTATCAACGCGAATCTCGGGAGCCATGTGGAAGTGATTATGACTGACGAATCGGCCATCTATCCTTGGGCGCTCGACAGGATGCAGAAGAACCTCCACAAGACCATTAACCACTCGAAGCATTACGCGCATGGCGACGTTCACACAAACACGGTGGAATCGGCCTTCTCGCTTCTCAAGCGCGGCATTGTGGGTACGTGGCATAAAGTGTCTGCGAAACATCTCCCGGCCTATCTTGACGAAATGTGTTTCCGCTTTAACAACCGCAAGAATCCTTATCTTTTCCGCGATACGATGCTCAAACTCATTGATTCTCCAAATCTCGAATATAAAGCCCTGATCGCTAAAGTGCAGGATGCGGCCTAATTCAAATTAGACCGCATGCGAGTAACGCATGATAGAAGAAAAACCCAGTCAAAATGATAAGCAAGACAATAAGGAAAACACTGGAAGCAATGCCCCACCTGCTGAAGTGTCTAGAATAGCTCCACCTCCCGAACCTAAAGTTTCCCCAGAAGAGGCCAGCAGCGGCACGGCTACTGAGACACCCCAACCCCCCCCCAGAGCAGGCAGAGGAAGCCATTGAAGAAGCGATGGAACCATTTGAGCGAAGGATGCTCATAGCCACTTGGGTTGGCATTGCTATTGGTGTTATCACTGGACTTGTTTTCATTGGTCAATTTTGGCAGATGAAAACGCAAACTCGAATTTTGAGTGAACAAGCCAAACAGGCCGCCGCCGATTCGCTCGTTTCCGAGAACCACACTCGCGAGCAATTGAGAATCGCTAGCGACCAAACCAAGGCCGCCGTTGATACGGCTAAGGCCGTTACTGATTATCTTTTCCTGCAACAGGAAATAAACAGTCCGCAGGTTAATGTTGACTTGATGAGCATATACCACCAGAAAAATGGGCAGGTTAGAGTGGATATAAGAATCCGCAATTACGGGCAAACACCAGCTCGGGATTTGAGAGGTGCCGTCGCTTGGAGGTTTGGTGTTTCGCCGCCGCCCCGAAAACAGCGTAAGTTCGTGTCCTTTGACCCCCTCACTCCCGACTACTTGCTTGCCCACAATCCATCGAATTTGCAGGAAGCGTGGTCCATCAATCATGTGGGGAAAGTTCCGCCTGAGAATTATGCCATCTACAAGGCGCAAAACGAGAATCTGTATGTCTGGGGAGAAATCTATTACAGAGATGCTCCCCAGCCATTTCGATTCTGTCGTTATGGGGCGGCCAAGGCCGTTTTGGATACCAGCGAAGGGGAGAGTAAAGAATTTGGGTATCACGGCCTCCCCCCCTATGATTGCGATCAGCCCCAATAACCACGCTGCCCTGTCACGCCATCGAGCATACCATGACCTTGTGTGAAGTACATAATCCCGCCTTCCCGTATTTGGGCGCAAAATTCTGAAGTGACTGAAGAAGGTGCCGCCGTATTCGCAGCCCGGATGAAAAAGCTAATTCCAACCCTTCTGCTTGCGGAGTTCGGTGATGTGCG
>Ga0308309_10000935_pt1 | contig 17459 bp, 12 predicted proteins | sample HubBroMetageWFT5_FD_192491 | JGI IMG/M metagenome (GOLD analysis project Ga0308309, IMG submission 192491) | Warmed and freeze-thawed soil microbial communities from the Hubbard Brook experimental Forest, New Hampshire - Hubbard Brook CCASE Soil... | ecosystem: Environmental > Terrestrial >...
TGGACGGCGATTTGATTCATAGAAGTGGGATAGGAACTCGGCTTTGTACGTTGCGATGTCAACGTTGGCGGGGCATTCCGATTTACATGCTTTGCACGCCAGGCAGAGATCGAGCGACTTCTTCACCTGTTCGTCCTGCCAGCCGCCCTTGACGATTTCTCCCTGCAGCAACTCGAAGAGCATATGGGCGCGGCCGCGCGTGCTGTGCTCTTCCTCGAGCGTAACCATGTAGCTGGGACACATCGAGCCAGTATCGTTTTTGCGGCAAGCGCCGAGACCGATACATCGCTGCACGGCTTTTGCGAAAGAACCGTCGTCTTCGGGAAATTTGAAATGTGTGGAAGGCGTAAGTGGAGCATAGTCCGCGCCCAGACGCAGGTTTTCGGTGGGCAAATACGGATCAACCACTTTGTGCGGATTCATTCCGTTCGCCGGATCCCATGCGGACTTGAATTCGGCGAACGCTTTCATCAACTCGGGACCGAACATTTTGGGAAGTAGCGCAGCGCGGGACTGTCCATCGCCATGCTCGCCTGAAAGCGAGCCGCCGTAGGAAATCACCAGGTCGGCGGCGCGGTCGATGAATTTGCCATATGTGCGGATTCCGTTTTCGCTTTCGAGATCGAAGCTGACTCGCATGTGGATACATCCGTGCCCGAAATGCCCATAAAAAGCCGCTTGGTAGTTGAATTCGCTTAGCAACGCGCGGAGATCGCGCAGGTACGGGCCCAATTTTTCGGGCGCGACTGCGGCATCATCCCATCCATCCCACTGCGGCGGAGCTCCGGGCGCAAACGCGGCGGCGCGCGGCCCTGCTTCGCGAATCTGCCACACAGCACGGGCTTCCGGCGCGGTGTAAAGCCGCGAGTTGGGTGCGTCGGGTAAACGCTTGATGTGCTCGATGAGCTGGCGGGCCGTCTCTTGACATTGGCCGGGACCGTCTGATCCAAATTCGACAAGCAGGTAGCCCCGACCTTCAGGAAGTAACCCGAGGTTGGGCGCACCTTTCTTCGCCAGGCCGTCCACCATGCTGCCTTCGAATCCTTCCAGGCCGATGGGATGGAAATTCAGAATCTCCGGGACATGGTCCGCGGCGAGAAAAGCGTCTTTGTAGCCAAGTCCAACGAGCGCGCGATGCGGAGGACTATGAATCAACCTAAGCTTGGCCTCGAGTACGGTCGCGCAAGTACCTTCGGATCCGACCAGAGCGCGCGCAACGTGAAAGCCACTCTCTGGAAGGAGCTCATCGAGGTTGTACCCGGAGACGCGCCGGGGAATGCGGGGGAAACGCGAGCGAATCAGAGCTGCATACTGATCGCGGATTGCTTGCAGCTTGGCGTAAATCTCGCCGCGGCGCCCACCTTGGTGAACGATGCGGTCAAGCTCGGCGGCGGAGGTGGCTTCTACTGTGAGCTGGCTGCCGTCATACAACAGAATCTTCAGTTCCTCGACGTTGTCAACGGTCTTGCCACCGAGGAGCGAATGCGTGCCGCAGGAATTGTTGCCGATCATCCCACCGATGGTGCAGCGATTGTGCGTTGAAGGGTCCGGCGCAAAGGTTAACCCGTGGACTTCGGCTCGATCGCGCAAGGTATCGAGAACCAGGCCAGGCTGGACGCGAGCATACTTTTGCTCGACGTTGAGCTCGATAATATGATTCATGTATTTGGTGAAATCCAAGACAACGGCGACGTTGCAGGATTGCCCGGCTAAGCTGGTGCCCGCGCCTCGCGGGAGGACCGGCGCGTTGAATTTTTTGCAGGCGGCGACGGCTGCAACAACGTCAGAGGAGTCGCGCGGGACAACCAGGCCGATGGGGAACTGGCGGTAGTTGGAAGCGTCGGTGGCATAGAGTGCGCGGCTTCCGCGGTCGAAGCGCACTTCGCCGCGCACGGCGTGCTTCAGTTCTTGCTCGAGTTCGTCCGCTCGCGAAAAGGAGTCAACGGGCTTGGCGTGCGAGCTCAGCGGCAGCGGTTCGATAGAGTGCAAAGTGTTCACTGCGGTCGTATCCAGCGACACTTAAGATATACGCCACGTCGCCAATTCCCTAGCCCGGCTTCATCCAAAGTAAGGATCGCGCCGAAGAATGGCAGGAGCCAATGATGAATCACGTGAGAGATGGCACAGCTTGGCGATTCCTGTCCGCGGTCGTGAGGGAATCGAGTGCGGCGGCAACCCCGCCATCTTTGTGAGGGACGCCTGCCAGCCGAAGCCCCATCTCAACTCCGCTCAGGGTTCCGGCGAGCATGAGATCGTTGAAGCTTCCCAGGTGACCGATGCGAAAAACTTTGCCGGCGACTTTGGAAAGACCCGCGCCGAGGGACATGTCGAAATTTTCGAGAATCGTTTTTCGCAGACTGTCGGCATTGTGGCCTTCCGGCATCAGTACAGCCGTTAGTGAGTTCGAATATTCTCGCGACTCTTCGCAGAGAATTTCCAGGCCCCACGCGCGCACGGCCGCGCGAGTGGCTTCTCCGTGGCGCTGATGTCGACGAAAAACGTTGGGCAGCCCCTCTTCACCGAGCATGTGCAGGGCCTCGCGCAGGCCGAACAGCATATTTGTGGCTGGCGTGAATGGAAAGAAGCCCGTCCGGTTCGCCTCGAGCATCTGCTGCCAGTCCCAATATGCCCTCGGCAACTGGGCCTTCTTACTGGCGGCGAGCGCTTTTTCCGAGATGGCGTTGAAGCTGAGTCCGGGCGGAAGCATCAAGCCTTTTTGCGAGCCGGCCACGGTTACATCAATTCCCCATTCATCGTGTCGAAAATCGATAGAACCCAAAGAGGAAATTGCGTCAACGATAAGCAGCGCGGGATGGCGCGCGCGATTTATTGCATCGCGAATTTCGGGGACGCGGCTTGTCACGCCGGTCGAGGTCTCACTGTGAACCACCACGACCGCCTTGAAACTATGATCTTTGTCGGCTGCCAGACGCGCTTCGATATCCGAAGGCACAACGCCATGCCGCCAATTGCCCGGCAGGTATTCGACTTGGATACGAAAATTTTCAGCTACCTGGCGCCAGAGACCCGAAAAGTGGCCTGTCTCGAACATCAGCGCGCGGTCGCCCGGCGATAGCGTATTGACGATAGCAGCCTCCCAGGCTCCGGTGCCGGAACCTGGGTAGATCACTACGGGACCGCGCGTCTGGAAGATCGGGCGGAGGCCTTCTAGAACTTCCGTGGCGAGTTTTGCGAACTCGGGACCGCGGTGGTCAATGACAGGTTGGTCGATGGCCCGTAAGACGCGGTCGGGAACGTTTGTGGGACCAGGTATCTGAAGAAAGTGGCGGCCAGAGCGAACCATGGTGTCTCCGGGCAACAATGGTAATAGTAAGCGAGAGAGTCTACATCAGATTGGCGAGCGCGGCGAGACGAGGTTGGTTGGGCTTTTACGCCGTCCAGTCGCGACATGCCGCTGGAGCTTTAGCGTTCTTCGGCACTGGGAGGCGGATTGCTGGGCCTGAGAATCGCTTCAGCCATCGGGAACGCGTCCGCTTCCGACACCACTGAGCGAAGCCCGACTGCGACAGCATGGGAGAATTATGCCTGAGCTCAATTAGAGCGTCCGCGCGGTCTCTTGCGATGTCCATGCTTCGCTCCAATTCTTGATACTACCGACGCCCGAGCGCCATTTTGGAATCTTTCGAGCGCGTCGAAAATTTGCTGGCCATATAGCTCGGCCTTTCGTTCGCCAAATCCCGAAACATCGAGAAGCTGGCTTGGCGAAGCGGGACGCCTTCGGCAAAGTTCGTCGAGCGAGGTGTCATGCATCACCACATAAGCGGGGACACCTTGTCTGTTCGCCGTGGCTCGCCGCCACTCGCGAAGATATTCCCGCAGCTCGGGGTCGACCTCGGGAAGCACGGCGCTCGCGGAAGGCCCAAGCCGGTCAGCAGCATGTGCGGAGGTGCGAGACGATAACGCAACATCGCGAGGCGTCGGCTCCTTGGCATGCGCCATCTTCCTCAGCCAATCGAGTTCGACACCGCAAACATCGCACGCATCGCATTCTTGAAATTTCGGGGTCTCGCCGAAATGAGTACAGATCTGCCGGTGGCGGCATCTTTCCGATTCTACAAAACCCCGAATCGCGTGATATCGCTTCCAGGCGCGATCCTTTTCCGCCGGATCGGTCAACTGTTCGATAAAATACGCGAGCAACCCGGCGTCGCGCTTCTGCCAGAGCAGAACGCAATCAGCCGGCTGCCCATCGCGTCCAGCGCGTCCGGCCTCCTGATAATACTGCTCGATCGATTTCGGCAGGGATAGATGAATCACGGCGCGCACGGCTGCTTTGTTGATCCCCAGACCGAAAGCCACCGTGCCCACCAGAACGCGCACCTCATCGGACATCCAGCGTTCTTGATTCTCTCTACGCGAATCGCTATCCATTTTTCCGTGATATGCAATTGCAGAAATGTCGCGCTCACCGAGAAAATCCACCGTTTCTTCCACCTTGCTGATGGTCGGAGCGTACACAATCACGTTGGAGTGTGAATACTCGCGCAGCCCTTTTACCAGGAGACTCGATTGTTCCCTACCCTTACATTCCTTGACGATGTAGCGCAGGTTTGACCGGTGAAAGCTCGCAATATACTTGTGAGGCTCGCGCAGCTGCAGCTGGTCGATGATGTCGTGCCGCACTCGTTGCGTGGCACTTGCAGTGAAGGCCGCAATCGGCCGCTCGGGAAAGTGCGCACGCAGGAAGCTCATCTGCCGGTACTCGGGCCGAAATTCGTGTCCCCATTCCGAAATACAGTGCGCTTCGTCAATTACGAAGAACGAGATGGGCACGCTTCGCAACCACTCGATCGTCTCAGAGCGCACCAGTCGTTCCGGTGAGAGATACAGGAGCCGGTAGAGCCCTCCCATCGCTTCGCGCATGATTTTGCCCTGTTGCGCTCCGGTCACCGAGCTATTCAACAACGCGGCCGCAATTCCCATCTGCGTGAGTTGCGCCACTTGGTCTTGCATCAGCGCGATCAAAGGTGAAACCACGATCACGGTTTGCTCGAAAAGAAGCGCTGCCGGAAGCTGGTAGCATAGAGATTTGCCGCCGCCGGTCGGCATCACTACGCACGTATCGTGCTTTTGCAGCAAGCTTCGAACAATTCTTTCTTGCAGCGGGCGAAACGAGTCGTAACCCCAGTAGCGCCGTAGCGCGGGCAAAAGTTCGGTTTCAGCGTTCACCCAAACAGTATAGGTTTTCAAACGCACCGGCGTCTATTGAGACGCACCTTTTCACTCAATCTACGGGGGTTTACAATATCTCGGACGAAGCAGCTACAACGTCATACCGAGGATCTATGGACGCGAAAACCGCAAAGACATCAGCAAGCGAAAGCCGTCAAATGTTGCGCCACACCCTCGCGACGGTTGCCTACCGCGGTGGCAAAGCGTTGCGCGGAGCCCCCAGCACTTTCGCAGAATTTCGTGCAAACGAATCTTGCCGGACACCGGGTCAGATATTGGCGCACATCGGAGATGAGTATGATTGGGCGCTTTCGCAAGCGAAAGGTCAGGAAAAATGGAGCGTTTCTAAACCGCTGCCCTGGGACGACGAAGTAAGACGTTTCTTCGCTACTCTGCAGGCCCTGGACGATTATCTCGCTTCAGATTCGGCTCTCGATGCCACTCCTGAAAGGCTATTTCAAGGAGCGATCGCGGACTCGCTAACCCACATCGGCCAAATCTCGATCCTTCGGCGGCTTGCTGGTTCTCCCGTACGCGCTGAGAACTACTCGCGTGCAGAAATTGTTGCCGGGAGGGTGGGTTCCAAACAGGCTCCGCCGCCTCGCGAGTTCGATTGATCGGAAAGCTGGGTTCTCGAAACGAATTCGATGGACCTCGGGGAAATAGCTATTTGAACGCAGAAAAATAGCCGGGGGCTTAGGCTGAGGGACCCTAGCCACCCGGCTCTTCTCACCCATCTCCGCAGGGTCTGGGTAAGAAACTCGTTAAGCGGCGGACTCGCCGTTACGCATAAACTCGTAGCGCTCGATCGCCGCTGCCACTCCCACTTCGCCCGCATCTTCCGGACTGGACCGCAGAACGCGTCCGAGACATCGGACTCGAACCGGACCTGCCTGAGTAAGCTCGTGCGGAAGAGTCATTACGATCTCTACCGGCGAGCCGCTGCGCAATCCCTTGGGCAAGTGAAAATAGAGGCCGCGCGAACTAACTTCTCGCGATTCCGTTGCGGCCTCGCCAACCACGCTTTCATCGGTCCAACGAACGGTGAGCGGCAAGCGCATTAGAAACCTTCGTGTTGCACGTCGCTCTTTTAGAGCCACAGGACACTCCTAGGTACGCAACGATAATGCGATCTGAGCTCCCTTTTACCAATAGAGCCAAAGCCTCAATTCTGACGGGTCCTCAGGGTACTGAAGTACTAGGAGTGGTGGATAAACTTCTTGAAAGGCAGGGTTTCTTAGGGGAGTTATACGCCAAACTCACTCAGCCAACAGGCACCTTCTTGAACGCCTTCAGAATATCATCCAGCGTCAACGCGCCCTCGAGCTTGCTGAGGTCCGCGCGGCTCAGCACCGGAAGGGCCGGCCAGTCTCCGGCCCAGTGAAGCGCCTCTTCGAGCGACATATCCCGGAAAACGAACGGCAAAGGACCCTTGGATTTGACCTCGTCCACGGTATGGCTTTGTGAGGCGTCTGCGGCAAGCCGCTCAAGCTCGCTGCGTTCTAGTAGATTCCATTCACCCGGCCGCACACGCAAAAAGTGTAGGATGTTTTCCTTGCCCTCCGCACGCTTGATCGCATCCGCCACTTTATCGCCAGGCTCTAAGACTACCGCGGCATCAAGGCGCATGGCGTCTTCCACCGTGAGGATCAATTGTTCTCGACGCTCCTCGACCGAGGGCAGAACCAGTCCATCCTGGCGCGCGAGCAAATCAAACAGCGGCACTTTGAAATACGAGCGTGAGATTCCATAGGCGATGAGGCTCGAGATCATCACTGGAAGGATCGCAGTATAGTTGCCAGAAACTTCAATCACCATGAAAACCGACGTGATCGGGACTCGCAGAAAACCAGCGAAAAATGTGCCCATTCCAACCAGCGCAAATGTTCCAACAGTTCCCGGCAAAGCAGGAAAGAAGTGCTGTTCAATCGCTCCAACCGCGCCGCCCAACATCGCGCCGATAAACAGACATGGCGCAAACATGCCTCCGGGAGTGCCGCTTAGAAATGAAAACCCCGTCGCCAGGATTTTTAGGGCGGCCAAGACTAATAGCAGCTTCCAAGTGAACTGCCCGTGCATCGCTTGATCGATGATGGGGTAGCCAGCCCCCATCACTTGTGGCAATCGGATACCGATTAAGCCGATCAGCAAACCCGCCACCGCGGGCTGAAAATGTTGTGTCCAACGAGGCAGAGATTGCATGCGGGGCCGCGCATGGGCCAACCATTTCAGAAAAATCAATGAGGCTAGCCCGCCTACGATTCCCAACGCGACATATGCCAACAGATCCCCAGGCTTCGCTACACGAAAGGGTGGAACCCGAAACATGGATTCGGGCCCTAGGAATGCGCGCATGGTCACCACGCTTGAGATCGCGGCCAGCACGATCGCACCGAGCACACCCGCACTCCACGTTCCAATCACCTCTTCGAGGACGAAAAGCACCGCTGAAATCGGCGCATTAAACGCGGCAGCCAGCCCTGCCGCCGCACCAACGGGTGCGATTAGACGCACTTTCTCTTGTGACAGACGCAAGCGGCGTCCAATAAGCGAAGCGATGCCTGCTCCCATTTGTAAAGATGGATCTTCCGGCCCTAGCGATTGGCCACTACCAATCGCCAACGCGCAGCAGATAAATTTTCCAATGACGGTATTGAATGGAATGTAGCCGTTGGAAACGTAAACCGCAGACTTCGTCTGATTGACTCCGCTCCCGCGGGCCCGAGGAAAGGCGTAAATAACCAGCACCGCGACGGCAAGCCCTCCGAGCGTAGGCGCCAAAATCACGCGTGGAACCAGGGGATAGAGTGACGACCCGAGCAGTTCGATCTGGGTCCACTCAATTGCGATGCGAAAGCAAACCACGGCAAGACCGGAAAAGATTCCAATTAGCACAGCGAGAAATAGAAAGAACCGGTCTTCCCGCATGGTAAAGACACGGTTCGTCCAAACTTTCCACGGTGCGCGAAAGCCTGAGCTGGGCTTTGTGATCGACGGCGCGGCTGACAAAGGAGGCGCAGCTCCGGGAGCATCAACGCTAATTGGCTCGCTCACTGGGCGGTGACTCCACGGCTGCGCCCCAGAAGCCACAGCGCGCGATCTACACCGGCAGGCTCTCCGCAGACGTTCGCCGCCGCATTCTCCAGTTCAAAAACATGAGCCATGAGTCCGTCGACGCTTTCGGGATGTTTTGCCATGTTCTGCCAACTTCCGCTGCTTTCTATCTCCTTGATCTCCGCGAAAGCCTTTTGAAGCGATGTTTGCGGCGGCATTACGGCAAGCGATTGCCCGACAAAGTTCGCGCATCCCTGGAGACGTGCGGTGGCAATGGCCAGAGCGCTCGCCGCCTTGTGTGCTTTGGCTTCCCGCGAAAGACCCGGAACAAACGGGCTCATTTCCTCTATCTGCTCCGCGGTCTGATACATTTCGGCGATTTCAGGCGTAGCGCGATCCTTCTCCGGCAATCGACCGAAGCCATTCAACGCGAGATTATACTGACCGAGGTTGAAAGCAGCTGTCGCGGCGCCGCGGAGGGCGTCTTCGTCATCATCATTCGCGGAGAACACCGAGCGGAAAAGGTCCAGCGCTCGGGTCCATAGTTTCGCCCTCAGCAACAAATTCCCTACCGCCCTGAGCTGTTCTGGATCATTCGCGGGAGTGCTGTCGGCAAGGGCTATAATTTCCGGGACAGCCTGTTGCTGCAGTCCGCGATCCAGCAAGTATTCAGCGAGTTCGCGCCGAACCTGCCAGCGCATACCAATGGGATCGCTTTCCCACACGCCGTATATAGCACCGTGATAATAGCGAAGAGCTTCGGACGTCAAACCCTTGTGGACCGCAATTCGAGCTAGCGCAAGATTCACTTCTCCGCTTCCGGGAGATTCGGACAAAAGGTTCAACAAGTACGAGCGGGCTTCCTCTCCGCGGCTGGCAGCCGCCAACGCCTGCGCCAAATGAAACTGAAATTTCGTGTTGTCGGGAGAATAAACCAGCGCATTGCGATAGTCAGTCAGAGCGGATTTTATATCGCCGGCCCGCAGGCTCGTTTCGCCTCGATCAAACCATTTGTCGGCCAGCACATGGATCTGTTTGTGGTACATGCGGGAAACCGCGGCAGTGAAGAGGACAAATACAACTAACAGAACCACGCAACTGAATAACACAGCCTCTCGCGAATAAATCCGCGGGCTTTTTTTTCCCACCGCAATAGCATTTGCCGACGAACTCATACAAGACCCAATAATAAAGATACCTTATCTTGGCGCTTCGACGCAGACGGGGTCAGAGAAACAGTGTGCCGGCAGAAAACTAAGCTTGGTCAATCAGGCGGTGGTGGATGGCGTAGAGTGCGAGTTCGAGGCGATCCGAGACGCCAAGCTTGTCGAAAATATTGTGCAGATGGTTCTTTACGGTTTGTTCGCTGATGAAGGGTTTTTCGCCGATCTCGCGGTTGCGGAAACCTTGCGCCACGAGCTGAACGATTTCTTTTTCGCGGTCGCTGAGTAGCGGCTTTTCTCGGCGTTGGCCGGATTCCGCGGACTTCTTAAAGGCGTCGATCACCTCGGCGGTCATGCGGTTATCCAGCCAGATCTCTCCATCGAAAACCTTGCGAATGCTTTTCACCAGCAAATCGCTGGCTGACTGCTTGAGCACCACGCCACGGGCACCGAGCCGCATGGCACGTACAACATCGCGGTCGTCTTCCGCAGCGGTGAGCACGATCACACGCGTAGGCAAAGTCTCGAAATTCACCTCCTCCAGCACGCCAAGGCCATCTTTCTCCGGCATGCGCAGGTCCAGCAGAAGAATGTCAGGCTTGAGTTTCGCCAGCATCTTGACGCACTCATTCCCGTTCGAAGCTTCGCCGACAATTTGAATTTCGTCGGCCGCTTCGAGCAGCTTGCGGAGGCCATCGCGAAAGATAGCGTGGTCGTCCGCGACCAGGATCCGAATCACCTGTTTCGCTTTCGTCATCGTCAATTCAGTGGGATTTCTACCGTAAGACGCGCCCCGTGCCCGGGATTCGACTCCACCGTTAGCGTCCCCCCTACGCTTCGTGTTCGCTCTTTAATCGAAATTGGCCCGAGACGCAACCGGTCCAGCTCTTCGCTTTTGAATCGCCCCGAGAAGCTGAAACCACGGCCGTTATCGTCTACGACGAGTGAGACTTTCGCCTCGTCTTGTTCTAGTTTTACCACGACGTGGCTGGCCGACGCATGCTTTTTTACGTTGTTAAGTGCTTCCCTGTAAATCTGGAACATTTCGCGGCAAATGCGATCGGGAAGCCGCAAACTGCGGTCTTCGATGAAAAGGTCTACTGCCAGACCCGATTCATTGCGATATCGTTCCGCGAAACCGAACATCAATTCCCGCATGTCGGCACTCTCCACGCGGACCGGGCGCAGATCGGTGACCATCCTGCGCAGCTCTTCACTCTCCTGTTTTATGGTGGTTTGCAGCGTTTCGAGTTCCTTCCCCGCTTGTTCGGGAGCCCATGGGAATTTGCGCTGCAGAACGTCGAGCTGGATATTCAGGCTCAGCATGGTTTGAAGGATTCCGTCGTGCAAATCGCGAGAGATGCGGCTGCGCTCCGATTCAACCGCGCGCGCGCGTAGGTGTCGCAGACGGAACACGTTTTCCATCGGCAAGGCGATATGGCGAACAATCTGTTCCAGCCAGCGCAGGTCGGATGGTGTGAATCGTTTGTCTGGGTTGATCAGCAGCACCCTGCCCGCCGGGCGGCCGCTGGCATCGATCGTGACTGCGAGAAGCGAGCGAGCGCCGAACTCTTCCCGAGTGGACTCTGGAAGCGCGAGTGGCGTACGGACCCGATGCCCCGTACGACGATCCCATCCGAAGCTGCCATTTCTGCCCTCGTTAAATTCCCAGCACATGGAAACTTCGAAAGTATCGGTGAGAAAGGTATCGGAGCGGGAAGGCGACAGAGTTTCCGGCCCGGTAGGCTCAGTTTCGGCAGCGCGAACTCTCCATACGAATATACGCTCGAGCTCGTCGTCGCGGATTGCGAGGCAGGCTTGTTCACACCGAAATTCCAGCAGCAGCTCGCCGAGGGTTTGGCGAATCGATTCGGTGAGTCCACGATCGAACTGCAATAGCTGGGTTATTTTTTCCAGAAATTGCCGACGCTCGAGATGGCTTCTTTCTCGTGCGCCCAGGAAGCCCATCGCCAAGCCGGAGACCAAGGTTCCCAATCCGATGGACAACCAATGCCATACTGCCCGCCAAGTAAAAGTCTCCGTAGCCGCTATGCGCAAGACCACGCCAACGGCCGCCGCGCTCACCAAGCCAAGCATGGCCCTCGTGTTTCCCCGAGTGGCCAGCGCAAAGACTACGAACAAAAACAGAAACCAGGACACAGATGCGGGCGGTGTGAACATCAGAAAGACAGCCAGCGCAGCAACATCCGCGGCCAAAGGAATCTGAAAATGGGCTTCGCTCACGATTCGCTGGTACGACACGACGGCTAGCGCTACCACAAGGTACGTTGCGAGAAATAAAACCGAAGCGTGGCGCTGCGTGCCGGCGGACGTTTCCAGCAGCGCTACCAGCGCAAGAGCTACGAGAACGACTCTGGCCAGGGTGACCTGGCGCTCCAGATACAATCGTTCGGCGCTATCGAGAGCCATCGTGGCGGGCGATTCTCACTCAAGTCTAACAAGCAGAAGTCGTAAGCCGGGCAAAGCGCGCACCTGTGTGTATGCTTTTGGTAATCGCGGGCCGGCCCACTCGTGTATGAATGAACACACCCACAACTGCTCCACACACGATTTGACAATGGGTGCATAATCGTTCGCATAGAGTGTTCGCGAGGTGGGGGCCGCGCGCTTGACAAACCGCTATACCAGAATTGAGGCCGGACGCATCTTGGGACTTGAACCCAGCCGTCTTCGCTATTGGGAACGATTGCGTCTTGTCCGTCCCGAAGCGCGATGGGGTGAACGCTTCTATAGTTTTGGTGATTTGGTTGCACTCCGCTCGATCCAACGGATTACACAAAATCGGATTCCCGCGCGAAAGTTGCAACGCGCTGTAGCGCTGATTGAAAGACAGCTCGGTGGCTCTTCCGTCCCTCTGCAGGAACTTCATTTGGTGGAACTCGGTCGCGATGTTCTGTTCATCCCTCCCGGCGCGGAAAAACCGTTCAATCCGATTCAAGGCCAGTGGGCGTTTCCTTTCTACATTCCGTCGCGGCCCGCGAAATTGCATTCGATGGCCGGCCCAACTCCCGAACAGTTCTTCGAAACCGCGCTGAGCTGCGAGACAAAACACGAGATGCTTCCCCAGGCGATTGAGAACTACCAGCGCGTGGTGGAATTGGCGCCGGATTGGATCGAAGCTCACATCAATCTGGGGGTGGCCTATTACCAGATGGGCCAGCTTTCCGACGCTCGTGACGCCTTCGTTGCCGCAGTGGGGCTCGACCCGTTGAATGGAATCTCGCGCTATAACCTTGGCTGCACCCTGGAAGAGTTGGGTGAGTACGATGAGGCTATCGACCATTTACGCCGCGCTGCCCGCGCCATGCCGGCGCATGCGGACGTGCACTTCAACTTGGCTCTGGCTTACGAGAAACGCAGTGAACGGCGCGCGGCACGCGATCATTGGACGCTCTATCTTCGTTATGCTCCAAATGGCACTTGGGCGGAGCAGGCGCGCGCCCGGCTTAGGCAATACTCAACGAGACGAAAGAATGTCACGCCAATTCCCTTCCGCCGTCCCAGCTAGGTTCATGCGCTAATCCATTTGAAAGGATATTCATGATACGTCTGACGGTTTTGTCACTTTGCGCTACTCTGTGGCTAGCTATGTGTGCGATGCCTTCGAACTCGCAAAATCCCGATTTGTCCGCGAAATCGTTCCGTGCCCCTGCGGCGCAGAAATTCGCGGAACTGAGCGATCAATTCATGAAGGATTCCTTGGCGCTGTCTCCAACGAGCGCTTCTCAGGCCGGATACCACAAGCACACGGACCCTAGAACAGGCAAGACGATCGAGCTGGATGCCCTACTGGACGACATGAGCCTGGAGTCCATGGCGGAGCAGCGTGCGTTTTACGATCGCTGGCGCGAGCGCTTCCGCACAGAAACGCCGGTTTCAGCGCTGGATGCCCAGGATGCCGCGGACTGGCAACTAATCGACGACCAGATTGGCCTGAATCTGCTCGAGTTCGACAAGGTTCAGAACTATCGACACAATCCAACCGTGCCGGTAGAGCTGATTGGCAATGGGCTTTTCTTGCCACTCACGCAGGATTACGCGCCACACGATGTTCGTGTGAACCACGTTCTGTACAGGATGAAGGCAATCCCGCGTCTTCTGACCCAGGTGAAACAATACCTAAGCGATGCCGATCCAATTTTTATTAGCACTGCGGTTCAGGAAAATGACGGCAATATCGACTTGATCGAAAATACAATCGCGGCGGAAATCCCGGCCGGTTCGCCGTTAAGAGCGGAATATGACAGGGTTGCACCGCTCGCCATCAGCGCGCTGAAGGATTTTTCCTTGTGGCTACAAAACGATTTGGCTAAACGGCCTTCTCGCTTCACATGGCGACTTGGCAAGGAACTGTACGACCAGAAATTCAAACTGGTGATGGGGACTGACGTCACTCCTGAACAAGTGTTGGCGGACGCCCAGGAAGGACTGCGATTGGTGCGCGCCGAAATGCTGGAGCTGGCCTTACCGATGCACAAGCAAATGTATCCGGACCACGGCGATCATTCCGAGCTCAGCGTTCACGACCGCCAGAATTTGATCATTACCGAAGTATTGCGCAACGTTTCCAACGAACACCCGCGTCCTGAGGATTTGCAGAAAACTATCGAATCCGACCTCAGGAGCATCAAGCAATTCATCCGCGAAAAAAAGATTGTTTCCCTAGGCACACGCGACAATCTGAAAGTGATTCCGACGCCGATCTTCGAGCGCGGCATCTATTCCGTGGCCGGATTTCACAGCGCGCCACCGCTCGAACCTCAGGCGGAAGCGGAATACTGGGTGACTCCCATCGATCCTAAAATGTCCGCGGACAGAGTGGAATCCAAACTTCGCGAGTACAATAATTACACGCTCTATTGGCTGAGCATTCACGAGGCGCTTCCCGGCCACTACGTGCAATTTGAGCACCTGAATAACATTCAGCCCGAGAGGCGCAGACTCCTGCGCTCGCTATTCGCCAACGGCGCCTACGTGGAAGGTTGGGCGGAATACATCGCGCAAGTAATGATGGACGAGGGTTTTCTGAACAACGACTCGCGTTTCAGGTTGGTCATGCGAAAAATTCGTTTGCGATTGCTGGCCAACGCAATTTTGGACGTCAGGATGCAGACTATGGGGATGACGGACGACCAAGCCATGGATTTGATGACCAAGGATGCTTTCCAGACACAAGCGGAAGCCGAGGGCAAACTTGTGCGCGCGAAGCTCAGCTCTACGCAGTTGCCAACATACTTTGTAGGCCTTCGCGAGTGGCTCGCGTTCCGCAAAAAGTATCAGGCGGAAGCAGGAAAGAATTTCGACATGCTTAAATTCCACGACTTGGTGCTCGAGCAGGGTCCGCTGCCCGTTCCGGTGGTGGAGAAATTAATCATGCCCGCGGCACATCAATAAATTCGAGTCTTCTGATGTACTCCGGGAGGTTGCAACCAGGCGAGAAGTTGCGTAACATTCCCACTTACTATTCGTTGGTGAGCGTAGCTCAGCTGGTAGAGCATCGGTCTGTGGCAAATCCCATCTTCCGCTGATTCCACAACGCTTAGACCGATTTTCACGCCCGTTTTGCCCCTTCGATTGCAAACAGTTTGCAAACAAATCCCCGAAAAGAAGGGTTGAAGATCCCAACATATATAAGGATAGTGGGCGAGGCGACTTTGCCGCAGAGTGGTCGTACGAACAGGTAAAGTAAAATTGCGCGGTTAGAAGACTCACGCAGCAGGTCTACATCGGGGCGGCCTCGGGCGCGCCCGTCAGAAATGTTTCCATCGGTGTCTTGGGACAGTAAGCCGGATTCTGTTTACTGGTGTTGAGAACACGTAAGTTATTGAAAAATCGTTGTCGGCTGACTTTGGCAGACAGGAATTTTGTCGCCGATGTTAGGTTTTGCGGTGAGACAACGGTTAGACAAATTACCAGGGGGTTGAGATTCTCATCTCTGGATTGACAAAGATGTGCAATCGCTTATTTCGGTCATCCCAACCTAGGAACACCTGCTTGAAGAACAACCAAGAGATAACCTGAGCTGTCAGAAAGAAGAACACGACGTAAAGGCCGAGGAGTTTGCCAAAGTCCCACGGGGGCGAGTTGACCGTCCAGCCATAGGCGAATAGCACAACTCCCGCAAGCGCGAATAGGACGCTCTTTTGCCAGAACAGGGTTTTGTGAAGACCTACCCTCACAATCGCATCTCCGCCCGCTTCGAGTATCGCCGCCAACAAAAGAATAAGAATTGCAGTTGTACGTGACATTGTTCCCCCGGCGAACAAGAGGAGATTCATTTCGTCGCCGCCCGCATAAACACTTCGTAGGATTTCGCTCTGGCCGCCAATGTTCGAATTTCAGTTCTCGATAATTTGTACCCCAATCACCTAGGAAATCCCTAACGACCTTCACGATTGTCTGCCTAATTTAGTTTCGGTTTTTATATCGAAATAAATTCAATTGCGACTCACGCTGAAGGTACGCGATTACGCCCGGCAAGCCGGACAACCCAGCAGGTGCGCGAGGAATCGTTCGTTCATAGGATGTCGCTTGGCGAATCTCCTACAAGGCTTGGGTACGACTGTAGCCTAGACGCGATGCGATTCAAGCCACAAGGGTAAAGAAGAATTATTGGAATAAAAAAGGCACGAATCTCGATGAGCGTCGTGTCGTCTTTTGCCCGCCGTTTCCGATTACATAGATAGAAGGCCCCGAAGGAATTAACGAAGAAAAAGGAGGAAGCAGATGACATTCTTAAAACAAGCTCTCGGAGTTTTGACCGCTTTAGTTGTCCTTGCGGTAATCGTAACCTTTGTCTCACCCAACAGGGCTTTCTCGCGCCCTAGAGCAGCCGCTACGAGTGATCCTGCAACCACCACGGACGTGACTGTCACGAATACGCCGAACGTCCATGTCACAAATACTCCACTGCCGGTCCAGACGGTCACGCAGGCCACGGCAAACTACGTGACGGTCTCCTGCCCTGTCGGTAACTACGTAATATCTTCGTGCATCTACGCAGCCGGCACCCCCCCAGCCCATGTGTCTTTGGGCAGCACCGTCTTCCCCCTCCCCTCAGGCGAGAGCTTCGTGGTCACTGACATATCTTGGACGTTCGGCTGCGGACCATACAGTAATTCCGCTGGGGACACAGTCGGCGTCGAGCTCACTAACTCGCTCGGTACTCTGTACAGTTCCGTCGCGATACTAGACGCCCCCGGGGCTTGGGCAGGGCGGGCAGACCACTTCACATCGGGGTTGGTCCTCACCGGCAATCCGTCATGGGGCGGAACCGTGTACGATGTCGACGTTTGCACCCCCATCACCGGGGTGATCATGCAAGGCTATATGGTGCACTAACGTCAGAACCCGTTGTGGCCCAATGCCAAAGGAATAGGGCCCGCGTAGGCGAAATGAGTCCGCGGCCAACCCTGTCGTCTTTTGCGCCCCGTTTCCGATTTCTTTAATTAGAGGACAAACTCTCGGTGGTCTGAAAAAGGAGGAATATCCCTATGAGCCGATTGCATTTTGCTCTGATGTCTTTGGTGCTGGGTCTGACTGCCCAGCCCCTTTTTGCGACTACGTACTACGTGGCGCCTCCACTCGCAAACCCTTGCACGAGCGCAAAGGGCGGATTTGAGGTTTTTCCCAGCATCCAATACGCGGTAACGCACGTGCCCGAAGGTTCCACCATCAACATCTGCCCCGGAACCTACTACGAGCAGGTCACCATTTCCCAGCCGCTGACCCTGCAAGGCATCTCGGGCAACAACAACTCGTCACAGGTGATCATCGCCATGCCGCCCGATGGGCTCACGACAACGTCGAGCCTTAAATTCGGCACAATCGCGGCGCAGGTCGAAGTAACGAAGGGGCCAGTGAACATTACCGGTGTCACCGTGGATGGGACTGCCAGTAGTTCAAACTGCCCGAACGGCTTCTACGTCGGAATCTTCTACAGCGGCGACACTAACGCCGACGCCTCGGGCGCCTCAGGCGTAGTGAACGGGGTCGAGACACGCTATCAGAGTTGCGGCAGCGCCGACT